>Ga0181573_10002893_pt1 | contig 15574 bp, 13 predicted proteins | sample 101ome_25_FD_148643 | JGI IMG/M metagenome (GOLD analysis project Ga0181573, IMG submission 148643) | Coastal salt marsh microbial communities from the Groves Creek Marsh, Skidaway Island, Georgia - 101409BT metaG (spades assembly) | ecosystem: Environmental > Aquatic > Marine > Intertidal zone... | reverse complement strand
GGGCATCGCGTCGGCGTCAAGCGAGAGGCGGGCATCTGGGAGGAGGAGAACGATGCCGAGCGCGGCCGGGAACTGTTTGCGGCCGCCACCCCGTTTGCCGAAGGCGGCGCGGACGGGGACTATTGCTTCTTCGTCAATCCCCTCAAGGCCCTCGAGAGAAGCTGCTGAGGGACAGAGAGAGGGAGAGAGAAGACTAGGAAGAGTCCACAGTGAACCGACGACACGGCCGAGAAAGAGAAAGTCTCCTTTCCTCTCCTCTCGAAACACACATTGCCCTGGGCGTGCCGCCATATATATAACCATATATAACCATATATATATCCGACACTGCCGTCGTTTACGCGATCGTCGTTATTGCGCACGGCTGTACGAGAACCGACCCTGACCTACCTGACCTACCGGAGACCACATTTTTTCACCCAATACCCAGCAACAGCTGCGATGACCTCGCCCCCCATCAAGCTCATCATCGACACGGACCCGGGCATCGACGACTCGCAGGCCATCCTCGGGGCGTTCAGCTGCCCGGAGGTCGACATTGTCGCACTGACGTCTATCTTTGGCAACGTGCCCACCGACATTGCGACGCGCAACGCCCTGTTCCTCCGGACGAAGGCCGGCCGGCCCGACGTCCCGGTCTATCGGGGGTGCGCGACGTCTCTATGCGGAGCTGCCAAGGAACGCATCGCTGATTTCGTCCACGGTCGGGACGGCTTCGGCAACACGAACCAGACGTTTACAGAGACCGAGGACGCTGCGTCCCCGGGGTCGGCCGCGGAACACATCGTGCGGCTGGCGAACGAGCACCCTGGTGAGATTGTCGTGCTGTGTCTCGCCGCGCTGACCAACCTCGCGCTGGCGCTGCAGCTGGATGCGAGGCTGCAGGACAAGTTGAAGGGGGTGGTGGTGCTCGGCGGGGCCTACTCTGTCAACGGCAACGTCAATCCGGCCGCGGAGGCAAACATCTACGGCGATCCAGAGGCGGCAAATGTGGTATTCTGTCGGATCGAGCGGCCGAAACTCAAGGTGATTGGCCTCGACGTGACGCACAAGTGCGTCCTGACGACGGCTGACTTGGACGGCCTCAAGGGCTGCGGCTCTCGACACGGCGATTTCCTGCACGACATCTCTCAGTTCTACCTGAAGTATCACCGAGAATCGTATGGAATGGAGGGCATCTTTCTGCACGACGCGGCCGCGTTTGCGGCCGTCGTCCGGCCCGAGCTCTTCGAGTGGCGGGCCGGCAAGGTCGTCGTGGTCGAGGACGGCCCGGCTCGCGGGCAGACGATTCTCGACCGCCTCGAACGGCCGTGGATCGGGGAGAACGCGTGGGTGGGGCGGCCCGAGGTGGAAGTCGGGGTGGGGGTGGACAGCGGGCAGGTGGTGGCGTTCGTGGTCGAACTCCTGAGGTCGAAGTGAGGCAGCGCATTTCCCGCGCTTTTTAAGCTTTTAAAGAAGGCCTGAGATCCTGCGGAGGAGAAGGAGCACCTGCAGAGTTCGTACGGAAAACACAAGCAGCAGCAGATCTCAAAGCACACACAGAGAACACGCGTGTGTGTCAGTCAGTCGAATCCAAACCCAAGCCCCAGCGACGGTTGCGGCGACGGCGACCTGGGAGGACGAGTCCTGAACCTGAAGAAGAGATCGAAACAGTATGTGTTTGTTCTTCTGGCAGGGCGAAGAGGCGCCGCCGGCCACCGCCCAACGATCCGGAAGCCTCTCGCGGGCACAGTCGATGGCCGACGGCCGCGACCACTTCTTCAAGAACCTGATTCCCAGCTTCAAAAAGCGGGAGCCGGCGCCCGTTCCACCCATCATCACTTAGACCTGATGGTTGTCTATAGCGTGTTTTAACGGGACAAGATGCATGAATTCAGAAAGTCAGGAACGACGCCTAGGCCAGAGCAGCCTCGATGGCCTCCTTCAGCGCCGGAAGCTTGTTGCCCACCACCCGCGCCACCTCGGTATTGTCCTTGTACACGATCAGCGTCGGCACAGACTTGATACCAAGCGCCTTGCCCACCGGAGCATTCTTCTTCGACGCCTCAAACGTCCTGAACGACACCCCCTGGGATGCCATGCTCTCGCTCCACTCAACCAGCGTCGGCTTCATCAGCTTGCAAGGCCCGCACCACTGCGTATAAAAGTCCATCACCAGCACCTTTCCGTCCCCGCTCAGGTCGGCCACGGTGGCGTCATAGTCCTCCAGCGCGACCTCGATCAGATCCGCGCCCGCGCCCGGAGCCGCATCCGTCGCCGCGAACGTCTTCGTCTCGATCGACTTCTGGAGGTGCTCGCTCAATCCGGTTTTGAACTCTGACAAATCCGAGTTCCCGCTCGTGAACTTGCTCGTCCTGCTGGTGAACCTCGTCCTCGGCCTGCCGCCACGGACCGCGCTGGCCATCGCCGGACGCCCCTGTGTCGAAAGCTGAATCATCTTCATCGTCTATGTGTACAGCGTGAACGAAATAAGATTGCTCGGTTGGATAGACCGGGAGGATTGGGTTATCTTCTGGCTGAGCGCCATGGCGCTCAATGGCTGTGGCCACAGCGCAGTTGATCTCTCTGTTTTCTTCGTTTGTCTCGTTCCTTCGTCTTTTGTACATCCATATATATCCAATGCTTGCGAGCACGCGGGCAGCCGCCCTCTCTTTCCCCACACAATCGAGTGTCAAGGCCAAATTCAAAACACCCAGGTGTTGCAAACCACCCAGGTCGAGCGTCGTCTTCCGGTCGGCACAAGACCCCGATGCGATCGCCGCGCGGGACATTCCGATCGTGAATCTCGAGGAGCTCGACGGCTCCAGCGCAGACGCGTTCTACTCGAGCTTGGCCGAGCGTGGACCAGAGACGCTCAACGTCATCGTGGCGTACACTGCCAAATGCATGCCGTGCAAGCTTGCCAAGCCGCAAATGAAGGATTGGGAGGTCGAGCTGCAGTCTCAGGGACGAAACGTGCGGTTCTGGCAGTTTGGATTGACGTTGCCGTGCGTATTGACCTCTACCTCGACCACCGTGCGCCCGCGCCTTTCTCACTACGCGCTTTCTCACTACGCGCTTTCTCACTACGCGCTTTCTCACTACGCGCTTCGTTCGATCGACAGGCATAAGGATGTGGCGAAGAGTTTGGGGGTGAATTCTTCTCCTCGGTTCTTGTGCATCAAGGACGGCCAGTTGATGGCGCACATGCGCGGGAAGGCGGCGCTGGAGGAGTTCAAAACGTTTGTGTACAACGAGTGCTGATCACTACCCCGATGTCCATTCCAACAATAAACTTTGCGTCATCATGGTAAAAACGACGCCACTCACGCCACAGATGACATACGCCAACCCAGCGTACGGAAGCGCGTCCGGTTCGGTCTGGCCGAGGACCGCGGCGCCCATCCCGTGCGCCGTGGCCGCTGCCGTGACGCCTCGGACGATGACGTCAGTTGCTCCCATGACCGTCAGGAGCGGCCTGATCATGATCGAGCCCAACGCGGCCGTCAATGCCACCGCAGCAGCGGTGATCGCCTCGCTGCCCTGGAGCAGTTTGTTGTTCTCGAGCGCCAGTGCCACCGTCATACCACGGCTCAGCAGGGATCTCGTCACGAGCGGGTCGTCGATGAGAGGGATCGAGAGGAACGCGGTGGACACGACGGTGAATGCAGCCGAGGCAAAGCAGCCCAACGCGAGTTCCAGCCTGTGTGCGACGACGAGATCCCATCGTTGGACAACGGAGATGGCAAAGCAGAAGATGATGGGGCCGAGTTGACTGAAGAAGACCGGCCGGACGGTCCTCGAATAGACGTCGATGGCGGCCCCGTACGTCATGTTCTCGTGCACTCGGCCCAGTAGAAATGCTTGAGCGTTCATCGCGACCGCGATGACCACCATCGGATTCAGAAGCAGGTTCGCAGGCCTCGGTATCCGGACAGAAAGGCAGTACACGCCCACGCTGAGGGCGATCTGGGAGAGCGCGACGAATCGCCAAGACCACCAGCTCAGTGCCGATCCGACACATCCGATCATGAGCCACACCACGATGAACCTCGCGGAGAACCGCACGTCGTCCTGTTCGACAGAATCGGGCACCTTGTGTCCGTTGTGCGACAACCGACGAATCGACTTGACCAGGAAAGCGGTCGTCACCGCCGTCAACAGGCACCCGATCACGATGATGAACAGGACCCGCGTCACCAGCTGCATCGTGAGCTTCTCGAGCGGCAACGCCATGGGTAGCAGTACCAAAGCGGGCGAGTAGAACAGGGCGAGGTACCGGTGCGTGAGAAAGTACTGTGCCGGTTGGAAGAAGCGCGCCACCTGCTCCCACGTTGCTTCTCGTCGGTGTCGAAGGTACACCCCCACGACCACCACGAGGACAACACCCAGGAGGGGCGCTGGCACTCGATGGAACGGGTTCAGTGCCGTGAGAGCACGGTCGAACAGGGTGAGCGCGAAGAGGGCCATGGTCGGGGCAAGAGGAGCCAGGGCCTCGCGGATACCACCCTGGGTCGTCGTCGTCGTCGTCGCTGGGTCTGACCCATCGAACGAGAACGGTCTGAAGATGACGTCCTTGCGGTCCATGCGCCAGGTCGACCGGGCCCCCCACGCGTCAAAAACACGAACTGCTTATATAGTGATGCATATATGGGTGGCACAGATGGACAAAATAGCGCCTATTTAACTCGAGCCCCCCGGAAACGGGATGACCCCCCTAGGTCAATATGTACGTAGTAGTAGTATGTACGTCCATCGCGAGATGACGCATATAGCTCGCTCGTACCCAATGCGGGCACCCGGGCGGATAGGAGGTACGGGGCGACGATGCTGTAGTTCGCGGTTGAAAAACCACCCACGAGCAGCACAACACAACCCAGCACTCGACGACCTGCACCAGGCCATGACACGAGAGGAACAGGCACACGGAGACGTTCACCCGAACGTCAAGCGGATGACGGCCAAATTCATGTCCCCACTGATCGCCGGCACGCCGTCGTCGTCGCGGACGTTGCATTCCCCGACGTTCCAGATTCCCGCTTCGAGCGAGCTCGTCGATGTTCTCCCGTTCCTCGGCCGGCTCGCTCTGGTCGACTCCCAGCTAGTCTGGCGCATGCTGCTGGCGTTCGGCCTGGTCATCGTCTCCAAGGCGGCCGGGCTGCTCGCTCCGTTGTACTTCAAGCAGGCCGTCGACGCGTTGTCGTTATCAACGGCGGCATCGGCGGCCGCATCGACCGTTCCCCTCGTAACTGCCGCCCTATTCTTCCACGGCGTGGCGCGGGCGATGAACTCCCTGGCCAAGGAGAGCCAGGCCATCGTCTTCACGCCGGTGGCCCAGCTGGCCGGTCGGCGGATAAGCTTTTATGCGCTGTCGCACGTGCTCGGGCTGGATCTGTTTTTCCACCTCTCGAAGAATTCGGGGACGCTGAGCAGGATGCTGGAGCGCGGGTCGCGGTCGATCGCGATGATCTTCCGCGCCGTCGTCTTCACGTTCATGCCGACGTTCATCGAGCTCGTCGCCGTGTGCGTCATCCTGTACAGGTCGTTCGACTGGCGGATCTCGGGCATCGTGGTCGCGACATTCGCGGCCTACTTTCTTTGGACCGTCGGGCTAACCATGCTGTCGACGAAGATCCGGAGGGAAGTGAAGAACTTGGACAACAAGATCAGCGGTCGGGCGGTGGACGCGCTGCTCAACGTGGAGGCCGTCAAGCTCAGTGGCGCCGAGCGGTACGAGGTCGAGACGTACGACGAGACACTCGCGTTGTATCAAAAGGCGACGGTGCGGCTCGAGGTCGCGTCCGCGTCGCTGAACTGCGGTCAGGCGATCGTGTTGGCCGTCGGGATGACGGCGTGCCTGGTTGCGGCCGTGCGGCAACCGATGGTGACCACGGGCGATTTGGTCATGATTCAGGGCCTGCTGCTCCAGCTTTGGGCCCCGCTGCAGTTCCTCGGGTGGTTCTATCGCGAGCTTCGACAGTCTCTCGTGGACATGGAAGACCTGTTTGCGCTCATGCGGACCGATACCAGGGTGCCGGAAGGAGGCGAGGAGCTGCCACAGACGAGCGCGCCGGTGCGGATCGAGCTGAAGGACGTCGAGTTCAGGTACCCGGGGACGACCCGGCGGGTGCTCAAGGGCGTCGACATCACGGCCGAGCCAGGCGAGAGCATCGCCATCGTAGGGCCGAGCGGGAGCGGCAAGTCGACGCTCTTGCGGCTGCTGGTTCGGATGTACGATCCCATCAACGGGAAGGTCGAGGTGGACGGGGTCGACCTGCGCGATTTGCGGAGCTCGTCGCTCCGCAAGTGCGTGGCCGTCGTGCCGCAGGACACGGTGCTCTTCAACGATACCATGCTGCATAACGTGACGTATGGCAACATGGAAGCGTCCCCCGCCGACGTGCTGGAGGCGGTGCGTGCGGCCAAGCTGACAGAGACGGTCGACCGGATGCCCGACGGGTGGGCGACGCCGGTCGGCGAGCGCGGACTCAAGCTGTCCGGGGGCGAGAAGCAGCGGGTCGCGATCGCGCGCGCGTTCCTGAAGAAACCGAGGATGCTCATCGCCGACGAGGCGACGAGCGCGCTGGACAGCGCGACGGAGATCGCCATCATGCGGAGCCTCGAGGAGCTGGCCGTCAACCGAACCAGCGTCTTTGTCGCGCACCGATTGAGCACGATCCAGCAGTGCGACCGCATCTACGTCCTGGCTGACGGCGTCGTGCGCGAGTCGGGATCTCACGAGCAGCTCATGCAGTCGAACGGACTGTACTACGACATGTGGCAGGCCCAGGCCCAGCAGGACGTCGTCGACGCTGAGTCAAAGGCGGTCGCCGCGATGGCCTCTGACGATCGCCTGTAAGGTTCCGTTACATATCAAACATACTGTCAGTTGTTTTCTGTCAATCCGCTGGGCCACGTGACGTTGTGAACGGGCCGGAACAGCTCCGTCACCCGCGCCGCCACGTCCGCGACCACGTCTCCGTCTTGATCTCCGTCGCCCGCTTTCCGGAGCGCCATCAGCGTCGCATTGCAGTTCTCCTCCACCTGCTGCGGCGTGCACATGCCGACCAGCGTCGTCGCAATCTTATCGTTCTTGAGAGAAAACCGCAGGGCGACGTCCGCGATATCCACCCCGGCCTCATCGGCCACGTTCGTCGCGGCCGCGGCCGCCTGGAGGACCTCGGCCGGCGCCGGGTGCCAGCCTGGCGGCCCCCGCCGCGTCAAGAGCCCCATACACAACGGGCTCGCGTTGATGATCCCGACGTTCTTCGACTGCAGGTACGGGATCAGCTCGACCAAGGTGTCGTCCAGCATGGTGTAATGGCAGTAGCTGAGCACGCAGTCCACGCTCCCAGCCGGTGCTCGATCCAGCACGTACTTGAAGATCTTGAGCGGCAGTCCCGTGATGCCGATGAACCGCACCTTGCCCCGCTTCTTCAGCTCCAGCAGCGCCGGAAGCGTCTCGTTGACAATCTGGTCGAGACTGACAAACTCCATATCGTGACACTGGATCAGGTCGACAAAGTCCAAGCCCAGTCGCTCGAGACTCTCGTCGACGCTCCTGAGCCAACCGAGCGAGTGGCGCGGAGCGTTGAGCGTGAGAGTGGGTGAGCGGGTATGATGCACAAGAGTCTGGGCGTGCCAGCACGTGGTCTTCCGGCCGAGTCAAATACGCACCTGGTCACCCGTTCGGCCGAAAAATCAAAGGTGTCGGCGCCGTACCGCCCGACCTTTGTGGCCACGACGATCTCAGCGCGGGGAAGGTCGGCGATCGCCCGTCCCAGCGCCGCCTCCGACTTGGTGTCCCCGTAGAACGGCGACGTGTCGAAGAAGTTGATTCCCCTCTGGAAGGCGAGCCTGTCGAACGAACGCGAAGCGCGAGTGCGTGAGTGCGGGTGGTGGTGGTGGGCGTGCCAGCCGTCCCGGCTCGATGGTCGTCAATACCCACTCGACCGCCTTTTTTCCCTCGCCCGCGTCGACATCGTGGAAGACGCCGCCCAACGGCGACGCCCCAAATCCCAATACAGAGACCTGCAGTCCCGTATTGCCCAATGGCCGTCTCGGGATCATCATCATCATTTCTTAAAGGTACCGGCACCTCTACGTCTCCTTCCCTCCTTCTCCCCCGTCCTGTCTCCGCCACCGCATGACGTTCTTGACCGTGAACAGCCCCATGAAGAACAGGCAGGCCCCAGCCAGGGCCGCCCGCCCGCCCGGCGTCCCTGTCAGCGCCGGGAGCGCCACCCGTCCACCCTCCCGCCACACGACGGCCATCGCCGACCCGAGCATCCACCCGACGATGACTTGCGGGTACGTATGGTACCCCTGAGCAACGCGCAGGTACGCCAAGAACGCGCCGCCCACCGGCAGCAGCCACGCGCCGCTGGCCGTCGACATCATCATCAAGTACGGAAACACGGAAAGAAAGCCGAGCGTGCTCGCGTGCGAGCTCGGCATACCGGGGTCTTTCCGATAGCTTGTATCGGGACGCGACATGTTGATCGCAAATTTCGCCGCCCGGCAAACGATGGCCGTCACGACCCCACCGATGATGTAGAACTGCGTCAGCGAGTCGAACCGCCTGACGACCAGCGAGGCAAACACGGCCCCGCTGACCACCCACTTGGTGAGCTTGTTGACGCGGTACTGGACGAGCTCCGGAAGGGACGCCGACGCCGACGCCGACGTCGCCGACCGATCGTTGTTCGTGTCGCTGCTCCCGCCCATTGCCGAGCGTCGTGATCGGTTCCGTCCCGGGTCGAACAGATGCGCTCGCTGCTGCTCCCGCGGGAAGCTCGAGACGCGCGGTGTATATATGGAGCTCCTGGAACTGCACGAATGTACCCGTGCCCGTGCTGGCGACAGGAGGCGAGCAGCAGAGGCCGACATCTCCTCGGGGAAAAGTTTTTTGAACCGCTCACTCGCTTTCAGTCACACAGTCACAGTCACGACGGCCTCGTCTGCACATCCAGCACATATCTTATCATGTCTGCACTGCGTAGTCACGGGAGGCGAGCGATATGTGGTCTCGTGCGTCAATTGGACGGGGTTGCATCCCCATCCCAGTCAGCGGCGACCCACTCCCCGTGGGGCGACCTCGTGCGCGTCTCGGGCGCGTCGTCGTCGGCGGCGGCGTCGGCGTCTGCATCATCACGGCGGTACGCCGGATCGCTCCCGAGCGATCTCGAGCGGGCTGCGAGCAAGGCGCGGTTTCCCGCCAGCTCGAGCAAGGCGAGCGGCGAGCCGACGACGTCGGCGTCTGTGAAGGAGGAGATCATCGACGCGGAGACTGCGAGGCTGCACAAGGAGCAGCAGGACGTCGTGTCGGGCTTTATGTTTCCATGGGAGCGGCGGCAAATGCAGGGGGGCGGGGAGCTGAATACGTGGGAGAAATACTACTGGGGGGTATTTGTCGTGGCGATTGCGGTGTTTCTGTTCAATAGAGCGGGGTCTTGGAACAATACGGAAGAGGAGCTGGAGAAGGCGGCGGCGGAGAAGCGGAGGGAGGAGGAGATGGAGCGTTTGAGGGTGGAGAGGGCGCGGTTGCTCCTGGCGGGGGGGACCATACTCGGCCCGATCGGTGCTGCCGGCGCCGACGGGGAGGAGGATCCGTTCGAGGGTATGAGTCCGGAGGACATTGAGGAGTTTGTCCGGGGGCAGACGGGCGCGGCGGCGGACCCGTTTGCGGGGCTGTCGCCGGAGGAAATTGACGAGTACGTCAAGAAGCACAACTTGTAGTGATCGTGATGGTGGTAAGGTTTTTACGAAGACGAAAGGACGGAGCAGTTGAGTATCGTGACGTCTTGCGCGGGCCGGTCGTTTCGGTCCGTCTGGATGTTGCCGATCCGCTTGATGACCTCCATGCCGTTGGATACGCGGCCAAACACCGTGTGTTTGCCGTCGAGGTGCGCGCATGGCGCAAGTGTGACGAAGAACTGCGAGCCGTTGGTGTTGGGTCCGGCGTTTGCCATTGAGATGACGCCGGCACCGACGTGTTTGAGGTCGTTGGGCTCGTCGTCGAACTTGTCACCATAGATTGACCGGCCGCCGCGTCCCTGTGTGGCGCGCGAATGGGTGAATGGGTTTGTGAGTGCGTAAATGGGTGGGTGCGCGGGTGTCGGCGAGGGTGTCGGCGAAGCGCCCGCCGAGGCGATCGCCGATCGCCGACCGCCGACCGCCGACGTACAGTCCCGGTGGGGTCGCCCCCCTGAATCATGAAGTCCCTGATGACCCGGTGGAAGACCGTGTTGTTGTAGTATCCCTGCGATGCCAGCTCTGTAAAGTTGCGACACGTCCGGGGCGCATGTTGTGTGTACATCTCCACAACAAACTCGCCCAGTGTCGTGTTGATGCGGACACTCGTCATGTTCTCGATCGTTTTTTAAACCGGCCCAGCTGATCGGCTCATGAGCCGATGACCGAGACTGCAGTCACTTTCCACTTTCTTTTCAACCAACACTGATGGGTTGCCACGAGTCACGGTTATGGTTCCCTCCCATCCTCACTCACGGGTACATCATCGGCACGTCCGCCGCCCGGCTCCCCAGGGCCTTCCGCATCTCCATCTCATGCTTGGTCGCCGTCGCCCCGGTCGTCGACTCGAGCATCTTCCCGTCCATGAAGAAAAACACGCTCGGCGTTACCCGCACCTTGAGCCGATCTTTGAAGAACGTCTTCAACGCATCACTCTCGTTCCCGTAGATCTTCAAGAACACGACGTCACACGCCTCACCATACGCCGCCGCCATCTTCTCCATCTGCGGCTGCAGCTTCTTGCACGGCCTGCACCACGTGAGGGACGCAAACATCACAACCAGCGTCGTGTCCGCGACGCCGGCCATGATCTCTTCAAACTCCTCGGGAGACTTGAGCACGTGAACTTTCGTCTGGTCGAGCGACAGCGTCGAAGCCTTCTTCTCCGTCTCCTCCTCCTCCATTGGCGCCGCTGCCGCTGCCCCTGCCCCCGACACGCGACCACCGCCAGTGACGTAGCACAAAATTTCTTCCAGCGGCAGCACGGACTCGTACCGACAGAGCCGCAGAAACTCCGAAAACTCGATTTGACCGTCGTTGTTCAGGTCGTACTTACCCAACAGCCGCTCTGTCCTGTCAAAGCTGCCCACCCCGTCCCCGCACTTGCTGTCCTCGAAGTAACGGAACAGCTCTGTTGGACCGATCATCCCGTTCTTACCCTATAGAAGGAGCGAGGGGGCGAAGGATCGAGCGAGCGAGTGAGCCAGCCGGCGAAGCCCGGGCGGGTCGTTCACCAACAGCGGGTCGTTTCGCTGTCGCTCGGTCGTCAGCTGCCCCCATGAAATCAACACGCACCGTATCCAGCCGATCGAAGATCTCCCTGTAATCCGCCAAACTACGCAGCAAAAACACATTGTCCTTCGCCATCGCCTGAAACTCCTCCCGGGAGATGACCCCGTCGCCGTTTTTATCGTATGCATCCATCGCCGCGTCTATATCCTGATCCGTCAGCCAGTCCATGGGCACGACTTCCGTACCGACCGACTGCATCACCGTGCGCAGAGCGTCCCGGGTCAGGGTGCCGTCCGAAGCATACTCGTCGAAGAGCGCCAGGTGACGATCGAGTATGGCCGACGAATCGTCGTCAACCGTCTCTCTGTCGGGAAAATACGCCCTTCCCACGACTGACTGGCTCTGGTACCGTCTCTGCACCAACTGGGAACCCGACCGAAGCCTGGAACGGCAGACCCGAGGGCGCGATGAAGGAAGAACACGCTGCAGCGTGGTAGAACGAAGAATCCCGCGGACCATGTCGGTGTTCTCGCTCTCCCTCTCGCGCTCGCTCTCCCGTCGTCTATCCGAGGCTACCGAGTGTACGCGAATACCCGTATGTATACGAATCCGGTTTACACAATCAGCTCTCTGAGAGCTCTCCCCTTCTCTCTCTCTCCGTTCTCTCCGTTCTCTCCGTTCTCTCCGTTCTCTCCGTTCTCTCCGTTCTCTCCGTTCTCCGCTCCCACACGGGAGGCATGACCTGTACTCGCCGCCCCAGCCCGGGCTCTTCCTTCAGGACCACGGTCAGGTGCGCCCGGTTCTTGTGCATCACGCCACTCCGTCCCCGTCCGTGGATGGACACGCGTCGCAAGTACTGCCCCTTGCCCACCCAAGCCTGGTCTACCTTGAGATTGTCGCCGTCCAACCCGTGGTTGTTGATCGCGTTCGCCTTTGCCGACTCGAGCAGCTTGCCCGTCATCCTCGCCGCCTTTTTCGTGTGGATCGAGCACTGTATCAGCGCGTCCTCAATGTGCTGGCCCCGAATGATATCCACGAACTGGTTGAGCTTCCGGGGGCTTATTTTGGCACCGCGTAGTGTCGCGTGGGCGTGCTGCGCGCCGTACCGACTGGCAGGCGACCGCGTGGTGGTCTCGCGTTCGAGCAGTCCCGTCCCGGGCGCCTGCTGCAGTGGGTTGATCCTCGAGTCGACGACGGCGGTCTCGGTGCCGGTACTCGTGCCAGTGCCAGGACTGTCTTCAGGGGGAGACGACGCTGTCGTGCTCGTCGAGAGCTGTCTGCCGGACCATGTGAATTCAGTCGTGAATTCGGTCGTACATGCATTCGCACACGCCCGCCGCCACAGCTCGCTGCGGAGGCGGAGGGATGCGGCTACAGACGACGACGCCATCGTGTCGAATCTAAAGAAGAGAGATCTTTCTTTGCAAGGAAGTCTCAAAATTTTTGAGACTTCCTGGACAGCTTGTCCCGGAGATAGGATGCCGCCCGGAGTGGCCCGGCGGAGATGAGACCGAGGGCCGCTTGCCGTGCGCTCGAGCGCCGTACCGTCGCGGCGAGGGCGGTGGCGAGGGCAGCGTGCGTCATTGCTCCGTCGGCTTGTATCCGTTGTCGCAGGGCCGCAGGGAGGGACGATCGGGAGAGGAGCGATTGGTGTGCGTCACGTTCGGGTATCTCGACGAGTCCGTCGTGGTCGATGGCCAGGGGCGCATGACGACCACTCGGACCACTCGAGCCAATCGGACCACTCGAGCCAATCGGACCACTCGCGCCTGGAAGTACGAGCGTGCCCCGCTCGACTTCTCGCGCGATTGCAGGCGTGTACATGTCCACGAGTCGGTCCCAGGAGCCCTCGACGATCCGTTCCACCTTCTTTGCGTCTTCGGCGATGCCCACGCGGATGTCGCCGGTGTAGCTCAGGGAGACGATGGTGCGTATGACGGTTCCGATGGGGTATCGGCCTCGACTCGTACGCGATTCCCCCCGATGGCCATTCAAATAACGATCGGAATCGGGGTCTGTATTTTCGAGCATCAAGAGGCAGAGCGCCGTCCGCAGGGCGTTTGATAGGTTGGTCTGTTGGGCCGCGGCGATGCGTCGGTCCTCCACCAGGGTTTCGACTGCCTTGTGGAGTCTGCCTGCGACGTAGAGCGCGTTCCAGTCGAGCAAATCACGCTCAACGGATTCTGTAGACGCCACCCCGTACTTGACCACCAGCGACTGCCCGTTCTTCGTCTCGAGTCGCACCATGGGGTTGAAGTACACGCCGCAACCGATGTATTCGCTGGCCCAGTTGATGGCGGGAGCACCGAGGAGTGCCATGGGGAAGGCGTAATGGTGCGGGTTCCGGGCGAGGTTGTGCCGGTGCCACGCGACCGGGTCTGAGACTGTAAAGATGAGGTCGAGCATGGCCGTGTCGGTCCCGGGGCCGGCGCCGGGACCAGCGCCCGAGGGGTAGAGTCCCGGCTGTGTGAAGACGGCAGAGCCGTAGGCGAAGGCGTGGTCGATGGTGTCGATGGGGAAGTTGGCGTCGAGCAGGCGGGCGAGGTGCTCCCGGTCGACTCGACACGACCGCTGGGTCATCCCGGTCATCCTGACCGTCGTTTGCGGGCGAGTAGGAGGACACCTATCGCTCCTCCGTTCGGTGCCGTCTGGATGTGATTGTCATACACGTGTTCATTATCACGATCGCCTTGATGCGATTACAAGAGAAATCGGCTACTCGTCCTCACCGCCGCTGTCGATCATCGCCAAAAAGTCGTCCTCGTCGGAACTGCCGTCGGGACGACCCGCACCGTCGTCCCCGTCGTCCCCGTCTTCCCCGTCGTCCCCGTCGTCCCCGTCTTCCACGCCGCCGCCCCTGGTCTTGCCGTTCGCGGCGTCGTTCCGCGCATCTCCGCCAAGTACGACCTTGAAGCGCTTGGCGGCCGCGGCGTCGCCCTCTGCCTGCTGCGACTGGACTCGCGTGGCGATTGCCGCCCGCGCCGGTCTCTTGCTTGCGACCGCGGTCGCGGCGTTTGCGGCCGTCGCCGTGTTCCTCTGCACGCGGCTTGCCTCCTCGTCCATCGGCAACCGCCCGTGATCGCCGCCAACATTCACCACGTTGACGGTCACGTTCACGTCGACGGCGTCGGTCGACCCGAGCCAGAACCTGGGGGCCCCCAGCGCGTTTCTCGCCCCCAACTCGGCGTCGTCCATTCGAACTCTCAGATCCAAGCTCCTCGGGTGTATCGCCATCTCCAGTCGGCCGCAGTCCCGTCCGCACGCTCGCATCAAACGCAGTGCCTCTGCCGCGTGCGCCGGGCGGTACACGGAGGGCGCCACCACCGCCGCCTCGAGTGCCTCCATGGCAGCCTCGAGCAGGGACGACTCTGTCGCCGTATCCAAGTTCGTCCCCACGCGCTTCCGCTCCACCAGCCGATGCGCCGTCTTGGCGACGTGCAACACGACGTCCTCAAGCCAGAGCCGATTGGCGTGCTTCAGCGCCGACGCACCCCGCGCAAACAGCAGCGCGAGAAACCGGAGGATCGGAGCCAGCGATTCCTTCGTCGCGGGTTGGAAGGACCGCGTATCTTGATCGTCTCCGTCATCGCCGTACACCTCGATCCGCACCAGCTCGACAACCACATCCTCCAACGCCCGCACCCCCGCCACCCCGTCGACCCGGACCCCCGCACCCGCCAGACAGACCACCCCGCGCACCAACCGCCCGTCCACGCGCCCCCCTTCCATGCATCCGACCACATGCTCCATCGCCCGCTCCACGACGCCAAACACGAGCCCCATGTACGGCACCACGTGGCACCCCAGACGCGCCAGCACGCCCTGCAGCATCTCGCACGCGTCCACCTGCAGCTCCGCGACGTGGACCCCCAACGTACCCACCTGACCCACCGTCCTCCCCATCCGCTCAATCATATCAATCCTCGTCGTATCCACGCGGAGCAGCCGAGCGGCCAGATCGACGACCGACGTGATCGGAAACGGCACTGCCGTCGGGAACGCGGCGGACAACAGCCGACCGAGGGCGTCAAACAGGGCGTGCGCGTGTGTCACCAGCTCTGCGAACGTCGCCTGCGTCTTGAGATACGCCACGAGCGCAGCCGTCTTGGCGTCTTCCGGCTTCGGAAGCGCGGTCATCGACGCCGAAGACAACGCCGACGCCTGGGAAGCGTCCTCCAGCCCGGCCAGCAGCAGGTCCAGACAGGCGTGCATCCTCCCAATGATCACCCCCCCCCCCCCCCCCCCCCCCCCCCCCCCCCCCCCCCCCCCCCCCCCCCCCCCCCCCCCCCCCCCCCCCCCCCCCCCCCCCCCCCCCCCCCCCCCCCTCCCC
>Ga0181573_10002885_pt1 | contig 15601 bp, 16 predicted proteins | sample 101ome_25_FD_148643 | JGI IMG/M metagenome (GOLD analysis project Ga0181573, IMG submission 148643) | Coastal salt marsh microbial communities from the Groves Creek Marsh, Skidaway Island, Georgia - 101409BT metaG (spades assembly) | ecosystem: Environmental > Aquatic > Marine > Intertidal zone... | reverse complement strand
TCAGACTGCCCGAGTCCGTGCCTGTAATCGGTTCGGACGTTGCGGTGTCCGCTGGTGGTTGCGCGATAGTAGTTGAACCGGAGTAAGGTCTAATACCGGTGTAGGAAGTCGCTGGTTCGACGGCGGGCAAAGCTGCTGGCTCTGTAGCCCGTTCGGCGGCTCGCCGCTCAGCCTCTACGTCAACGTAGTCCTGAGCCCAAACACTGCCGGGCACGGTCAGCACCAACAACGCTGACTTCAGTAACAAAAAGCCGGCGTTTAACGCCGGCTTGATCGGTACAGCTGTCAATGTCAGGTCCTCAGTTACTTGAGCTCAACACGACGATTTTGCTGCCAGTTAGACTCACCGGAACCGTAGGCAACGGGATTTTCCTCACCGTAGCTGATCGTCTCGATGCGGTAGCTCGGAACCCCATTCGCCACCATGTAGTCTCGCACGGCATTCGCGCGTCGCTCGCCCAAAGCGAGGTTGTATTCGCGAGTGCCACGTTCGTCAGTGTGCCCCTCCAGACGAATACTGTCGTTGTTGCCGAGTAGGGCAGCGACATGCGCATCCACCTGAGCGCGCGCCTCGTCGGTTAACGAGGAACTGTCAAATCCAAAGTAGAACACGGTGCCAACGTCAGCCGCCGCAGTCTCAAGAGCCTGCTGTGCCTCCGCCTGTGCCCGTTGTTCCGCCTCGCGAGTCGCCGCCTCCTGTGCCGCTTGCTCAGCCGCAGCCGCTGCAGCTGCGTCCGCTTCTTTTGTGTCGTTGCTCGAGCACGCTGCCAGAAACAGAGCCGCAAAAATCAGGCCTACCCACTTCCCATAAGGCAATACATTTTTCATTTTGTTAACCCTTCCCCAGTTTCTGGAACATTTGGTCGTAATGTAGCGCATAAACCGCAGATTTTCCCGCGTTCATCATCAAAATTTTTCACTGAAGTCATGCCCAATTCAACGAGTTTGGTTGCGAGGATAGGCGAAGAGAAAATCGAAAATAGAGCATTGGAGTTCTCAATCCTTTTTCGCAGGACGCGTCTCCTCCCGAGTTACCGAAAGACCATTGACCACGGGAGATCGGCGAGCGCTTTCTCTGCCACTGCGCATACCATTAGGGCGTCACGTAAGGCGACCAAGCAGGCTCCTGCACGCTGCCCTCCCTCGCCGGCAGACTGAACCTTACGCCACCGTCAACGGCAACCGCACCCAGAATGCTGTTCTCTCCACGCTTGGTGGCGTAAAGCACGATCGATCCATTCGGCGCAATACTAGGGCTCTCATCCAAACTTGTCTCTGTGAGTACGGTCAGCCGGTCGGTGACCAAATCGAAGACAGCAATGTGATAGCGCCCATCTCTTTGGTGAACCAGAGCCACGTTACGCCCGTCCTGTGCTACGCGCGCTCGCGCGTTATAAGGCCCCTGAAAGGTGATCCGGTCAATTTTTTTCGTGCGAAGATCGTAGCGATAGATCTGCGGGCGCCCGCCGCGGTCTGACGTGAATAACAGCGATTTGCCATCCGGCATCCAGGTCGGCTCGGTATCGATCGCAAAGTGGCGCGTCAAGCGCGTTAACGCACGGCTCTTCAGGTTCAACAGGTAAATATCCGGGTTCCCGTCTTTGGACAGAACCAGCGCCATGCTGTTGCCATCAGGTGACCAGGCTGGGGAGTTATTCAGCCCTTTAAAATTGGTTAGCTGCTCCCGCGCACCGGTTCGGAGATTCTGTCGGTAGATCGCAGGGCGCGAGGTTTCAAAGGACACGTAGGCGACTTCCGAACCATCCGGAGACCATGAAGGCGACAGGATCGGATCACGCCCCTCAAGCAATACGATAGGCCGCCGACCGTCCGCATCAGCGAGCGTCAGACGATAGAAATCCTTGCCATCTGGGTTGCGCGTCACCGATACATAAAGCAACCGGGTGGCGAATGCGCCAGGGATACCTGTGAGCGTCTCGTAAACCGAATCGGCCACCCGATGCGCGAGCATACGAAGCTCCGTAACAGGTCCGGTGACGGTGCCGGATTCGACTGCTTCCTGACGCGTCGTGTCAAACAGCTGAAAGTCAATGCGTGCCTGAGAGCCCACACTCACACGTCCGATCAGAACGTATTCTGCTGAAATCGCCCGCCAATCGCGGAAAAACAGTTCCGACTCGCGGGTCGGATAACTCAACATGTCGCGCCGACTCACCGGTGCAAACTGACCGCTGCGCGCAAGGTCTGAATCAACAATTTGCGCGACATCTTCAGGCGCCAGCCCAACGCCTTGCCAGGCAAAGGGCACTATGGCAATCGGCGTGGGGTTCTCTACGCCTTGATTGATTTCGATTTGTAATTCAGCCCGCACCGGTGCGACACAGAGTAGCAAAAGCGCGAAGATCCATCGTTGTCCGAACACCATCAGTACCTCAAATCCTCAGGCTTGAAAATCAATTGAAACCGCCGGAAATTCGCCTCAAACAGGGCGCTGTCGAGTTTCGCAACCTCGGGGAATCGTGCGGAACGTTCAACCGCCGTCATCGCACTCCGATCAAAGGCATCGTTGCCACTTGATTGCAACACACTCACTCCCACCACTTCTCCGGTTGGCACCAATTGTATCGATAATACGGCGACCATTCCGTTGCGTGCGCTGGGTGGCCGCGTCCAGCGATTAATAACGGTCGCGCGGATCGTAGCCGCCACCACGTCACGCATGCTGGGTTCTGCCGTCCCCATTGCCCCCGAGTCCGCGTCAATGAGTGCACCCAACTCATCACGTGTGAGGGCGGCCAATTGCTCCGCGTTGAGAGACGGTGCGCTCTCCTGCTGCGGCTCTGGCGCCTTGGGAGGTGCGGGTTCCGGGTCCGGTATCGGTTTAGGATCAGGTGCGGGGGTTGGCTCTGATTTGGGCTTGGGTTTTGGTTTTGGTTTTGGTTTTGGCTTAGGCTTGGATTTGGGTTCGGGTTTCAAGGCATCCGCCGACACCAACGCCGCCTGAATCGGCTGAATGGCAGGCGCCGCTGCCACGACCTGCTCCGAGTGGCTCGAGCGCACGACTAACATCAGCACGACACCACCGTGAAGCAGCAGGGTGAGCAAGGCGGGCACGCCCGAAAAAAGTAGCCGGTCCGCTGACATCAGTTGACCGTGGGGCTCTCGGTGACCAAACCCACAGACGGCGCGCCCGCTTCCTGCAGCGCCGTCATCACGATCACCACATCACCGTAGGCAACCCTCTGATCACCCCAAACGAGGACAGGTTTATCCGGCGTGCGACGCAATACGGCAGCAACGCGTTGACGCACCGTCGCGAGCTCAAGCACCTGTTTCTCGTTTGCACCGAGGTTGAGAAATAGCTCGCCTTTGCTATTGATGGACACAATCAACGGCTCCGCATCTTGATCCTCGACAGGCGCGGCATCCGCCTTGGGCAGTTCGACCTCTACACCTTGCATGAGCATGGGCGCGGTCACCATGAAGATCACCAGCAATACCAGCATCACATCGATGTAGGGGACTACGTTGATTTCAGCAAGCATCCGACGGCGGCGCATCATTACGGCCTCTGGAGTTGACTTGCTTTCAATGCATAAGTGTGGCGCTGCAATACGCCCGAGAACTCATCAAGGAAGGTCTCATATCGATTCAGGAGCGCGTCACTTCGCGCTGCCAGTCGGTTATAGGCCAGTACCGCCGGAATAGCGGCGAATAAACCCATCGCGGTTGCGATCAGTGCCTCAGAAATGCCCGGCGCCACAGTAGCAAGCGTTGCCTGCGTCGCGTTGGCCAACCCTCGAAACGAGTGCATGATGCCCCAAACCGTCCCCAGCAAACCTATGTAGGGACTAGTCGAGCCCACCGAGGCCAAAAATGGCAAGTGCTGCTCGATTCGATCTGTCTCACGCATCAACGCGACCCGCATTGCTCGTCGCGAACCTTCCAGAATCGCGTCTGCATCCATGTCTGCCTGTTGCGACAAACGCGAGAACTCCTTAAACCCGGCACGAAACAAGCTCTCCACACCCGTTGGCAACTGGCCGTCGGCCACTGCCTGATTGCCCTCCCGGTACAGTTGCGCAAGATCGATACCGGACCAGAAGCGCTCCTCAAATACCAGCAGCTCATCATCAGCGCGGCGCATCAACATGACGCGCTGAACAATGAGAAACCACGAGGCAAGAGACGCCAGCACCAGTATCAGCATGACGCCCTGCACCACCGTACTGGCGCCGGTAATGAGCTCCATCAAGCTCAATTCCTGTGTCATGTCGTGGTCTCCTTGTTTTGCATTCTGGCCTCAAGCTGTTGTTTGAGCTCTGGAGATAAGCGCCGCGGCTTACCACTAGCGCGATCGACGCAGGCAATGGTCACATCACCCTCAACCATGCAGCGACCCTCTCGTTTCACGCTCTGGGCAAACCGAATCGTTGCACCCTTCACCGCAACGACTGCTGCGGTCGCCTCGAGCTGGTCGTCCAGCCGCGCCGGCTGCCGATACGTCAAGGCCAAGCTGGATACGACAAACATCCAACCCTCGTCAGGGACCGCGGCGCGATCCATACCCAGGGCGCGCATGAATTCGGTCCGGCAACGCTCAAGGTATTTCAGATAGTTCACGTAGTAGACGATACCGCCCGCATCCGTATCTTCGATATAGACCCTGATCGGAAGGGAAAATTCCGCGCTCACGGCACGTCGTCCAAATCCAGACTCAGGGTTTCTACCGCAGACCCCTGAAAGGCAATACCAAAATGTCGATAGGCATGTCGTGTAGCGATCCGCCCTCTCGGCGTCCGCAAGATAAAACCCTGCTGAATCAGGAAGGGCTCCAGCACATCCTCTATCGTGCCCCTTTCTTCAGACAATGCTGCGGCAAGGCTATCAACACCGACCGGCCCACCATCGAACTTTTCAATCATTGTTAGCAGCAACCGCCTATCGAGGTGATCGAAGCCCTGTGCGTCTACGTTTAATAAATCCAACGCCGCTTCGGCGGTAGGGCCCGCTACTGCACCATCGGCTTTTACTTCAGCATAATCCCGCACCCGTCTCAGCAGACGATTTGCGATGCGCGGCGTGCCGCGGGAGCGTCGCGCAATCGCGGCCGCCCCCTCGTCGTCGGTAGGGATCTCCAAAATGCCCGCTGATCGCCGAACAATCTCGGTGAGCTCGGCGGCATCATAAAACTCCAAGCGTTGCACGATGCCAAACCGGTCACGTAGCGGCGATGTGAGCAAACCGGCGCGGGTTGTAGCCCCCACCAGAGTAAAGGGCGGCAAATCCAGCTTGATCGACCGCGCGGCCGGCCCCTCGCCAATCATGATATCGAGCTGATAGTCCTCCATCGCCGGATATAGCACCTCCTCAACGTAGGGACTCAACCGGTGAATTTCATCGATAAACAGGACGTCACCGGGCTCGAGATTGGTCATCAGCGCGGCGATATCACCCGCCTTCTCAAGCACGGGGCCACTCGTCGTTTTGAGTTGCACCCCCATTTCTTCCGCGATGATGCTGGCGAGTGTGGTTTTGCCCAGCCCGGGAGGCCCAAAGATCAGCGTATGATCGAGGGGTTCACCCCGCTTGCGTGCGGCCGACAGAAAAATCTCCATTTGCTCGCGCACCGCGCGCTGCCCGATGTATTCGTCCAGCCGGCGTGGTCGAATCGCCCGATCCACCGCGTCGTCGCGCTGATCGCCGGCATCGGCCGCGACCAGTCTATCGGTCTCAATCACACAGTCGCTCCTTGCCCCGATAGCCTCATCGCTGACCTCCGCCCGCGATCTTCAATGCCAGACGAATCAAGTCTTCGCTACTGGCGTCTGGCGGCGCATCGGCGCTAGCGATCAGTTTTGCGGCTTCGGTCAGTTTAAAGCCCAGGGCCACCAGTGCCTGCTCTGCTTCGGCTCGTTGGTCGGGTTGAACCGCGGCCATGTCCTGTAAAAGTTGTGGTTCGTCAGTACCGGGAGACAGCCCATCCAACCAGTCACCGGCTTTGTCGCGCATTTCGACCAACAATCGCTCAGCGGTTTTGCGACCCACCCCGGGGAGAGCAACCAGCGCCGCGACATCGTCTCGCTGCAAGCATCGTGCAAAATCCGCCGCATCCATGCCGGAGAGTAAGGTCAGGGCCAGGCGCGGCCCCACACCGCTGACCTTGATGAGTTCCCGGAATAACCGCCGATCTGCCGCATCTGCGAACCCAAATAGTTGCTGCGCGTCCTCGCGCACCACAAAGTGCGTCAATAACGTGACGGTTTCGCCTAATTCAGGCAACTGATATAGCGTGGTCATGGGCACCTGCACCTCATAACCAATCCCGCCAACCTCTACCAGAATTTCTGGTGCCTGACGTGCTAGCAACGTGCCCCGAATGTGTCCAATCATGCCCGCACTTTACCTCAAACGACCAGCCCGGAAGCCGCTCGCTGCCAGAGTGCCTGCAAGACCTTCCGTATGGCAATGACAGAGCGCCGCAGCCAATCCATCCGCGGCATCCTCAGCGGGCTCGGCAGACAAGCTCAGTAATACTGTGACCATATGTTGCACTTGCTCCTTGGTGGCAGCCCCGGTGCCCACGACAGACTGTTTGATCTTTCGCGCGGCGTACTCGTGCACGCTGAGGTCGTGGGTGACGCAAGCGACCATCGCGGCGCCCCGGGCATGGCCCAGCTTGAGTGCGGAATCAGCGGACTTAGCCATGAACACGCTCTCGATCGCCGCGACTGTCGGCTGATGGGTGGCGATGATTTCAGACAGTGACTCGAATAGCACCTTGAGTCGGATGCTCAGCGGTTCTTTGACGGGCAGACGGATCGTGCCGCTCGACACATAGCGCGGCCGTTTGCGATCGACATGAATGATGCCAAACCCGGTCTTTCTGGATCCCGGGTCGATACCGAGTATGACTGCCATGGTGGGTGCCCACACTAACGAGTGGCTAGTGTGACCGATTGCAGGAAAAAGATCATGGTGTCAGCCGCTCATGACGTACCAAAAGTGTCCGGTCATGACGCGCTGAGCCACGCGACAGTTTTACGGCGTGGCGCTTAGCAGATTCGACGTATGTAGTGTCTAGAGATTAGAGCGTCGCGAGCACCGCATCGGGGATATCAGCATTGGAATAGACGTTCTGAACGTCGTCGAGATCCTCAAGCATATCGATCAAGCCCACGACGCTCGGCGCAGTATCCGCATCCAATTCGACCTCGGTGCTGGGAAGCATCGTGACTTCTGCTTGAACGGGCTGCAGCCCCGCGGTCACCAGTGAGTCGCGCACCTCGGTCACACACTCCCAGGGTGTCATGACATCGATACTGCCATCATCCCTCGTCACAATGTCCTCAGCACCCGCCTCCAGCGCGGCCTCCATCACCGCCTCTTCGTCGACACCCGGTTCAAACTGGATCAACCCCGTGCGGGAAAACAAATACGCGACTGAGCCATCGGTGCCGAGATTACCGCCCCGTTTGGTGAACGCGTGGCGCACCTCGGCAACTGTACGGTTGCGGTTGTCAGTCATCACCTCGACCAGCACTGCGACACCGCCTGGCGCGTAGCCCTCGTAGGTAAGCTCCTCCATGTTGTCAGCTTCGCCCGTGCCGGCGCCGCGAGCGATCGCGTTATCGATCGTGTCGCGTTTCATATTGGCACCCAGAGCTTTGTCCACAGCGGCTCTCAGCCGCGGATTATCCTCTACCGCAGCACCACCAGCGCGCGCCGCCACCACAAGTTCGCGGATTAACTTGGTAAAAAGCTTGCCCCGCTTGGCGTCCTGTGCCGCCTTGCGATGCTTGATATTCGCCCATTTACTGTGGCCCGCCATCTCGAATCAGTCCATCCCGGGAGCGTCAACGCGTCGCGGCCGGAGCGACAACTCCCGAAGCTGCTGTTCAGATACCTGGCCCGGCGCTTCTGTCATCACGCACTGGGCACTCTGCGTCTTGGGGAAGGCGATCACGTCACGGATCGATTGGCCACCGACCATCAGCATCACAAGGCGGTCCAAGCCAAAGGCCAATCCGGCATGCGGCGGCGCACCGTGACGCAGCGCGCCCAGCAAAAAGCCGAACTTGGATTCTGCCTCGGCCTCATTAATGCCTAATAGATCGAATACGGCCTGCTGCATTGCCTGGTCGTGAATACGAACCGATCCGCCGCCAATCTCGCTGCCGTTTAACACCATGTCGTAGGCTTGGGACAGCGCCGCGTCGGGATCAGCTTGCAGCGATTCGACCGAGCAAGAAGGGGCGGTAAAAGGATGGTGCAGAGCCGTCATGCCACCCCGGTCGTCGCGCTCGAACATGGGGAAATCGACTACCCATAGTGGCGCCCAACCGTCCGCCACTCGATCGAGATCGGCCGCGACTTTCAGTCGCAATGCCCCGAGCGATTCGTTCACAACGTTGCGCTTGTCCGCCCCAAAGAACAGGATGTCACCGTCGGCGGCGTCAAGCCGATCCAGCATCGCCAGCACGGTGTCATCGGGCATAAATTTGATGATGGGCGATTGCAGACCTTCAATACCTGCAGCGCGTTCGTTCACTTTGATCCACGCCAGGCCCTTCGCACCATAAACGCCCACATAGTTGGTGTAATCGTCGATTTCTTTGCGTGACAGCGAGGCACCGCCCGGCACCTTGAGCGCCGCTACACGACTCGCGGGGTCCTGAGCAGGACCACTAAAGACCTTAAAGTCGACACCTGACATTAGATCGTCAATGGAGACCAACTCCCAATCGATCCGCAGGTCGGGCTTATCAGAGCCGTATCGCTCCATCGCGTCGGCCCAGGTCATTCTCGGGAAGTCACCCAAATCGACATCTAGCTGCTCTTTAAAAAGGCTGCGCACCATGCCCTCGGTAATGGACATGACTTCTTCGCCGGTCAGAAAGGCCGTCTCGATATCAATCTGCGTGAATTCTGGCTGGCGGTCCGCGCGCAGATCTTCGTCACGAAAACACCGTGCGATCTGATAGTAACGATCAAAGCCCGACACCATCAGCAGTTGTTTGAACAATTGTGGTGACTGCGGCAAGGCAAAAAACGCACCGGGCTGTGTTCGTGACGGTACCAAATAGTCGCGGGCGCCCTCGGGCGTCGCTCGGGTCAGAATGGGCGTTTCGATATCGAGGAAGCCCTGTTCATCCAGATATCGTCGGATACTGGAGGTGATGCGAGCCCGCGCGATGAGGTTCTGCTGCATCTCGGGTCGCCGTAAGTCCATGTAGCGATAACGCAGACGCACATCCTCACCGACAGAGTGATGGGCATCGAGGGGGAACGGCGGGGTCTGTGCCGCGTTCAGAATCTCTAGGGTCTTGCCCAGCACCTCAATGCGTCCAGACGCCATGTTGGCGTTCACGGTTTCGACACTCCGTGCACGCACACGCCCGGTGATCTTTAGCACGTACTCGCTGCGAACGCTGTCGGCACGCTGAAAGTGCTCCTCGGTGTCTGGGTCAAAAACGACTTGGACTACGCCCTCACGATCCCGCATGTCGAGGAAAATCACGCCACCATGGTCTCGGCGGCGATCCACCCAGCCACACAGCGTCACCGTCTGGTCAATCAAACTGTCATCGATCAGGCCGCAGTAGTGGCTTCGCATCGTTGTTTCCATGGTGTGCTTTCCCGTCCTCAACTCGCTTTAGAGGATTCGCTCTTTGATGAGCCCGAAGGTTTAGTGTCCGATTTCTTGGCGCTGTCCGCTTTCGCTGCTGTGCCACCCGAATCAGTGCTCGACTTGCCAGCGCCGTCACTCCGCTCCCCCGCGATATTCTTCTTGTCACCGGTCTTAAAGTCGGTCTCGTACCAACCACCACCTGACAGGCGGAAAGACGGTGCGCTCACCTGCTTTTTCAGCGCAGGCTTGTCGCACGCAGGACAATCAGTCAGTGGCGCATCGGCCAGCTTCTGAATCGCTTCGAGGCTGTGGCCACACTCCTGGCAGCTATATTCATAGATTGGCATGGCATTCTCCTCATTTAAGCGCTGCGCCTAACCCGAGCACCCGTATGAGGCCATTGGAACGTTTTTCAAGGGCGCGGAGCGTACCGTAAACGCAGAATCAGGGGAAGGTACGCAGAGAATCAGGATTTAGCTCGCCCGCCGATTCACCTCACCCGTCACCATTGGCGAAACGCTTGAGCTTTTTAAGCGGTCGTATCCTGACACCGGTGGTGGGCGGCTTCGCTTTGAACCAAGTCTCCTCTCCGGTGAAAGGGTTAATGCCCTTGCGCGCTTTGATCGCTGGCCGCCGAACAGCCATCATCTTTAATAACCCCGGCATCGTGAACTGACCTCCGCCCTCGGGACCCAAGCTGGCCTCAATCACTCTATCCAGCGCACCCAACACCCGCTTGATCTCCGCTTTACGAAGGCCGCTCTCCGCCGCGAGCAGCTCAAGCAGCTGCGCCTTCGTCAGCTTCGCGGAGATGGGCGGTAGCGATTGACGCGTCTTTTTTCCTTTGCCGGTCGCCTTATTACCTGCTTTCGCCATCGACACTGCCCCTTTGGATTTTTTTAGATTGTGGTTATGCACATGCTGGTCACGCCGCTAAAGACGGCGCGCCGCAGCCACTATCGTGCAAAAAGCGGTCAACCACAATCAGCTCTGCTGGCTATCGGGCCATCCGGCGGTAAAACGCCGTGCTGAACGAACAGCGGTGCAAAGTCTCGGCCCCTCATGTCCGGATCCGTCATGCACAGTGCAACGTGACAGTGAGCAGAACTGTACGGCTCAGGCTTCGCGCCAGTAGAATGGCGACCCCTCGATTGGAGTTTGTCATGCGCGCCAGTGAGTTTTTGCTCTCCACCCTGAAGGAGACCCCGTCAGACGCCGAGGTCGTCAGCCATCAATTGATGCTGCGTGCGGGCCTGATCCGCCGGGTTGCCGCGGGTATTTATAACTGGATGCCACTGGGACTGCGCGTCCTGCGAAAAGTGGAAAACGTAGTGCGCGAGGAAATGGAGCGTGCCGGGGCACTTGAGCTGACCATGCCAGTCGTGCAGCCGGGGGAGCTGTGGGAGGAGTCAGGGCGGTGGGAGCAATACGGCCCCGAGCTCTGTCGTCTCGAGGATCGCCACCAGCGGCCGTTCTGTTTGGGGCCCACCCACGAGGAGATCATCACGCAAATTGCCCGCAGTGAGATCAAAAGCTACAAACAGCTACCGGTGAATCTGTTTCAGATACAGACCAAGTTCCGGGACGAAATCCGTCCACGATTTGGCGTAATGCGATCCCGGGAGTTCCTCATGAAGGACGCCTATTCATTCCATATCGATCAAGCCTCCCAGGAATCGACCTACTGGCGGATGCACGAAGCCTATTCGACCATTTTCACCCGGCTAGGCCTCGACTTCCGCGCTGTCGAGGCAGATACCGGCTCGATTGGCGGTAACCACTCCCACGAGTTTCACGTGCTCGCGGAATCTGGCGAGGACGCGATCGCCTTCTCAACGGGCAGCGATTACGCTGCCAACGTCGAGCTGGCCCCCGCGATCGCGCCGGCGCAAGTGGCTCAAGGCAATGAAGCCCCCGTGCTCGAAAAGTTTGCAACGCCAGGCCTCACCACCATCGAGGCGCTGGCAGAGCAACTGGATATTCCGGCGGATCAATCTATTAAAACGCTGCTGGCCCACGGCGCTGCCGGCGAGCTGGTGGCACTGGTCGTCAGAGGTGATCATCGCCTCAATGCGATCAAGGCAAGTAAATTGCCGGGTATGTCGTCGCCCCTCGTCCTCGCTGAGCCAGATGAGGTCAAACGATGCCTCGGTGCCGGTTTCGGCTCGCTTGGGCCAGTAGGCGTATCGATCAGAGTGATTGTCGACCATACCGCCGCCGCAATGCCGAGCTTTGTTTGCGGCGCCAACGAGGACGGCTTCCACGTCAAAGGCGTAACCTGGTCGCGCGACGTGCCAAACGCCGAATTTGCTGATATCCGGGAGATTGTGTGCGGCGACGCGAGCCCTTGCGGAGAAGGCACGCTGGAGATTCGCCGGGGCATCGAGGTGGGCCATATTTTCCAGCTCGGCACCAAGTACTCGGAGACCATGAATGCCACCGTGCTCGACGAGCAGGGCCGCAGCCAACCCATGGTCATGGGATGCTATGGCATTGGGATTACGCGCATCGTTGCCGCAGCGATCGAACAAAACCACGATGAGAACGGGATCATCTGGCCCGCTGCCATGGCGCCTTTTGATGTCGCTATCGTACCGCTCGGGCTAGACAAATCAGAGGTCGTCCGCGACGCGAGCGAACAACTTTACTCGGCATGCGAGACAGCGGGCCTGTCCGTTTTCATGGACGACCGCGCTGAACGCCCCGGCGTCAAATTCGCCGAAATGGAACTGCTCGGTATGCCACTGCGCGTCACGGTGGGTGAGCGGTCACTGGCCGAGGGCAAGCTCGAGCTCACAGTCAGGCGCACCGGTGAGACCGAGATGATCTCACCGGACCAGATCCTCGATCGCATACAGCAGCTCATTACTGACGGCTGAAGGCATTGCTCCGCACCCGTGCGCTGTTGCAAACGAGCAATTTCGCGACTGACTGACGCGATCCGGTCCAATCATGACCACGTGTCGTGCCCTTGTGGCGCATCAATCACAGTGTTACGACTCATTGACTGGTGAGTGTCAGGGCGCAGGAGTAAACTCCGGCGCTTAGGAGAGAACCCTGCAATGTATTCAGACACCGATTCGCTTTTAGCTCAGCACCCCGCTATCGAGACGGTCGAGGCATTGATCACCGACTGTAACGGTGCTGCCAGGGGAAAATGGCTACCTATCGAAAAATTGCCCAATCTCTTGAGCGAGGGCATCAAGCTGCCCAAGTCCGCCATTGCGCAGGATATTTGGGGGCGCGATGTGCCGCGGATTGCCCTCGATAACGGCGACATCGATGGCTGGTGCAGGGCCGTGCCCGCTTCCTTGGTGCCCGTCCTCGGGCCAGACGGCATTGAAAAAGCGCAAGTTGTCCTCACCATGTTTAAAGATGACGGTGGACCACTGCTCTCGGACCCGAGACAAGTGCTGGCACGCGTAGTGCAACGGCTGACCGATCGACAACTGCAGCCGCGCGTCGCGATCGAACTGGAATTCAACTTGTTCAAAAAGCCTGCTGAAGGGGCGTCGCTTCGCGACACGCTCCCCGCTGAAAACGAGACGGGGGGCAACTTATACGGGTTGAGCGCGCTGGACGAGCACGAGGCGTTACTCAACACACTGAAAGAGACGTTTGCCGCGCAAGGCCTGCCTTTTGAGGGTGTGCTGAAAGAAGCGGCGCCGGCACAGTACGAGATCAATGTCGCCTACTCGGATGATCCGCTCGCTTACTGTGATCAAATTATTCGCATGCAACGCAGTATTCGAGCGGTGGCAGAGCGCTTCGGTGTCACCGCCAGCTTCATGCCGAAACCGATGGAAAATCAGGCAGGCAACGGTATGCACGTGCACTGCTGTCTCATGACTGAAAACAGTGAAAATGCCTTCGATAGCAGTGACACCGAGGGCACGCCACTGCTCAAGCAAGCCGTTGCCGGGTGCCTGGCGCTCATGCGTGATAGCCACCTGATTTTCGCGCCCAGTTACAACGCGTATCGACGATTTCAGGCGGGCAATCACGCGCCTACCCAGCCCAACTGGGGCTACGACAATCGCACCACTGCGTTACGGATCCCGGCCAGTCCAAGCCACGCCACCCGCATTGAGCACCGCGTGGCGGGCGCCGATAGTAACCCCTATCTCGCCGTCGCTGCCTTGCTGGCGGGTATTGCCATCGGGATCGAGGGGCAACTCAAACCAGCCGATCCCATCAGCGGCAACGCTTGGGTCGAAGACGAAGGCAACCCATGTCTACCTGCCAATATGGCAGAGGCCATTCACCGTTTCTCCCAGTCGGATGCGATCAGAGACACGCTCTCCCCCGCATTTCAATTTGCTTTCAGCGAACTCAAGAAACAGGAACTGTTGGAATTTGAGCGTCGCGTGACGGATTTTGAGCTGGAAACCTATCTGGCAATGTAAAAGCATGTGTGCTGATGATTCGACGCAGCGCTTCGTTCACACACAACCTACCATCACGTATAGTGCTGTCCTCAACGATTCAATCTCTACACAGCAAACAGACCGTCGCGGAGGCCGCCGATAGGCCAGCCGCGCACGAATGCTGCGCACCGTAAAGGAATGGACGATGACAACTGTGATGGATTTTTCCGCGGCTCTGGCAAACGGCGAGCCTAAAGACCTTAGCGACTATCAGGGCAAGGTGCTGTTAATTGTGAACACTGCATCCAAATGCGGTTTTACCCCCCAGTACACCGGCCTGGAATCACTGCACCAGACCTATGGTGAGCGGGGCTTCTCCGTGCTGGCCTTCCCCTGCAATCAATTTGGCGGACAAGAGCCCGGTAGCGAAGACGAGATCCAGTCCTTCTGCGACCTCAACTACCAAACCAGCTTCCCGTTGTTCAGCAAGATTGAGGTCAACGGTGCTGCCAGCCATCCGCTCTATGCTCATCTCAAAGAGCAGGCCCCGGGCGTTTTGGGAAGCAAGCGAATCAAGTGGAACTTCACCAAGTTTCTGGTGAATCAACACGGGGAGGTGGTGAAGCGCTACGCGCCGTCGACCAAGCCGGAAGCCATTGCCAGCGACATCGAAGCCTTACTCTAGCGCACCTTAGTGTTCGCGGGTCTCTCTAAAGCGGATATCCGGCCAGCGCTCTTCCATTAGCGATAAATTGACCCGCGTTGGCGCCAAATAAGTGAGGTGGCCGCCGCCGTCCTCCGAGAGGTGCTCGGCTGCCTTCTTGCGGAACTCGTCGAGCTTGCGTTCGTCCTCGGCTTCAATCCATCGCGCGGTATAAATATTGACCGGCTCATAGATCGCCTCGACTTTATATTCGTCGGCCAGTCGGTATGCGACGACATCAAACTGCAGTTGCCCAACCGCACCCACGATGAGGTCACTGTTATTGAGCGGCGAGAACACCTGCGTGGACCCCTCCTCCGACAGCTGCTGCAGACCTTTTTGCAGTGCTTTGGTTTTCATGGGATCGGTGAGGCGGATGCGCCTAAATAGCTCCGGCGCAAAGTGAGGGATACCAGTAAAGCGGATCGCCTCGCCGGTGGTGAATGTGTCGCCGATCTGAATAGTGCCGTGGTTATGCAGACCAATGATGTCTCCTGCCACCGCCGACTCGACGAGCGTGCGGTCCCCCGCCGTGAACGTGACAGCATCAGCAATCCGCACATCTTTATCGATACGGACGTGCCGCATCTTCATGCCCTTGTCGTAGCGGCCTGAACAAATCCGCATAAAGGCAATTCGGTCACGGTGCTTGGGGTCCATGTTCGCCTGAATTTTGAACACGAAGCCGGTGAAGTCGGGTTGTGACGCCTCAATCGTGCGATCCGACGCGTCTCGGGGCTGTGGCGCCGGCGCCCACTCAACAAAGTCATTGAGCATTTCCCGCACACCAAAGTTACCCAACGCGGTGCCGAAGAAAACGGGTGTCATCTGGCCCTTGAGAAACGCGTCCAGAGAAAATTCATGGGACGCGCCCCGCACCAGCTCAATCTCTTCCACAAACTGATCGTACTCATCGCCAAGCAGCGCGCGGGCCTCATC
>Ga0181573_10002882_pt1 | contig 15614 bp, 13 predicted proteins | sample 101ome_25_FD_148643 | JGI IMG/M metagenome (GOLD analysis project Ga0181573, IMG submission 148643) | Coastal salt marsh microbial communities from the Groves Creek Marsh, Skidaway Island, Georgia - 101409BT metaG (spades assembly) | ecosystem: Environmental > Aquatic > Marine > Intertidal zone... | reverse complement strand
TCCCGCGCTGAAACGTCATTTGCGAGGGTAAAGCCACCCACATAATCGAGCAGGTTCTCATTGGTGATTTCGGTGTCAGCGGGTACATCGCGTTTTAACACCAGAGCCAGCTCAACTTCGTAGTCGAGTAGCTGGCAGTTTGCAGGTCTGATGATGTCATCACGGGGGCCGCAGATAGAGGAGGGGGGCTTGGTGAAAATAAGGTTTTGTCCCTTACCAGTTTTGACGCCACCTTCCTCCTGATGCGAAGCGTAGTTGAGGCCCTGACAAAAAATCTGCACATCGGATGTCACTGGAGACAGAAGTTGGAGCGTTTCCAGGGGAACAGCGACCTCTGTACTGAATTGCAGCGATGTTGGGTTATCCGAGAAGGCATCCATCAGATCGCGGTGAGACGCGTAATGGGTCGACAGTGGCATGACCCGATTATTTTCGACAATACCCCATCGAACGACCTCTTCTGACTCCTTAAACCGAATAACACAAATGCCCATTGCGCGCTCCTTAACTAGCCGTGCTGGATCTGGCTTTTACAATTCGCATCAGATTTTTGATGACTTTAAAATTCCAGCGAGACACTAAGAAAGCGGGAGTTGGTTCGGGTCCCCAGTAGTCTCGCATTTCACTGATTTTGCAGTCACCTGGCTCATGCGCGTTATTGAGCAAATCCGTATCCGTCCAATGCTCATGGATGAGGCCCGATGGGCTCTTCCAGTAATCGAATATCTGCCCACCTAAGAGGTGCCTGCCTACTCCCCATACGTTTTTGTACTTTCGGCGTTTTAGGAATTCATGGCCAGACATTAGGTCGTCCATGTTCCCGACCTCAAAGGCAAGGTGTTGAACCCGTGCACCTTCATCCAAGGCAAACTGAAACCCAATGACATGGTGGTCTACGTATTCTTCACCTCGATCAAGTCGTGAAAAAATCATTTGTGACGAACCATCGGGTAGCACGACGGCATCGGATTTAGTGAGGCCGAAATGGCGGCTATACCAGTCATAGAGCTTTTCGGGGTCGGCACTCTCTAGCACAAGGTGACCTAAGCGCTTCACTTTTGACGGTCCGTGGGCGACTGCTGGTAGTTCGCCTACCCGGAGTCGCTCGCCATTCATATTGAAGGTATGTGAGGGTGCGGCTTCGATGGATTCCAGCGCTTCGCGACCGTAGACAACTTCCACTGACATGCCCACGGGGTCAGTCAGTCGAACTATTTTTCCACCATAGCGCTCGTTTGGGCTATAGATCTCGGATGCTTCGGGAAGTTTGGATAAGGTTTGGAGGTCCTCCAGACTTTCTGCTTCAAAGGCAATTGTTGTTACGGTCCCCGGACCCTCGGACAAGATATAACAAGGTGTCGCTGCATCGGTCCCGCGAAAATACGTTTGGCCGTTGGTGCGCTCGACCACCTGCAAGCCGAACTCCTGCAAAAATTTTTCCGCAGATACTTTATCCGTGGCGTTTACTCTCACATAAGCGAGTTGCTTGACGCGAATGAATGGTGTTTCCATCTCAGGCCTCCAGAAGCGACTCGCAAGCCGCGATGACTTGGGTTTTTGCGTTCGCTGTGGTCATGCCAACGAGGCGAAGCACCGCCTCGCAGGTGCTCTTAATGGTCTCATCGGACATTGTTGGATCGACCAGAGCCGCTACGCGAATCAACGAGATAAACTGGTTAACGAGTAATAAATCGATGTCGACGTTAAATTCACCCTGATCGACACCCATCTCAAGATCCTGTCTCAAGTATTGAATGGTGGCTGATTGAACCTCCGGCACAATAAATGCGCCTTGGAGCAAGACATCAAGCCACTCCGGTTCTTTCCGCGAGGTTCGCAGCAATTTGGCGGTAGCCAGAGCCACCCGGGTTGGCGCGTGGGTAACGTCGCTCATTTCTTCATTAATACGGCCGGTAATCTCAACCGCCAAGCCCAATGCAACATCGTGGAGAAGCTGATCTTTGTCTTGGTAGTAGTTGTAAAACGTTCCGTTGGCGACATCTGCGTGAGTCGTAATATCGCTGATTCGAGTTCCTTCATAGCCCTTTTTGGCAAAGACGCTGATAGCGCTGTCCAATAGTGCTCCGCGCGTGCGCTCGCGCTTTTTTTTACCGATGGTCTGCTGACGAAAGAGTTGGTGTACCGATGAATTCATTGCAAAAAATCGCCTTTGGTTTCCAGCTAACTTATCGAACCATTTGACAGCAGGCAAGAAAAATGAGGAATATGTCAAAAATGAGAATAAATTCAGAATTTGAAGATTTGTTGGAGAAATACCATAGTGTCGGCGGAGCAACATAGTCAGAAAGTTTTAATCGTTGGGGCAGGCCCGGTTGGCCAAATGGCAGCATTGCTACTCGCTCATCATGGCATTCATTCCTGTCTTATTGATAAACGTAGTGAGACCTCAACGGCGCCTAGAGCTCACGCGATAAACGCGAGGACACTCGAAATATGCGACAGCATAGGCATTAGTGCCCAGCATTTACGTGAGCTGGGCGCGAGTGCCGATGAGGCAGGCCATGTGCGTTTTGTGGGAACGATGACAGGAACCGAGTTCGGTTCCTTGCCCTACGAACGTCAAGACGAAGGCGCCTTCGCGTTTACGCCTTTCCCACTCAGCAATGTCTCTCAACCTATCTTTGAAAGCGAACTGCAGACGCACGTGCGAAATAGCGAACTTATCGAGTTTAGGCGCGGTGTCGAGTGCACCTCACTCGTTGACCAGGGTAACGCGGTGGATGCGACGCTAGAGATAGTTGAGTCTGGCGAAATTCAAACTGCATCGTTTAGCTACGTCATTGCATCGGACGGTGCGAATTCAAAACTGCGGGGGCTCCTTGGGATTGAAATGGAGGGTCCCGATGTGCTGGCTAACTATCTGATGATTCATTTTCAGTCAGATCTTCGCGCCGTCACAGCGGGTAAGCGGGGCTTGCTCTACTTCTTGCTCGAGCCCGGCGTCAGTGGTGCGCTGATCGCCTACGATCAGGCAAAAACCTGGGTGCTAATGCATGACTGGAATCCCGAGCTTGAAAACAGAGAAGACTACACCGACGAAAAATGCCTCGGACTGATTGAACAGGCTGTTGGACAGCCGCTCCCGGAGACAACTATCGAACATATCAGTCCTTGGGTCATGACTGCACAGGTAGCTAAAGCATATCGCAAAGGCCGGGTCTTCCTCGCCGGCGACTCGGCACACCGAATACCGCCCGCCGGTGGTCTTGGTCTGAATACCGGTGTTGGTGACGTACAAAACCTGACATGGAAGTTGGCTGCTGTGATGAAGGGCGTCGCTGGCGAAGCGCTACTCGATAGCTATGAGATCGAGCGCCAACCGATAGCCCGGGTCAACAATGAGCAAAGCCTCAATAACGCGATGAAACTGTTTGATCTGATTGTCGCTATCCACGGCTTAGACCCAGAGAAAACCGCTGAGCGCTATGCTTCAGTCGCCGAGAGTCCGGAGGCGTTCCCGGAGCTGGCTGAGGCTGTTGCGGCACAAAAGCCTCACTTTGATAGTTTTGATCTGCAAATTGGCTACCGCTACAACAGCGAGGCAATTGTTGATCCGGCTCCCATTCCTGATGTGTTGGACGTCTCTGATTATCAGCCCTCTTGGGATGCCGGCGCTCATTTTCCGCACCGCTGGGTGACACATGACGGAGTAGTCCAGCCACTGCAATCGCTGATATCGCCCAGTACTTTTACGCTACTCCATGGCCCCGATTCAGGCGTCTTAGCAGGGCACCCCCAGATAAATCAGCTGACTTTTGGTGCTGATTTTAAAGACGAAGATAGCTGGCAAAATCAGACAGGACTTACGGATAACGGTGCGGTACTCATAAGACCCGACGGCCACATTGCGGCCCGCTTTGATCAGGTGGATGAGGATCGTTTCATGACGGCGGTTAAGCAAATTTTAGCGAGAGGATGATTGACGATGGATCTGGGACTTGAGGGTAAGAAAGCGATCGTCTGCGCTTCGTCGCGGGGCCTGGGGAAAGCCTGCGCCATCTCCCTCGCGAGAGAAGGCGTCCATGTTGTTATCAATGGTCGCAATGAGGAGACTCTGACGACCGCTGAGGCTGAGATAGTGGCGATCGGTGCTGGAGGCGTCACTGCAGTAGTCGCTGACCTCAATTCCGAGTCAGGCCGATCGGATTTGATCGCGGCCTGTCCCGACGCCGATATTCTTGTGAATAACAATGACGGACCGCCGCCCGGTATATTTAACAACTGGGCTCGCGACGATTTTCAGGCGGCGATTGATGCCAACTTTATGGCGCCGGTTTTGCTGATTCAGGCTTTGTTAGAGGGCATGAAAGAGCGCCGTTTTGGCCGCATCGTTAACATCACATCGGCTATGGTGAAGTCACCCCGAGCCCCTATGGGCCTGTCTACTTCTGCGCGTACTGGGTTGACCGCTTTGTGCAAAGGCCTCTCGGCTGAGGTCGCTCCTTTCAACGTTACTATCAATAACATGTTGCCCGAGCGGTTTGATACTGACCGACAAAAATTTATGGTGAAGATGGCAATGGAGTTTAAGGGTCTCACCAAAGAGGAGGCCATCGCCGAGATAAATGAGTCTATTGCTGCAAAGCGCATGGGCATTCCCTCCGAATTTGGCGATGCGTGCGCCTTTTTATGCAGCACGCAGGCCGGATTTATTTCGGGTCAAAATTTACAGCTCGATGGTGGCTCCTACGCGGGCTTGATCTAGGAGACAGCATGCTTAAAAAACTGATCGCCGGACTGGTTCTGATAGCGGGGTGTTTTATTGGAGTCAGCTATTACGTTTCGATGCCTGTAGTCGACGGAGTGCATGAGGACCAATCAGTTGTTATTGCAGTTCCATCAGAGGCACTGACCTTTGCACGGACTGACAGGGCTCTGATACTGGTAACAGCTCATGAGGGCGATAGCCTTCGCGGCATTAATCTAACCGCAATTCATGGTGACGACGCTACCGAAGATTTATTTAGGTTCCTTGAGTTAGTCGGCGCCTCATCCCTTTGGGAGACGGACGCTGCGCTTGAGTCTTTTTCGATTGACGAGCTAATACAACCCGCGAACTACTCATATCCTAGCGTGGCTGCGGGAACGAATTTCCGAGAGCATGCGGAAGAGGTTTACTCGGACGATCCACCATTCTTATTTCCCAAACTTGTTGAAGCCGGCTCGTGGAATCAAACCGTGCCGTTTGTTTCCAGGCTCGATTTTGAAGCTGAGATTTGTGCCTTCCCATTAGGCTCTATTAGGCCGAATGAGCCCAGACCACGCTTCGGCTTTGTGCTGTGTAATGATTTTACGGATCGCTGGTCGTTAGTTCGCGAAATCGATCTCGACGAGCCCCTCGGGCGAACAGGCTTTGCGACAGGAAAAGGTTGCAATGGGTGCCTACCTACCGGGTATCTGGTCGTTATACCGAAAGATCCCGATTTTTATCGATCAATCTCTGCTGAGCTGTTCGTCAATGAGCGTCGCTTACAAGCCTTTAGCCTCTCTGAAATGATTCTTTCGCTCGATGAGATTATTGATAAAGCATTAAACGACGCCGACATGCGCTACCAACAAGGCGATAACACCATCCCATTACTACCGAGTGATCACATACCCAAAGGCACTTTAATTTTGACCGGCACCGGAGCCGGTGTGCTTTTCAAGCCGCTCAATATTTGGGGCCAACAGTTTTATTTACAAGCCGGCGATGTTGTGAGAACCCAGGCAACCTACCTCGGGCATCTCACCAACAAAATTGAATAGAGTCGTGAGCCTGTCGAGCATGAAAAGACAACTCCAAAAAGCGCTGCACATTGCAGTGCTTATTGGCTTTGCCAGTGGGGTCAATGCGAGTGATACGCGGCCCAATATCGTCATTATTTTGGCCGACGATTTGGGCTGGAATGATGTGGGCTATCACGGTAGTGAGATTCTTACGCCTCACATCGACCAGCTTGCGGCCGAGGGACTGGTACTGGAGCGCTTTTATGCGCAGACCAGCTGCACTCCCACGCGAGCGGCGCTATTAACGGGCAAGTCACCGCAGGCGCTCGGCATTTACTCCCCCTTCTCTAAGCACATCGCCACAGGCCTACCATTGAGTGAAAAGTTGCTGCCGGAGTACTTACAGGACTTGGGTTATCAAACCGCCATGGTGGGTAAGTGGCACCTTGGATTTCGGCAGCCCGACTATCATCCGCTGGCGCGCGGGTTCGAGCATTTTTACGGGAACCTAACGGGAGGCATTGGCTATTGGGACCATGTTCACGGCGGAGGTTTGGATTGGCAGCGCAATGGTGTCACGGTAAGAGAAGCGGGTTATGCAACGCGTCTCTCTATTGATGAAATTGAGCGATTGATCTCCGATCGCGACCCAGCCAAACCGCTCTTTTTGTATGCGGCATTCAATGCCCCTCATTTACCGAATGAGGCACCCGCTGACGCGGTTGCTCGGTACACGCACCTTGAGGATATTAATCGGCGGCGGCACGCGGCAATGGTATCGGAGCTTGACGCCGCCATTGGACGGCTGACTGCGCGCCTGGAGCGCGAGGGAATTCTCGACAATACGCTGATTTGGTTTATGAGTGATAACGGCGGACTCAACGCCAGTGCGGTTCCGCCAGCCTTGCTTAGCTTCTCGCAGTTTTTGGAGCGCTGGTTTGAGACGCCTTTTGCGCCCGGCACGCTCGAGTTTATTCGCACCAACTCGCTCGACGGAGCTAGCGACAATACGCCTTTTAGAAAAGGTAAGCAGTCTGTCTATGAAGGGGGCGCGAGGGTGCCCGCCATTATTCATTGGCCGAGTCGGTTGCAAGGGCGAGAATATCCGCAGATGGTAACTGTGCTCGATGTACTACCGACACTGTTGGCGGTTGCTGACGCGAGCGAAGGCGAGCCTGCTACGACTAAAGCGGTTGCATTGGCTGGGGTAAATCATTGGGCCGCCTTTACTGGCACGAGCGAAATAGCGCCCAAGGGCTATTTCATCACCGGCATGGATGGCGAGGCGTTTTATCAGTTCCCCTGGAAATTGATTGCGCTAAAGGGCGGCGGTACGGAGCTTTATAACATTGCTCAAGACCCCATAGAGCAACAAGACCTGTCCGATCAGCTGCCAGAGCAACTTGCGATCATGATGAATGAGTTCAAAGCTGTTGAGCGCGGTGAAAGTATTCATGCGCCGTTGCTTCAGTCCCTTTGGGATATGGACTTTTTTGGTGGTGAAGAGGACCGTCCGCCTTGGTCAGAGTTAACTGAGCCTAGCGTAGATTCTCGTTGAGCTTAGCGGGTCCCCGTAGCTGTGTGCCGCATGCCAATTGAGCTTCGTTTTGAAACTTCTCTTTTTTGAGCGATACGTTTTCTCGGGTAAGGCGGCTTTCCCGGCACTTCCACAGCTAGGCAGTGCTGCGATTTGAGCGCTACCTTTCCACGGTAGCGCTCTCTCAGCTGAGTTATGGCCCCAACACCCTCTCTTCCCAACGCCTCACCATACATACGCATCCTCGTACAGAGGTATTCGTTCCCTCAGCTGCGCTGGCAACGGTTTAACCCTCTAAGCCACACTCTTTTTTTCTCAATTCATACTCTAAATTTTGGGCACACGATGGGCACAAGATGGGCACAAAACTCAATTCTTCAAATCTCGATTAGATGAGATATACTTAAACAGTGGCTTAGAACAAGGGATTGCGCCGCTTCTAACCATCTGTATGGCATACAAGAGCGTATGTCTGGCAGTGTTGAGGTCGGCGGTTCGATCCCGCCTAGCTCCACCAAATCTTTATTTCATAAGGGTGTGCGGTTCGCTTTGATCCGAATGTCTTGGTCATAGACGCTGCTCTGTCCTCCTAAATTCGCGACTTAACTGACTCTCTAAGCCACACTTTTTGCTTGGACACGGATTAGCTCACACCTACGAATGTTCGTTGGGTCGCGAGACGAGCCGTGAGAATCACTTTTCCTGTGCTTTGTATCTTTGCAGATTCGTGCCATTATTGGGTAAATAGTGTGAGGTGCCTGCTTATGAAAAACCTTAAATTTTTAGTCGCTGCATTGGCCCTGTCTTGCAGTACGGGCGCGTTGTCAGACAGCAAAACATTTAACGCTAAGGTCAAGAATGTCCTGGTTGACGACTCAAATTTCGCTGGCTGCATGGTCAATCTAACTGTCGATCCACAGACCTACCTTCCTAACTGCGAAACATGGTGGGGCACGATGGATTGCCTTAATTTGTTTCCAGAGAGCACTAGTTCCATATCCGCTAATAAACTCGCGCAAGCTCAGCTCGCGTTGATTACGGGGAAAGGAGTGCGTGTCCGGATCACTGACAGCAGAAAAGCTAACGGCTACTGTTTTGTGTCGAGAATCGACGTAAACGATCAGTTCTAGTGCTGATACGGCAGATCAATTCGGAATTTTTATAAGCGGACCGATGACAAGAGGTGTAGTGAACTCAATGGATGTACCGAGCGCTTCCCCTCCCAATACGCTTTCAACGTCGATGTGCTCACCAATGGTTATAAGGTCAGCGTTGTTGTCCACTCCTTGAGCCTCCGTCGCGCCTGGGTCTATGTGATGCCCAAGCGCTATTGGCTCGACCTCGATCTGAGGCCAGTCAGTGTCGTCATCTGCACTCAGAATAACTCCAATGCTAATCGGATGTGTGGCTTTTTCATCAGAAAGCCCTGTGTCATTTGGGTCTAAATAATTGCCAATACTGATGCTTTCCGGAGTAGTTGCGTCTGCCGCTGCCCCCGGTCCAGAACCAATGCCATACCGATTCAAGTTTTGGTCGTGGAATGCGTCCTCTGATTTTCGGGTTACGGATGATGTAGAAGGTACAACGACATCTATATCGTTTTCGTCGCCTAGCGTTTCCCCAATACCTACGTTTGACAATACGAGGTCGATTTCGTCCGATTGACTATTCAGTAAAGTGAGATAGACAGAAACGAGTAATATCAGTGTGAGAAGGGCAGCGCGTCTCATGCTTGTTATCTTCCCCGCAAGGCCTCTGGATTCCGGTCAGCTTAGCACTTTTTGAGTTTGGAATAACTCGTCATATCATCTTAACCAATGCACCTATCTACAAATGCAGGGGCAATCAGCAGATAAATCGGGGATCTCACAAAGGCAGAACTCTAACGGGTCTGACGTTCGCAGCGAATTCCTATCGCAAATTCAGCCGGCCCCGGGAAGGTATCGCAGTAAGGCTAATGGTGCCAACAGTTAGTTTGCAGATCCCCCAAGGCATAGTGACAAAATTGGAAAATTATTATTTTTAGGTCACTACTTCTATTGTATGGAGATGTGATAAATCGGCGCTTCTGATTCTTTCAAAGCTAGCCTTGAGCGTCTCACTTCTGGAATGGGTAAAGCGTGTTGATAGGCGCGTATTGGTAGTCCAGTGCATCAAGCCGCGTTGTGCCAAACCATTCGCCTGGTGCATCAACCACCATGATGGTTTTTGCATAACCCGTCTCGTCAAAGCCCCGTCGAAAATGGACGCGAGACTTGACCACAAATACGTCGTAGTCATCGGGATTCAGGCCTTCAATCCGCAGTGGCGATAGCGTTCTGATCTGGGTATAGGTGGGAACAAGGAACAGCAAATTGTTGTCCCCGAATTCAATCATTGCGATCTCGTCGTAACCCCAGCCCTCGCCAAAATATTTAACTGTTCCTTTGATGCGGACAGGCTTGCCAGCTTGCTCACCTGTGAAGCCACCAACTGACATATTGAAGGCATCGCCTGGCTTGGCCTTCATTGCGCTCAGAGCGGCAAGGGCACGTTCATCGCGTAACGCCGCATACATCATGTTACTGACACCCTCATCCATCAATGCTTTCAGAATCCACGTTGCATCTCCGGGACGGTCCGAATAGTCACCGAGAACCACAGGTGTGGCACCTGTTTTCATTGCCTGTATCGTCTGCTTTGCAGCGACCTTGGGCATAGGAAAGGCGCCATTGGCAAAGGGCTCTCTGACGCGCCAGATGAACTCTGACATGTCATCAGCAATTGCGTCAGCCAACTCCTGATTGTCATTAGTCATGACGTGCACCGTTGCGCCAACATCCGGCACGTCTGACCAGGGAAAGCCATAAAACACGCTGACGAAGGCGTCAGGCTCCCGCGCTTCCCAGCGGCGGGCTCGCTCCATGATATCCATCGACGGAGACTGTCCTGTCCACTGGAGAACACTGGCGGTAATAACGGGCGGCTTTCGTGTGGCCGTCGTCGCGTTGTAGAGACCCTTCAAACTTCGATAGAGGAACCGCGCTGAGCGCTCGCCTTGCAATGCGGCATCGTAATGCGGGTATCGTTTGGTAACGAAGGCAGCATTGGCCCACTGCAGAAATTGCTCGTCCTCGTTGCCGTGTAAGTCGAAAGAACCGGCAATGGGGATATCGGGTCCAACGATTTGTCGAATGCGCCGTGCTATCTCGGCTTCCGGTCGGGGAATGCCTCTTACGGCCATGGCGCCGTGAAGTGCAAGATAAACGCCGGCAACGGGCATATTGGCTTTGAGGTCATCAGTCATGATCGTCATGAAATGCTCGAAGCTTTCTCGACTTTCCCAGCTTCGGGAGGAGCCACCGTAAACGCCATCAGGCGAGTTGATCCCGATTACCTGAACATCAGGGTACTCACGTGCGGCATGCAAAAAGCCGCCAATAAATCCGCGTTCACGATCAATGAGGTCGTCGCCCTTTACGAAGGGAACGCGCCACGCTCGGTCCTCAATTTGAGTGTCTCCTCCGGGACAGAACGTACAGGTTTCCTGCATGTATGTGATGACCGCGAGCTTATGGGGTTCGGCACTCGCCGCGGGTTGGGCGAACGAGAGAAGTGTGAGTGAGAACACTGCGAGTGAATAGCAAAAGACTGCGTGGCATCGATACGTCAAAACAGCGCTCCTTTTTTCTTTGGTACAGCTTCTTCTTTGGTAAAGCTTCCTGTTAGGTACAGCTTCAGTTGTTCAGTACAACTTCACTACTCGGCAGGGTTTAAGCAGTATTTAGCGTGCTCGGCTGGTCCCAATTCCCAGTGGCTCTGATAGTAGCTCAGTCTTCAACTCGTACGACCAGATTGATATCCGTGCTGTCGATAAAGTGATCTGCAAGGGTAACCATCGGTTGCCTCATGTCGACTAGTCCCTTGCCGGTACATGCCATATCGGGGATCCCCATGCGCGTTCCTGCAAGGTGGTGTCCATCTGTGGAAACTCATCGCAGCGGCCTACTGCCGCACATTGCACGGCACTCCAGCGCGGTGTCGAGCGTTCTTTGATTCGGGGATACCAGAGCGTGGCTGACGCGCTATCGAACTGCGCGTCTGTCCACTGAATACACGCTAAGGCCGCGCCCTCTGGTTTATGCCATAAGGAGATAACCTCCTCATGCGCTTGCTTTCCATTGTGTGTCAACTTGATGATTTCAATACTTGTAATTGGGGTCATGTCGGCCTGAACCTGCACGGTAAACGTCGGTTTACTTGCAATTTGAGTGACTTCCCCCATCGTGGCTAGCGGCGTCCAGCCTTCTCCAGTACAGAGCTCTGCGTCATCCTGGTTAAGCCCAAAGCGCAATCCGATACGAGGTCCGGATGTGGCATATACCTCACGTTTGGCGAGCGCATCAAAAATGGCCTCGCGGGTATTTTCTTCAGCCCACACACCAACGAGCCCACCGGCGCTCCAGGCGTTGCTACTGATGGCCGCATCAAACCCAGCACCCGCCAATGCACTACCTGACCAGGACGCCTCATCGACGTATCCCGGGGTGGCAGCATGGGTATCGGTTGATCCTATGAAGCCCATGCGGAGTGGCGCTTCATCGGGTGCAAAGGCAAGGCCTCGGCCCACCAGCGAGCGCGCGTAGGTCCAGCGCATTTGCTGCCACTCCTGCTCGCTAAAGTCTTCCGGCTCGGTAGGGCGAGACTGGCGAGTGAGGAAGAGTTCAAAGCCACAATCTTCCGAGAGATCCTCTGCACGTGGGGGCAGGCACTCACTCGTCCCTTTCTCCTGCGTAATTTCGATCAGACGTTCGTATTGCGCACGCTGCTGTAATGACTTTTGACTTGCCTGAGTCAGCTCGAAGCTAATGCCGTTACCCATATTGGTGTTATGCGGAATGGTTAGGGCCCGGCACTGATCCTCGCGCTTACAAGTCGCATCAAGTTCATCCCACAGTGCTTCCACCGTGGGGAACCGAATGTAATCAATCGCTTCATTCGTTACCCTACCCGATCGGAAAATCACATTACGGTGCGCGTGCCGAAAATTGGGGGTGTGGCTCCACTCGTACCCATGCAGAGTGGAAAATGTACAAGGCTCATAGGCCGCTTCTGTCTGCTCTTGAACGGACTGCCACCGTGAGAGGGCATTGGCCTCACAGAGTTGGGGGTTATCGACGCAGAGTGACAGTGGTTTTGGTTCCGCGCCCGTAATCGTGGTGACGACGTATTCTCCAAAGAGCGCTGATCCGTTTTGAGGTGAGCGCTTGGTAAGCAAATTCTTGCAGTCCGCGAGACCCTTGCCGCTGGGGCTGTCGCAGATGGAGGTGAAGTCCAGCCACTCCGCATGCTCAGTCACAGCGACAAAGTCCAGCGGTCGGTCTAACTGGACGGTAGAGCCGTCGGTTCGAGTCAGTGGCTCGCCCTTTGCGAAACGATAGGCGTCGGCGGGTGTCGCAAGTGTTCCAAACACACTCGCGTCCAGCGAGTAGCTGGTGTGCACATGCAAATCACCCCAAAGGAGCGTCTTGTCATCACTGGGGCGATTACAGTTGGCGCTGGCGGAGGAGGCAAAACTGCAAGCACCGAGCAGGCAGAGTCCTGCGATCAGTTGACTCATGTCAGACTTGTTGCCGGCCTTTCTAAAGGGCGTTTGTCTAAAGGGCGTTTGCATCTGCTTATCTCGCCTTAACCCTGTCTGCTTAGCTTTCCCAAGCTGCTGAACTGGTAGTTACCGGGAAGTTCTTCATAACGATGATGCTATGTGTCATCCCTGGCTTTGGGAAGCCTCTACATAGGGGAAGGTGACTTTGTAGGGGAAGGCGGCTTCCGCCCTCGTAACGCCAATAGCACACAGAGCAGTGTCCCAATGGGGAATAACCACGGCCAAGCCAGGAGTGGCGTGTTTGCGGTCGTTGGGAGCACCCAGTGGAAGAGCTCGGGCTCGTTAATGACCAGTACGCCGAGCATGCTCAGGGCGACGGCTGGTGCCAAACCTCCGATGTTGAAGCGTGTGCTCAGGATACTCAGCGCAAAGAGGCCGAGCATCGGGCCGAGGGTGTAAGTGGTCATCGAGAAGGCGAGGGTGATCAGATCGCCACTGTTTCGTGAGAATTGCCACGCGGTCAGGCCCAATACAATGCCCCAAATGATGACCAGACCCCTCGATATCCGAAGGTAATGCCCATCATCACTATCGGGTTGGACAAAGGGTTTGTAGAACATGGTGACTGAAATCTGAGCGAGGGCCGCGAGGATAGAGTCGAGGCTTGAAATAGCAGCACTGAGAATGCCTGCGATGAGTAAGCCGCGAACGCCCACTGGCATTTCGCTGATGATGAAGACGGGGAAGATGCGATCGCTTTTTTCATCCACCAGTGACGCGAGCTCTGGCGCAAGCGGATTGAGCGTATAAAACGCGTACAGGCCGACACCGACGAGTAGCATCAACGCAGGGATGGTCTCGCCCGCGATGCTCCATAACAGCGCTTTCTTTGCCTCGCCTTGGTTTTTGCAGCAGAGCAGTCGCTGAGTAAACAGGTGATCGGTCCCGTATACCGAAATACCTTGAAACGGCAGTGCAATGAGAGCCGCCCAGAACGTAAATGCCACGCGCGGGTCGTTGCTAAAATCCAGGACCTGAAACTTCTCGGCGCGACTCCCCATCTCGGAGAGGGTATGCCAGCCATCGGGCAGTGCGCCTGTCATCACCACCAGCGCGGCCACCGCACCGGCGATCAAAATGAAGAATTGGACCACGTCGGTCCAGATGACAGTGGCGACGCCCCCCATCCACGTCCACAGAATAGCAAATAAAGCGATTACGGTGATGCTCTCGGCCATGCTCCAGCCAGTCAGGAGTTCAAACACCAGCGCCGTTGCGTAGACGCGCACGCTTTGGCCTAGGATGCCCCCAACAATGAAGAGCCCAGCGGTCAAGCGCCCAATACCCTCACCGAGCCGGTCGCTCATGTAGTCATAGGGGCTGTAGTAGTCAGCCTCGTAATAGCGCGGGATGAGATAACGGGCGATCAGTAGGCGAGCAATCACGCCACCGATGGCGAGCTGCAAATAAGTGAAATTACCGCCGCTGGCAAACGCAATTGCCGGAACGCCAATGAAGGTAACGGCACTGATGGTTGTCGCGATGATAGAGGCACTGACCGCATACCAAGGGATCTGCCGACCCGCCAAGAAGAAGTCATGCGTTGTTTCTTGTTTGCCTTTCAGCCGGTGACCAATCCACGTTGTGACGGCGACATAGGCCGCTACGATGAACCAGTCGAAGCCACTAAACATGGCGAACCGTCAGTTTTCGGCAAGCGCCTTCACCCGGATACACACGGTTGTTGGCTCCCGGGTACGCATAGCCATTAATAAACACGCGTCTGTAGGATTCCGACGTATTTTCGAAACTGGCATGCACGGTATACGGGCCAAAAAACAGCGTATCGCCCGCCTTTGCCTCGATGATCACCGCGGTAGTTGGGTCGAAGGGTAAGGTGGAATCGTGTTCACTTGCCGATTCGTAATCGCTGTCCTTTAAGATCAAGTTACCCCAGGAGGCACTGTTTGGAATGAACTTGAGAGGCCCGCTGTTTGGTGTCATGTCGTCCACCGCTATGAGGGTCTGAACGAAGCTTCCCCGGCCGTTGATATCTCGCCAAGTACCCTGACCTTTGTCACGGTGCTGGATATCCTGATGCCAGCCAAATGTCACCCCATCACCCGGACGCTTGAAATGTGCTTGGCTCAGAAGTTGTTCAATAACGGGTGTATCGAGTAACTCACTGGCGACCTGCGTGAGTCGCGGATCAGCGCCGATAGATAACAGGAACGGCTGTGAACCGCCTGCCCAAACCACGCGCTTAATAATCTGCTCGCCGTTTTTTGTGCCAAGCACAAAATAGGATCCAGCGTTAAGGCCTGTCTCTTCCATAGTGGCGGCCTGGGTCTCTAAACCCTCAAAGCACGCCCGAATTTGTGCAATCTCTTCAGCATCAAAGAGCTGAGGTTGAACGATCCAGCCTCGAGTAAAAAAAGTCTCTTTGTCTTTGCTTGTTAGCACGCTATTACTTCTCTTATTGGCATGTCAGTATGGTATACCGAACTTCGGTTTTGCATTACTAGGGTGATGTAGCGAGCGAGCTTTCAGGGCTTGATGTACACGAGTGATGCTCGCGTAGGCAAACACGTATCCCGACTGGTGGAATGGCGATAAGACGATGAAAACAGGGACAAAAATTGCGTTAGTGGCAGCCGTGATTGCGGCGGTGACTGCACGTTACTGGTTTTACCTGGCAGCGGAAGTTTCGCTTCCCGCGGACCGCACCGGCTTTGTCATCGTATTCTTAGGTGCCGCGGCGTT
>Ga0181573_10002877_pt1 | contig 15629 bp, 16 predicted proteins | sample 101ome_25_FD_148643 | JGI IMG/M metagenome (GOLD analysis project Ga0181573, IMG submission 148643) | Coastal salt marsh microbial communities from the Groves Creek Marsh, Skidaway Island, Georgia - 101409BT metaG (spades assembly) | ecosystem: Environmental > Aquatic > Marine > Intertidal zone... | reverse complement strand
GGCGGCACGATCTCAGCCGTCAATGTCGAGGCCGGCCAGTCGGTGGCCGCCGACGAGGTCATCGCCGTCATCGGCTGACATGACGCGCGTCGTCATGTGGGCGGGACTGCTGGGCGCCGGCCGCGCATCGGCGGGCGCCCTGGTGGATCCGGGCGGCGCCGATCGCGAGACCGTGCGCCGGGCCGTGCTGGCATGCGGGGTCGCGCTGGCCGCGGACCGGCTTGCCGCGAGCCCGGATGCCGGACGGCGGGCGGTGGCCCGGGCCTTCGCGGCGTCGGACCCGGACGACCTCGTGGACCTGACCGGCCGCTGCGAGATCGGCGGGCTCGCGGTGCCGCCCGGGGAGGTGGCCCCGCCGCCCGGTGCCGCCGTGGCCGACCTGCTGCTCCGACCGGGTGACGACCCGGACGATGCCGAGCCCATGATCGTGCCGGGCGACCTGCCGGCCGACCGGGCCGCGGCCCTGACCGCCGCGGCCATGGCCCGGGCCCTGCCGCGCGATCCCCTGCACCTCGCCCGCACGGGCGTGGCCCTGCGCCGACTGGCACGCGAGGCAACCACGTACCCGGAGACACTCGTGGACGTGGCCAGCGGCATCGCGGTGACGGCGCGCGACCCGGAGGATGTCCGGCTGTTCGCGGGCCCACCGGCGGCGGACGCCGGCGGGTCATCCCGATGGGAGGCTCCCGGTGCCCGCACCCTCGGCATCGCCGCCGGTGCCGCGCTGCTCATGGGCGCCATCGGCACCGGGATCGCCGCGGCGCTGGTGGCGGCGCTCGACCCCGCCACCGCCAACCGGACTACCGCCCTCGTGGCGGGAGCGATCATCGGCGCGGCCATCGGCGCGGCGATCGCCGTACGCCTGCTGCGCCGCTAGGTCCCGGTCCCGAACAGCCGATCGGCGTCGCGCGTGATGCCGTCGGACAGCAGTACCCGTGCGTCGCCCGCGCCCGGCCGGTGTCCAGGCCATTCCACGCGGACGCGGCCGGCGTCCTCCAGCGCACCCAGCGCCCCCATCACCGCCAGGAGGCCCGACGGGCCCTCCCGTCCCAACTCCGCCGCGGCGGTGGCGACCGACAGCATCACGTCGCCCTCCGGGGGCCGGCCGTCATCAAGCCACTGCAGCACCAGCAGCATCTCCAGGCGCGCGGCGAGGTCGGTGTCACCAGACATGCACCCGAGCGTATCCCGGCCGCCCGCTGCGGCGTCATGGGTAGAGTCCCCCACCGGCCCGCGGCGGGATGACCCGTGCGCGGCCGTTCACTGACAGCGAGACAAGGGACGCGGGTGGATCTCTTCGAGTACCAGGGCAAGCAGCTGTTCGCCCGGCATGGCCTGGCCGTGCCGAGTGGCGAGATCGCTGACACGCCCGAGCAGGCGAAGGCCGCCGCCGAGGCCATCGGCGGAACGGTCGTGGTCAAGGCGCAGGTGCAGGTCGGCGGCCGCGGCAAGGCCGGCGGCATCAAGCTGGCGGCGACGCCGGACGAGGCCTACGCCGAGGCGCAGAACATCCTGGGCATGGACATCAAGGGCCACACGGTGAAGCGCGTGTGGATTGAGGCCGCCTCGGACATCAAGAAGGAGTACTACGCCTCGGTCACGTTCGACCGCTCGGCGAAGAAGCCCCTCGTGATGCTCTCCGCCATGGGCGGCATGGACATCGAGGCCGTCGCCGAGGAGCACCCCGAGGCGCTCGCCCGGCTGCATGTGGACCCGCTGATCGGGTTCCAGCAGCACGACGCCCGGTGGCTCATCTACCACGCGGACATCGACGTGCCCGCGCAGAAGGGCGTCCTCGACGCGCTGATGAAGGCCTACGAGGCGTTCATCGACCTCGAGGCCACGCTCATCGAGATCAACCCCCTCATCTGGACGGCGGACGACCGCGTGGTGGCGCTGGACGCCAAGGTCTCGATCGACAACAACTCCCTGTACCGCCACCCCGACCTCGCCGAGCTGCAGGAGAGCGTCACCGACGACCCGCAGGAGCGCATGGCGCATGAGCGGGGCGTGACCTACGTGAAGCTGGATGGGGACGTGGGGATCATGGGCAACGGCGCCGGCATCGTGATGAGCAGCCTGGACGTGGTGGCACTCGCCGGGGGCACGCCCGCCAACTTCCTGGACGCCGGTGGCGGGTCGAACGCAGAGGCCGTGGCCACCGCGCTCGAGGTGCTGCTGAGCGACCCGAAGGTGAGGTCGCTGATGATCAACATCTTCGGCGGCATCACGCGGTGCGACGAGGTGGCCGAGGGCCTCCTCACGGCGCTCGACACGCTGGGGGCCACGCTCCCCATCGTCGTGCGCCTCGACGGGACCGCCGCGGAGGAGGGGCGCGCGATCATCGCCGATCGCGCCCCGGCCAACGTGGTGGTCGAGCCCACGATGCTCTCGGCCGCCAAGCGCGCCGTGGAGCTCGCGAAGGAGGCCGCGTGAGCATCCTGGTCAATGACAACACCAAGCTGGTGGTGCAGGGCGTCACCGGCCGCGAGGGCCAGTTCCACACCCTCCGCAACAAGGCATACGGCACCAACGTGGTGGCCGGCGTCACCCCGGGCAAGGCCGGGCAGGACGTGGACGGCATCCCGGTGTTCAACACGGTGCGCGACGCCGTGGAGGCGACGGGCGCCAACACGTCGATGATCTTCGTGCCGCCGCGGTTCGCGACGGACGCCATCTACGAGTCGCTGGACGCCGGGATCGACCTCACCATCGCCATCACCGAGGGCATTCCGGCGCACGACATGATGCGCGTGTACACGCACCTGAAGCGTGGCGACCAGCGCCTGCTGGGCCCCAACTGCCCGGGCGCGATCAGCCCCGGCAAGGCGACGGTGGGCATCATGCCGACCGACGTGTTCACGCCGGGCCGGGTGGGAATCATCAGCCGCTCGGGCACGCTCACGTACCAGATCTCCAAGGAGATCGGTGACATGGGCATCGGCCAGAGCACCGTGGTGGGCATCGGCGGCGACCCCATCGTGGGATCGTCGTTCATCGATGTGCTCGCGATGTTCGAGGCCGACCCCGACACCGACCTCGTCGTGATGGTGGGCGAGATCGGCGGGGATGAGGAGGAGAAGGCCGGCGCCTTCATCGCCGAGAACATGTCGACCCCGGTGGTGGGCTACATCGCCGGGTTCCAGGCGCCCCCCGGCAAGCAGATGGGCCACGCCGGCGCCATCATCACCGGCTCGTCCGGCACCGCCCAGGGCAAGAAGGACGCCCTCGGGGCGCTCGGCGTGAAGGTGGGAACCAACCCCACCGAGGTCGCCGAGATCGTCGCCGACCGCCTGAAGTAGGCGACCGCAGACGACTGTCACCGTGCTCCCGGTCACGCAGGCGACCGGGAGCACGGTGCGTCTACACTCGCCCGCGTGCCTGACGTGATCTCGTTCGCCCGCGGCGCCCCGGCCCCCGAGGCCCTCGATGGCGGCCTCATCGCCCGATGCGCCACCTCCGCGCTGGAGGACGACCCGACGGTCATCCTCTCCTACGGAACCGGTGGCGGCTACCCGCCGCTGCGCGAGTGGCTGGCCGCGCACCACGGCACCACGGCCGACCGCGTGCTCATCACCAACGGGTCGCTCGAGGGGTACGTGTTCCTGCTCGAGACCTTCCTGTCGCCGGGCGACCTAATCGCCCTCGAGGCGCCCACGTACGACCGCGCGCTGCTGCAGGCGCAGATGCACGGCATGGAGATCCTGCCGATCCCCATGCAGGACGACGGCATGGACGTGGACGCCCTCGCGGCCGCCTGCGACGCCGGACGCGTGCCCAGGCTCGTCTACACCATCCCCAACTTCCACAACCCCGCGGGCACCACCATCTCGCTGGAGAAGCGCACGGCCCTCGTGGCGCTCAGCGAGAAGCACGGATTCTGGATCCTCGAGGATGACCCCTACGGCCGCCTGCGGTTCGAGGGCGACCCCATCACGAGCATCTACGAGCTGGGCGGCCCCGACCGCGTGATGTTCTCGTCGTCCTTCTCGAAGACGCTGGCGCCCGGCCTGCGCGTGGGTTACCTCATCGCGCCGCCGGACCTCATCTCCGCGCTGGTGACCCGCGCAAACCAGACCTACATCTCCCCCGCGCACCTCCCCGAGGCCGCGGTGCTGAAGGTGTGCGAGGACGGCCTGCTCGACCCCAACATCGCACGGGTCACCGAGCTCATGCGCGTGCGCCGAACCGCCATGGCCGCGGGCCTGGTGCACATGCCGGAGGGCACGCGCTGCACGCCACCGGAGGGCGGGTTCTTCATGTGGCTCGAGCTGCCGGGCGACATGGACGCGGATGCGCTGCTGCCGGTGGCCCGGGACGCGGGGGTCATCTACGTGGCGGGCTCGGCCTGCTTCACGGAGGGGCACCGCAACACCCTGCGGCTCGCCTACTCGGGGGTGTCCCCCGAGGAGATCACCGTGGGGATGGAGCGCCTGGGCGCGGTGTTCCGCGCAGCCTGAGGCCGCTCCGCGTCTGGGGCCGAATGTCCCGTCGGTAGGGACATCCGGGAGACGACACCTGCGGTAGCCTTCCGGCAGCGGGAACCCTCTCAATCAACCGGAGGTATCGGAAAAGTGCGCACACACGACGTCGTCGTCGTCGGTGCCGGTCTTGCGGGCATGCGGGCGGCCATCGCCGCGCACGAGGCGGGCGTTGACGTCGCCCTCGTGACCAAGCTCCACCCGGTCCGCAGCCACTCGGGCGCAGCCCAGGGCGGGATCAACGCCGCTCTCGGCAACGAGACCGAGGACAGCACCGAGAACCACACGTTCGACACCGTCAAGGGCGCCGACTACATCGGCGACCAGGACGCGATCGAGGTCCTCTGCCAGCGCGCGCCGCTCGAGGTGTACCAGTTGGAGCACTGGGGAGCGGTCTTCAGCCGCCAGGAGGACTCCGGCAAGATCGCCCAGCGCCCGTTCGGCGGCGCCGGGTTCCCGCGCACCTGCTACGCGGCCGACCTGACCGGGCTGGTCATCCTGCACACGCTCTACACCGTGTGCGTGAAGTACGACATCCCGACCTACGAGGAGTGGTTCGTCACCGACCTGGTGACCGACGACTCCGGCAACGCCGTGGGTGTCGTGGCCTACGACATGATCCACGGCAGCATCGAGACGATCGGCGCCAAGGCCGTGGTGATGGCCACCGGCGGCGCCGGCCGCGTGTACCGCCCGTCGACGAACGCGCACGCGTCGACCGGCGACGCCATGAGCCTCGCCCTCCGCAAGGGCGTGCCGCTCAAGGACATGGAGTTCATGCAGTTCCACCCCACCACGCTCGCCGCGAATGGCGTGCTCGTGACGGAGGGTGCCCGCGGAGAGGGCGGGTACCTCCTGAACAAGGACGGGGAGCGCTTCATGAGCAAGTACGCCCCCAACAAGCTCGAGCTGGCATCCCGTGACGTGGTGTCCCGCGCCGAGGCAACGGAGATCATGGAGGGCCGCGGGGTCGACGGCTGCGTGCTGCTCGACCTGCGCCACCTGGGCCGCGACCGCATCATGGAGCGGCTGCCGCAGATCCGCGAGCTGGCCATCGCCTTCGCGGGCACCGACCCGATCGAGGAGCCCATCCCGATCCGCCCGGGCGCGCACTACCACATGGGTGGCGTGCACGTGGACAACTGGGGGGCGGCCCCGCATATGCCGGGCCTGTTCGCCGCCGGCGAGTGCTCCTGCGTGTCGGTGCACGGCGCCAACCGCCTGGGCGGCAACTCGCTGCTGGAGGCCGTGGTGTTCGGCGCCCGCGCCGGCGAGGCCTCCGCGGCCTACGCCCAGGAGGCGGGCGAGCCGGACGTGCCGTCCAACGCCGCCGCCGAGACCCAGGACCGCATCGAGGAGCTGCTGCTCCGCGAGAACGGTCCCCGCCAGGGCGAGATCCGCGACGAGCTCGCCGCCGTGATGCAGGAGAAGGTGGGCGTGTTCCGCTCAGACGGCCCGCTGCGGGAGGCCAAGGCCAAGGTCACCGAGCTCAAAGAGAAGTTCCAGGGCGTGGTGGTGGATGACAAGGGCAGGACCTTCAACACCGACCTCATCCACACGATCGAGACCGGCTACCTGCTGGACCTCGCCGACACCATGGTGACCGGCGCCATCGCCCGCCACGAGAGCCGCGGCGCGCACTCGCGCACCGACTTCACGGAGCGCGATGACGAGAACTGGATGAAGCACACGCTGGCGTACCTGGACGATGGCGAGATCCGCCTCGACTACTCGCCGGTGACCATGACCAAGTACGAGCCCCAGGTGAGGTCCTACTGATGGCGAGCACGACGTTCCGCGTATTCCGGTACCAGCCGGACTCCGGCGAGTCGGAGTCGTATCACCAGGACTTCCGGCTGGACCACGAGGAGAAGACCACCATCCTGGACGCGCTCCTGCGCATCCAGAACGAGCAGGACGGCACCCTCGCGGTGCGGTACTCCTGCCGCAGCGCCATCTGCGGTTCCTGTGCCTGCAAGGTCAACGGCAAGACGGTCCTCGCCTGCATGACCCAGGTGGAGGAGGCCAAGGCCGAGAGCGGGGCCGACACCCTTCAGGTGGACCCCATCGGCAACTTCGCCCCGATCAAGGACCTGGTGGTCGACATGACCCCGTTCTGGGAGAAGTTCAAGGCGGTCAAGCCCTTCCTCATCCCGGACGGCCCGGCGCCCGACAAGGAGCGCCTGGTGCCGAAGGCCGCGATGGAGAAGGTGGCCAAGGAGAGCGCCTGCATCCTGTGCGCCGCCTGCTACTCCGAGTGCAACTCGCTGGCCGCGGACCCCGAGTTCGTCGGGCCGGCCGCGTTCGCATGGGGCTACCGCTTCGCCGCAGACGAGCGCGACGCGCAGCGCAAGAACCGCGCCAAGCTGTACTCGGGCGACCACGGCATCTGGGACTGCACCCGCTGCATGTTCTGCAACGAGCGGTGCCCGAAGGGCGTGGACCCGCGTGACGCCATCGAGAAGCTCGGCGCCATCGCGTTCCAGGAGAAGGTCACGAAGGACAAGGGTGCACGTCACGCCAAGGCCTTCCTCATCTCCATGCGCCAGGGCGGCAAGCTCAACGAGCAGCTGGTGGGTGGGTACACCGACCCGGTCGGCGGCGTGTTCAACGCACCGCTCGCCCTCCGCATGCTGCAGAAGGGCAAGCTCCCGAAGTCGCCCCTCACCCACAAGGTGAAGGACCGCGATCAGGTCACCAAGCTCATCAAGAACGTCAAGGAGACGATCTAGTGGCGCGACAGTTCGCCTACTACCCCGGCTGCGTTGCCGAGTTCAGCTCGAAGGAGCTCAACGCAACCACCAAGGCCCTGGCTCCGCTGCTGGACATCGAGCTCCTGCCCATGCCGCAGGCCACCTGCTGCGGTGCCGGCGACATCGCCGAGGCCAAGCCCAACCTGTACCTCACGCTCAACGTGCGCATCCTCTCGGAGGCCGAGGAGATGGGCGCGGACATCCTGACCATCTGCAACGTCTGCACGCTGAACCTGCGCCGGGCAAACAAGATGGTGAAGGAGGACCCGCGCCTTCTGGAGCAGGTGAACGCCGACCTGGTGAACGCCGGCGCGCGCGCCTACCAGGGCACGATCGACGTGACCCACCTGCTGTGGTACCTGGCCACCGAAGAGGGCCTCTCGCTGCTCGAAGAGCGCGGTCCGAAGGGCCTGAACGGCCTGCGGGTGGCGCCGTACTACGGCTGCCAGCTGCTGCGCCCGTCGTCCGTGATGGGCTTCGAGGACCCCGACCGCCCGCAGAGCCTGGAGCGCCTGATCACGGCCCTGGGCGGCGAGGTCGCCGACTATGACGGCAAGACGCGCTGCTGCGGCTTCCCCATCATCCTCGCCCGCGAGGAGGTGGCGCTGAAGGAGTCGCACGTGGCCCTGTCCGGCGCCCGAGACGCCGGTGCGCAGGCCATGGTGACCCCGTGCCCGCTGTGCCACCTGGCAATGGACGCCTACCAGCGCAAGACCGAGCAGCTGATGGGCGAGGAGTACGCCATGCCGGTGCTGCACCTGCCACAGCTGATCGGCCTGGCACTGGGCCTGCCGACGCAGTCGATGGAGTTCAAGCGGCACTTCACCCCGGTGGACGACGTCCTGCAGACCGTGGGCGCCTGACCCACGGCAGGTGACTGTCCCCGGACGGGGACTGTCACCGGGGTTCGCACCGCGTGACATTGAACGGCGCGGGCCACCCCGGGCCGTTCGCGTCTCACGGGAACATCGCCGCGCCGCCCCGGTCGCCTAGATTGGGGGCGTGCGACCGGTTCCCCTCACACGGGCATCCATCGGCGAGATGCCGGACTGCTGCGCGGGCTGCGTGTTCTGGCAGACGCTCCGGGGCGCCAGCGACGAGACGGGCCGCGACCGCTGGGCGCACCGCACCGAGCAGTCGTTCGGGCCCTGGGGGCGCATGCTCCGCGACGGCGACGCCGTGCTCGGGCTGCTCCAGTACGGACCGGCGCGGGCCTTCCCACGCGCCGAGGTGCTTCCCGCCGGCCCGCCCGACCGCGACGCCGCCCTCATCACGTGCGCGTACGTCAGCGGCGGCGACGCCGCGGGCGCCCTCGAGCGCCTGGTGCTCGAGGCCCTGGCCGACGTGAAGGGCCGTGGCATGGCGGCGGTCGAGGCCTTCGCCATGCGCTATCCCGACGAGGTCACGCCGGAGGAGCGCGCCGCGCTCAACCACACGCTGTTCGACCTCGCCATGCTCGAGGACATGGGCTTCCGTGCGGTCCGCAGCCGCGGGCAGGTGAGCCTGATGCGCATGGACCTCGGGGGCGCGGTGCCCGGACTCGCGGAGAAGGCGCGTGCGATGGTGGGCGATCTCCGGCCCGTGCCCGGCGGTACCCCCCTGCCGGCATGATCGCGCGACTGGCCGCGGTGGCGGTGGCCGTGCTGGCCCTGCTGGCGGCGCCCGCCGCGCTGCTGGCGGATCCCGCGGTGGAGGCCCTGGAGCAGGGGTCGGCCTACGTGAACCCCATCGTCGCAGGGGCAGGCGCCCCGGATGCGCAGGCACGCCTGCAGGAGGTGGCGGACGAGCTCCAGCGCGGTGGGCGCCCCGTGCGCATCGCCGTGGTGCCCGGCCCCGTCGGGTCGTCGTCCATGCGCGCGTATGCCAGCGGTCTGCGCCGCGAACTGGGCTTCGGCGGTCTGGTGGTGGCCGTGGCCCCCAACCGCGGCATCGGGCTGGCCGGACCCCGCAGCCAGGGGGCGATGACGCGCGACCTGCGCGAGGCCCGGGTGGGAGCCATCACCGATCCGGTGCGGCGCGCCGACGCCGCCGCGCGCGCCGCCGCGGGACCGCTCCTGTCGCCACCCGCCAGCGACGCCGCGCGCGCGCTGCTGGCGCTCCTCGGCATCGCGCTGATCGGCGGGGTCTGGGCCGCGGCGTTCGGCATCCGGAGGAACCGGCGGGTGCGTCGCGACACCCTGGTGGACGTGACCGCGCGCGCGCGTGTGCGCCTGGATGCCATCGGCGCGCGCCTGGACGCCCTGGCGGTGCTGCCCGGGCACCACGCACGCGCGGACGACCGCCTGGACGCGGCCACCCGCGTGGCGCGGCGTGCGCAGGCGGAACTCGACCGCGTCACCGCCCCCGAGCACATTCCCGCCGTCGAGGAGCAGGTGGATGAGGCATTCGCGCTGCTGCGCGAGGCCGAGCGCGCCGCCGGGGTGGAGTCGTACGAGGACATCTTCGGGGGGCTCTGCCGGTGCGATCCTGCGCACGGTCCGGCAACGACCGAGGCCCCGATGCGACCCGACGGGACACCGCGCCCATCATGCCGGGCGTGCCGCGACGCGGCGGATGCCGGGCACCCGCGGATGCGGCGGATGCTTCCCTCCTCAGGCGGGCCGGTGCCCTACGACGCCCACACGGAGGACATCACAGCCAGCCCTTCGTGACGAGGCTCTCCGCGATCTGCACGGCGTTGGTGGCCGCGCCCTTGCGCAGGTTGTCCGCGACGATCCACATGGCGAGGCCCGTGGGGTGCGATGCGTCGGCACGGATGCGTCCGATGAACACCTCATCCCGGCCCTCGGCATCACGGGCGAGCGGGTAGGTGCTGCTGGCCGGCTCATCGCGCACCACGGCGCCCGGGGCCAGCATCAGCAGCTCGCGCGCGGCATCTGCCGTGATGGGATCGGTGGTCTCGATGTGGACCGCCTCAGAGTGCGAGCGCATCACGGGCACGCGCACGCAGGTGGCCGACACCGCAAGGTCCGGCAGGTGCAGAATCTTGCGGGTCTCGTTGGCCACCTTGACCTCCTCGCCCGTGTAGCCGCTGTCCTCGAACACGTCGATGTGCGGCAGCACGTTGAAGGCGATGGGGTGCGGATACACCGCGGGCGCCGGCTCATCACCGGCCAGGTTCCCGGCGGTCTGCGATCGCAGTTCCTCGATGGCCGCCACGCCCGTACCGCTCACCGACTGGTAGGACGACACGATCACCCGCTCCAGCCCCACGGCATCGGCGATGGGCTTCAGCGCCACCACCAGCGGCGCCGCCACGCAGTTGGGGTTCGCGATGATCCCCTGGTGCCCCTCGATGTCCGCCTCATTGACCTCGGGTACCACCAGGGGCACGGCCGGGTCCATCCGGAACGCGGATGAGTTGTCGATGACCACCGCGCCGGCCTCGACGGCGGCAGGGGCGAAGTCGCGCGACCGCGACCCGCCGGCGGAGAACAGGGCGATCTGGATGTTCTCGAAGGAGTCCTCGGTGAGTGCCTGCACCTCGAACGGCTTGCCCAGGTAGTCCACCACGGTGCCGGCACTGCGGGCCGACGCCAGCGGGCGGAGTTCGGTGACCGGGAAGCCGCGCTCCTCGAGCACGCGGATCATGGTGGAGCCGACGGCGCCCGTGGCGCCGACCACGGCCACGTTAAACACCGCGGCGCTCCGCCTCGCTGGCCAGGTCGAAGGCCTCGTGCAGGGCGCGCACCGCGCGCTCCACCTCGTTGCGGGCGATGACCACCGTGATGCGGATGGTCGAGGTGTCGATCATCTGGATGTTGATGCCCTCGGCCGCGAGCACGCGAAACATGGTGGCGGCGATCCCCGGGTTCGACCGCATGCCCTCGCCCACCAGCGACACCTTGCCGATCTGGTCGTCGCTGATGGTCTCGCGGTGGGGCAGCGCGTCGCCCATGCCGTCGATGACGTCCAGCGCCTTGCGCAGGTCGGGAAGCGGCACGGTGAACGACAGGTCGGCACGCCCGTCCACGCCCACGTTCTGGATGATGGTGTCCACGTTGATCAGCGCATCCGCGAGGGCGGTGAACACGGTGGCGGCTACGCCGGGCTGGTCCTCCACGCCGAGTAGCGAGATCTTGGCCTCGTCGCTCTTGTGGGCGATGCCGGACACGAAAGCCCTCTCCATCATCGGGGTCTCCTTGGTGATCCAGGTCCCCTCATCGGGGGCGAATGACGAGCGCACGTGCAGCGGGACGTCATGGAGGCGCGCGACCTCCACGGACCGGAGCGCGAGCACCTTCGAGCCGGAGGCGGCCATCTCGAGCATCTCCTCGTGGCTCACGAGGGGCAGCTTGCGCGCGCCCGGCTCGATGCGCGGGTCGGCCGTAAACACGCCGGTCACGTCCGTGTAGATCTCGCACACCCCCGCGCCGAGCGCCGCGGCCAGCGCCACGGCCGTGGTGTCGCTGCCACCGCGCCCCAGCGTGGTGACGTTCCGGTCGGTGGACATCCCCTGGAAGCCGGCCACCAGCACGATGTGCCCGGTGGCGAGCTCCGCGTGGAGGCGCTCGGGGTTGATCTCGATGATCTTGGCCTTGGTATGGGCGGTGTCGGTGACGATGCCCGCCTGCGATCCCGTGAACGACGCGGCGTCATGCCCCAGGTCGTGCAGCGCCATGGCCATCAGCGCGCACGACACCCGCTCGCCCGTGGACAGCAGCATGTCCATCTCGCGCGGGGCCGGTGCCGACGAGATCTCGTCGGCCAGCGACACCAGGCCATCGGTGGTCTTGCCCATCGCGGACAGCACCGCGACGACATCGTCGCCCTCATCGCGTGCCGCGGCAATGCGGCCCGCGACCGCGCGGATCCTCTCGGCGTCGGCGACGGATGAGCCGCCGAACTTCATGACCCTGATGGCGATGCGTACCTCCTCCGGCCGGGCCAGCGCGCGATTCTAGTGGCACGGGCGCGCCGCGGGCACCCGGCAGCCGATTGCCCGCGTACACTGCCGCGCGTGGGCGTGATCCGGCGCATGGGCGAGAAGGGCGGCGACAGCGGTCGCCTTCGGTGGGTGATCTACGGATTCCTGCTCGGCCTCGCGTGGGGAACCCTGATGTGGGCCATCACCGGCGCCACCGGCGGCTGGAAGGTATGGCTCTACATCGCCCTCACCATGGCGATGATCGGCGGCGGCGTGGCCGCCATCTTCGGTGCCCGGAACGCCCGCAGGAAGGGCGAGCGCATCAGCCCGCGCATCATGCCGAAGGACGAGGCCGAGAGGAAGGCGGAGGCCAAGGCCGCCAAGGCCGAGGCCCGTGCGCAGGCGAAGGCCGAGGCCGACGCGCGCAAGCAGTCGCACTGAAGTATCCTCACCCCCGTGACCGTGCTAGGCGGGGAGCTAGCGGTGCCCTGTATCCGCAATCCGCTACAGCGGGGCTGAATCCCCGCCCGAGGGTCCTACTCGGAGGCACGGGCTCGGACGACGAGGCATTGAAGGCGAGGTCCCATTCGGTGGGCGACCGTGAACCAGGTCAGGTCCGGAAGGAAGCAGCCTTAAGCGGACCCGCTCACGCGCAGTGGGGCTCCCTCGCCGGAGTCACGTCCCCGGGCACCACCTCCCGGCAGGTATTCGACGGCGGGTGCACGGTCACACCTCATCCCTCGTGACAGACCCAGGACAGAGCCTCTACAACAGGTACCGGCCCCGCCGATTCGAGGATCTCGTCGGCCAGGAGCACGTGGCGCGCACGCTGGGCAATGCCCTCGAGCGCGGCACCATCGCCCACGGGTTCCTGTTCTCGGGACCGCGTGGCACCGGCAAGACCACCACTGCGCGCATCCTGGCCCGGTGCCTCAACTGCCAGGCATTCCCGGCGCCCACCCCCACGCCCTGCGGCGAGTGCGATTCGTGCCGGCGCATCGGACGCGACGACTGGCTCGACGTGGTGGAGGTGGACGCGGCATCCAGCGCCCGCCGCATTGACGAGATGCGCGAGTGGCTGGAGAGCGTGCGGTACGCACCGGTGGCCTCGCGGTACCGCGTGACCATCATGGACGAGGCGCACCAGATCCAGGAGGGCGCCGCGAGCGCCCTGCTGAAGACTCTGGAGGAACCGCCGCCGCAACTGGTGGTGATCCTGTGCACCACCCACCCCTGGGACCTGCTGCCCACCATCCGGTCGCGCCTGCAGACCTACGCCCTGCGCAAGCCCGGGGTGGCGAACCTGATGACGGTGCTGGAGCGCGTGGCCCGCGCCGAGGACATCGAGGCGAGCCCGCAGGCGCTGGACCTGGTGGCGCGCGCCGCCGACGGCTCGTACCGCGATGCGCTGGGCCTGCTGGACCAGATCGCGACCTTCGGCAACGGCACGGTGGAGATGGCCGACGCGCTTGACCTGCTGGGGGTCGTGAGCCGCGAGACGCTCTTCGACCTGGTGGACCTGATGACCCAGGGCGACGCCGCAGGGGCCTTCGAGATGCTGGAGTCAGCGCTGGATGGCGGCGCCGATCCCGAGCAACTGATGCGCGGGCTCGTCACCCACCTGCGCCACGCCTGCCTGCTGCAGCAGGGCGCGCAGGCCCGCGAACAGTGGGCACTCGCGCCGGATGAACTGGACCGCCTGCACGAGCAGGCCAACCAACTGAGCCCGGTGCAGGTGGTGCGCGCCATCGACCTGATCGCAGACGCCCAGGTGCGCATCACCCACGGGCAGGCCGACCCGCGCATCCAGTTGGAGCTGGTGGCTGCGAAGCTGTCGCGGCCGTTCCTCGACCCGGGGATCGAGGGCCTGGCCGCACGGCTGGAGAGGCTCGAGCGGGGCACGCCCGGCCAGGCGCCCCCGGCGCCCCCACCCGCGAAACCCCCGCGCCCGGCACGGAGCGCGCCCGCAGCCGCGGACACCCCACCCGCTGCGCCTGCTCCCACTCCGCCCGGACCGGACGACGAGCCGGCGGCCCGCGCGGACGCGACGGATCCCGGGGATGCCGCTCACACGCAGACGGCACCGGACACCACCGACGCGGCACCGGACGTCCCCGAGGCCGTTCCCGCCGCTGCTGAGCGGCCCGCGGAGCCGGTGCCCGCCGATGCCGAGCACATCGGCCGGGCGTGGCCGCGCATCCTCGGGATCCTGGAGCAGCGCTCCCCGCACCTGCATGCGTTCCTGCAGGACTCCGAGGTGCGGTCCGTGGAGGACGGCGTCCTCACCATCGCCGTGAAGGGCACCGTCGCCGTGGGCATGCTGTCGCGCCCCGACGAGCGGACGGGGGTGACCGCCGTGGTGCGCGACATCTGCGGGCAGGACATCACCGTGGCGTTCGCCGAGGCCGGGGGGTCAGCCGCGACGACCCCGGACGTGGGCGGCGGGCCCGCGGCCGGCGACGCCGGGCCCGGGGCGCCGGTGGACCACCAGCAGCTGATCGACGAACTCCGCACGGCCTTTGGCGCCGAGCTGATCGACACCGACAACAGGGAGTAGCCGCCATGGCGATGAACCAGCAGAAGCTCATGAAGCAGATGCAGAAGATGCAGGAGGACATGGCGCGCGCACAGGAGCAGCTTGCGCAGGAGACCGTGTCGGCCTCCGCGGGTGGCGGTGCCGTCACCGCCACCGTGACGGGCGCCATGGAGATGGTGAGCGTGGAGATCAGCCCCGACGCCGTGGATCCCGAGGATGTCGAGATGCTGCAGGACGTCATCGTGGCCGCCGTGAACGAGGCAATGCGCGCCGCGCAGGAGCTGGCCAACCAGCGCATGGGCGCCGTGACCGGTGGCCTGTCGGGGCTCGGCCTGCCGGGCTTCTAGCCCGGGCCGGTACGCCGCATGGCGTCGATCCTCACCCCATCGGTGGATGCGCTGGTGGCCGAGCTGGCGCGGCTGCCGGGCATCGGGCCGCGCAGCGCGCAGCGCCTGGCATTCCACCTGCTGAAGGCGCCGCCCGAGCGCCCCGCGGCGCTGGCGGAGGCCATCACGGCGGTGGTGGAGCGGATCGGTCCGTGCACCGAGTGCTTCTCGTTCGCCGAAGGCGAGCTGTGCCCGGTGTGCGCGGACCCGCGCCGTGATCCCACGCTCATCTGCGTGGTGGAGGAGCCCTCGGCCATCATCTCGATCGAGCGCACGCATGAGTTCCGCGGCCGGTACCACGTGCTGGGCGGGGCGCTGTCGCCCATTGACGGCATCGACCCCGAGGACCTGCGCATCGCCGAACTGGACCAGCGCATCGAACGCGACGGCGTGACCGAGCTGGTGATCGCCACCAACCCCACCATGGCCGGGGAGGCCACGGCGCTGTTCCTTGCCGACCGCGTACGTGGCCGCCTGCGGGTGACCCGCCTGGCGAGCGGCCTGCCCGTGGGCGCCGACCTGGAGCATGCCGACGAGCTGACTCTGGGGCGCGCACTGCTGGGGCGCCGCGAGATCTGAGGTCGGGAGGGTCCGGGGCCGCGGTTA
>Ga0181573_10002875_pt1 | contig 15633 bp, 9 predicted proteins | sample 101ome_25_FD_148643 | JGI IMG/M metagenome (GOLD analysis project Ga0181573, IMG submission 148643) | Coastal salt marsh microbial communities from the Groves Creek Marsh, Skidaway Island, Georgia - 101409BT metaG (spades assembly) | ecosystem: Environmental > Aquatic > Marine > Intertidal zone... | reverse complement strand
GTCAGCGACGAGGACGAGTACCTCGCCGGCCAAGTCGCGGTCGGTGCCCTGATGGCCGGCCTCAACCTGGGAGCCGCCTCGAGTTGGCTGCTGATGCTGTTGATAAGGGGCATGGGGTGAGGGGTGTCCCCCCGCTGCGCTCCCCGCTGCGCTCCCCGCTGCGCTCCCCGCTGCGCTCCCCGCTGCGCTCCCCGCTGCGCTCCCCGCTGCGCAGCGGCAGCATGCTGCCTCGAGAAGATTTCCCGTCCACGCGAACACTGCAACCAGAACGAATCCTCTCGAATCCTCTCGCTCGTCGTCGTAGTACAGTACCCCCGACCCCCGACCTCCACCTCCCCGACCGACCCGCCCCCACCCCAGCCTTCCCATTTCTTCGCATTCACGCCACAACCGAATTTTCTCCCACTCGGAATGGTTGGCACCCGTCGCAGCAAGCCCCAGCGCTCGGCGGCCGCCCGCAAGGCGCCCGAGCGCCTCATACAGGCAGGGTCTCCACTCAACAAGGAGGTCAAGCCCAAAGCCCCCTCCCCCCCCGACGACGCGCTTCCTCCGAATCGGACCAAGAACGACGTCCTCAAGGGCAAGAAGAAGAAGGAGCTGGACGACAACGAGGCGCGTCGCAACGAGTACGACAGGGCGCTGGGGACGTTCAAAGGCCAGATCTCTCGCTTCCGGCAGGAGCAGCAGATGCTCATGGCGTACGACGCCGAGGGGTGGAAGGGGGCCTCGAGGGAGAAGCTCAAGCCGCACGCAGAGCTGACCAAGGCTCGCGATACCATCACGCGTTGCCTGCAGATTATGCGTGACTGCGTCAAGATTTGTGACGAGGCAGGCGGGGACAAGGCCATCCCGCGGGAGTGCTTTGACGAGGAGGGCGAGGTGGACTGCAACGACATCTTCTGCGGCAGGTGCCGGGAGAGCGACTCGACGGACGACAACGACATCATCATGTGCGACGGGATGTGCGACAGGGCCTATCACATGAAGTGCGTGTTTCCGCCGCTGGATGCGTCCATCCTGGAGGACGACTCTGAAGAGGGCTGGCTGTGTCCGGCGTGCGATCGCAAGATTGACATGATCGACGAGCTCAACGACGAGTTCGGCACGGATTACGACTACGAAGATCCCTGGCAGAAGATCCTGTCGCCTGAGACGCTGCCGACCGACCACGACCTGTACGACTTCCGGACGTCGGCCGAGTGCGCCAACGGCAGCCGGGGCTCGTCCAAGTCGTGGCTGGACGCCGTCGAGCTTCCGAGCGACGGCGACGACAGCGACGAGGATTTCAACGAGGATTTCAACGAGGATGATGACGATGGTGATGGTGATGGAGAGGCTTCGCCTTTGCCGGCGGCCGGCGAAGGTTCCGAGCAGCGTGCGGGCTCTGGCGCACAGCCGTCGGGGTCGCAGCCATCGTCGGACGACGCTGCCAATTCGTCGTTGTCGTCTTCTTCATCGCCGTCGTCGTCTTCGTCTTCGTCGTCGTCGGACGACTCTTCCAACTCGGGCTTTGAAGAGGAGGACCTGAGCAACATTGAGGACGTCGACACGTCCAAGCTCGCCGAGCTCAACGCCCAGGCGAACGAACGGAAGCGGGAAGCTATGAGCCGGGAAGAGCTCTACAAGTTGCTGGAGAACGAGGAGGCCGAGCTGATCGAGGGCAAGCGCAAGCGGGCCCGCGTGGACTATCGGGCGTTGAACCTGGAGCTCTTCGGGGACAGCGACAAGACGGAGGACGACGCACGGGCTGGGGACAGCGACGACGAGTCCGACGGTGTCTGGAGTCCGACGGCGAAGAAGCTCAAGAGCCCGTTGAGTGACTAGAGAGTTGGGGGGTGAGAAGGAGAAGGAGAAGGAGGAGAGAGAGGGCCCGTCAGCCGAGGTCTCTGACGATCCACCCCGCGACTCGCCGAGTCGCACGTGCGTTTCTATTCCTTCTTCTGTGACTCGCAACGACAACGCCTGCGTGCCCGCCCCCCCGTACGTACCATGGCCACCACTCGGACAACAACAACAGCAGCAGCCCCCCCTGCGTGCCTGAACGCGGGACGACGAAAAACGTCCGCCTCGCGGCTCCACGCTCAAAACCCGACCACAGCAGCAGCCAAGCGCCACGCCGTGGTCATCGTCGACCACGGGTCCAAGCGCTCCGCCGCCAACGAGGCGCTGGACGAGGTCGTGCGCATGTACAGATCAGCTCGGGACGACTGCTACGTGACGAAAGCCCACATGGAGCTCGCGAGCCCGTCCATCCTCGACGCCGTGCGAGAGTGCCGGGACGTCGCCGGGGTCGACACGGTGATAGTGGCGCCATACTTTCTGAGCAACGGACGCCACGTGCAGGAGGATATTCCGCAGCTGGTCGCCGAGGCCGCCGAGGCCACGGGGGTGCGGTGCGTGGTCGCCGGACACCTCGGCCTCGACGCCGGCCTCGTCAACCTCATCATGGAACGGGTCGACACGGCGTTGGAGGAGGATGCGACTGTCTGAGGTTCGAATTGATCATCACCAATGAATATATATGTATGCGTGTAAAAGGAGGCGACCTAGAGGTCATCGTCATCGACATCGTCGTCGTCGGCGAGGAAGGAATCGTCAAAGTCGTACTCGTCGGGCGTCTGTCGGCTGAACGACTGCGACTGCGTGTCCATCATACGACACCGCCCCTGCTGCCGCTTGGATCGGACTAGCGCCAACATGTCCATCACGCCGGGGCTCTCCTCGTGCCCACCAACCACAGCGCCGTACCTCGCCGCCGGGCTGTCGACGTCCTGGGTGTTGTCGTCGAAAAAGTCCTGCAGCGACGGGTTCTCGAGCAGGTCGTCGTACTCGTCGCCAGAAGCGTCTCCCGACAGCATTGCCTCGTCGTCCAGAAACGCGCACGGCATCTTCTGAACCTTGGAGCGAGCGTTGGCGTCGGCCTCGTCGTTCGGCTTCTTCTTCTTGTTGTTCATCTTGGACGCCACCGTTTTCTGGTCGCCGGCACGACACAGCCTGGAGAGCTGCTGCGGGGTCTTCTTCTTGATGCTGAGGTTCTCGAGCGAGATGGAGGGAGCCGGGGAGCGATCCCCGGCCGGCGAACGGCTCGGCGTCGATTGGCTGCTGATGATCTGCCGCCGCCGCTTGTCGCCATTGCCGCCATTGCCGCCATTGCCGTCATTGCCGCCATTGCCGCCATTGCCGCCATTGCCGCCATTGCGGACGGGACCGCTCGTCACGCCCCCGCTCGCTCCCGCGCTCGCCCCCTGTGCGGACCTCCGCATGATCTTCAGGCGCTCCATCAGCGGCATCTCCTCGACCTCTGCGTCGGGGACGCCGCCGGCAGACGAGCCCAGCACGTGCTCGACATGGAAAGGGGCGATGGCCGAAGGCGTCACCTGGGCGGCCAACTGGGCCACGGGCAGCCGCGCGGCAGCAGCAGGGGCCGGCGGCGTCACGTGGGGGTGCCTGATGCCGCTGCCGCCGCCCCGCATCGCCACACTCCCCACGTTGCCACTGCCAGTCGTCGTGGCGACTGCGCCGAAACCGGCATGCTGGCCGACGCCGGCAGGGCCACCACCCCAACAACCCCCTCCGGCGCCGGCATGGCCACCCGCCCCGCCCCAACGGCAACCCCCCACCCCCTCGTCATCGGGCGTCGGCTGGCTCAAGTCCTCCAGCAGGTGGGCCATCTTGGGGACGCCAAACTCCCTCGGCAGCATCCGCACGACGTTCTCGCTCAGGGTGAAGAACCGATCCGCGTCCTTCAGCTGCGCGTGCAGCTTCTTCATGGCCTCGGCCGACCTGTTGAACCTGTCCTCCTCCTGCCCGGCCGTCAGCAGGTAGATGACCCTGCCGTCGCCGTGCCGGCCCTGGCGTGAGACGAGCGTGGAACGAGCGTGAGCGCGTCGACGAGGATCGGGGCGTGGAACAACAACAACGGGTACGCTACACTTCGCTACGCTCCCCTTCAAAACGACCCACCGTCCTTCCCTGGCGCTGGAGCGCGCGCGTCGGCGACGAGATGGCGTCAAAGCAGACAATCAGGTCCACGTTGGGAATGTCGAGGCCCTGGCGTGGAACGAGCGAGCGAGTGGCGCGGAGAGTGAGGATTGGGGCGAACGACGACACAGACGACACAGACGACAACGACACAGAAAACGGCAACCCACCTCCTCCCCGATGCATGTCGCCACGAGCAGGTTGCAGACGCCAGACGTGAAGTCGGCGAGCACGCCCTTCTGCTCGTCCTGCTTCATGCCCTTCTGGCCCTTGCCGCCGCCCTGGCCGATGAACATCCGGGCCCGCACGAGCGGGCTCATCGACTCGAGCTCGCTGGCAATGTTGGCGACGCCGTCCCGCAGCGACGCAAAGATGATGGCCCGGGCGATGTGCCGGTGGGGGCCAGCGGCCGCCCGGCTCGCCGGGCCACTCGTCGAGGCCGATGTGAAAAACTCGTGCAGGATCTGCTTGAGCTTTTCGACCTTGGGGTTGGACCCCTGGGCCCGCTGGAGGCTGCCGACAAAGTGCGCAAACTGCGGATCGCTGCCATGCAGGGTCTTCATGTGCCGCTCCTGGGCCATCTTGCCCTGGAGGAACGACAGCGCCGTCTTCGGGCCGTAGCCATCCAGCTGGTCCCTGGTTGTGTGTGTGCGCGTGTGGGGGTCGTCGAGCGAACGGGCAAAACGCCGAGAGTGAGTGCAGCAGTCGTAGTCGTAGTACCCACCCTCCACCAACAAACAGCAATCACCCACCTGACGTCGGCCAAGACCGAGGCCTGGACAAAGCGTCCGCTCACCTCCCACGAGGTGCTCTTGCAGGTGCGCTTGGCCTGCTGCATGCCGAAGCGGGTGACGCGCTCTGCGTCGGCAGGTCCGTAGTAATGCCCCTTGGACGACAGGTCGCCGACGATGCGCTGGAGCGTCGCCATGAGCATGCCCCGGGCCGCGTTGTCGGAGCACTCGGGGTTCACGACCACCGTCTCGGACCGCTTGTTGTGCACGTACGGCGCCACGTCCTTGTCCGACTCGTCTTTGAAGACGAGCGTGCTGATGCCCAGCGAGTCGATCACCTCTTGGACCTGCTCGTGGGAGCTCCCGGGCGTGGCCGAGAGGCCGAGGACGCGGAACTTGCACTGCTTGCTGTTGCGCATGTCCTTGACGGCCTTGACGATGTCCGCTTGGCCGACGGCACGATGGCACTCGTCGACTACGATGCACGATATCAGATCGTACGGACAGATGCCCCGCTTGACGTCGTTCCAGAACGCCTGAGGCGTGCAGAAGTACACACGGCGGCCGGCGTCGTTCCAGCCGGCATTCCTATTCTCGCCGCTGGCCCTGCCCGTCATCTCCATGACGGCCGACTCGTCGAGTCCCATGAAGTTCTTGCACGCCTTCATCTGCTGCGCCACCAGCGGCTTGGTCGGCGCGATGAAGACGACCTTGCTCTTCGGGAACCACCGGCAGAAGTTCTGCATGACGACGGCTGCGATGAGCGTCTTGCCCAGGCCCGTCGGGTAGCAGACGAGCGTGTTGGAAAAGAGCGCCCGAGATATGGCATGCAGCTGGTACTTGCGCTCTGGAACTTGCGACGGATACACCCAGTGCTGCGCTGCGTTGCGACACACCTGGATCCCGCCGGTGGTCGTGCTGCAGCTCGACAGGTCCTGGACCGGCGTCCCCCGCAGTATTGGCCGCTTCTCGTAGTACCAGTCTTCGTACAACGACCCACTCGTCGCGGTCGTCGCCGGCGTCATCTCTTGCTGCTGCTGTTGGGGAGGCGGAAGCACCTGTTGGGGTGGCGGAAGCACCTGCTGCTGCTGCCATGGTTGCTGCTGGGGTGCCACCACCCCACCCCCGTCGTCGTCGTCAGACGATTCAAACCAGTCCGCAGGCACGTTGTTCTCGGTCGCCCCAGTCGGCACCCCAGTCGACGGCACGACCCCAGACTGCATCATCGGGTTTCCCTCACCCTCTCCGTACGTCCCCGGCGTGCTCCACCCCCTGTACGGGTCGTCTTCCTCCCGCTGCGTCACGCGGTTGACCCTCGCGGGGGCCAACGCAGACGCATGCGCCCGAGCCTGCGAGGCCGTCTGCTCCGGCTTTTGCCAGATGGTGGCCGCCCCGCCCCGCCACATCGGCTGGTTCTGCGGCTTCCACGGGTTCTGCTTCACGGCATTCCCCACGCAGACATTCTCCTTCCCGACCTCCGGCCCGACGACGCCGGCCACCCCCGCCGCGACCGGCCCGGGCCACCCGCCCCCGTCTGTCGTCCGGTTGATCTGCTGATGGCGCAGCTCGGCCTGTGCCAGCTCCGAGAAGTCGATATCGTCGTCGTCCTGTAGGTTATCGAGTTGTGGTCCGATAGGTACGTGAGGGGAGGGGAACGGGTGCGTGCAGGGAGGCAGGGGAGAACGAACACTCGATGAAAGCATTTCAAATTCTTTCGGCTAGTAGCGGAAGAACAACCCGCGTGATGGTACTGTTGGTGATGATGAACTCATGGTGGTCGTCGTCGCTCGCGGCGAAGGGAAGAGTTTCAGAGGACAAGTAGAGAAGCTCCTTTTGGTTTGTTCGGGTCCGGTTCGGTTGGTCGAGACACACCTCCGAGCTCGAGCTCGAGCTCGGCCTGATGATGAACGCCCACGCAGCACGCAGCACGCAGCACGCGCCGCATCAAGAGATGGGCTCTCGGCGGATGCGCGAGTGCTGGTTCTCGTCCTTGCTGATGCGCCAGAGGAATTCGACGTTGTCCCTGGTGCCGAGTCGCATGGCAAACTCCTCGTCGTGGGTGATGACGATCAGTTGGAAGGACTCGTAGTCCTTGCGGGAGACCATCAGCGACTTGAGTGCCTCTGCCAGGGAGGCCGAGTTCTCGGCGTCGAGGTTGGTGGTCGGCTCGTCCAGAGCGAGGACGCCACAGTTGAGGCAGAAGTTCTCGGCGAGGGCGAGTCGGATGATGAGGCAGGAGAGGATCTTCTGTCCGGCGCTGCAGCGGCCGCGCATGTCGAGCTCGGCGCCCCCGACGAACATGACGACCCGGTAGTTGTAGGAGGACCGGGTGGAGGTGGTCTCAGTGTCGGCCTTGATCTGGATGTAGTCGATGTCGACGCCGCGGTACGTCTTCTGCCAGAGCTCCTTGATGGTCTTGTTGATGTCGGCCATCTTGGCGGCGTGGAAGGAGAGGAGGGTGCGCTCGAGGGCCTGGGGGAAGGAAGAGCGAAGAGCGAAGAGCGCCGAGTGAGAGAGGGTGGATGGGTGAGCGGGCGAGCGGATGATGAGAAAAAGACGTACCTTGTGGTACTTTTCCAGGTCGGAGCAGGCAATCTCGATCGACTGGGCCTCGGTCATCTGGGTCAGGTACCGGGCGTCAATGTCGTCAAACTCGGCAGATCGGAGCCTGTCCTGCGCCTTTTTCATGTTCTCCTCGATGGCCGCGAACGAGCCGGCCGAGACGTCGGCCTCGCTCTGCTTTGAGGATCGCTTGTTGGCCAGCTTCTTGAGCTCCTTGTCGATCACCGACTCTCGCTCCAACGCGGTGGCGTCCAGGCCGGCGTTCTCCATCTCGGCCTTGACCCCCTCGTACTCGGCCTCGAGCTTCTTGTAGTTGAGGAGTTCCGACACCTGGCGAGCGAGCACGTCGCGTGGCGAGCGTGAGAGATGGATAGAGGTTGATTGTTGGTGGTGTGTTGGGGGTGGGTGAACGGCGGGCGGGTGACGCCCACCCACCCGCTTCCCGTTGTCTCTCTCTCTCCCCACCCAGCGAGGTCAACAACAACACGAGGTCAACAACAATAGCAAAACCCACCTGGCTGGCAAACGCCTGGGTCTCGGCGTGGTCCTGGACCTTGCCGTCGAGCTCGGACTTGAGGGTGGCCACGCGGGACTCGAGCGAGGACTTCTTCTGCTCGATGCCGTTCAGCGACGCCTCCATCTCCTTGGCGTTCTCGACGGGGCTGGGGCCGCCGTCGGCGCCGATCTGCTTCATGACGTCCGCGACCTGGGAGACGCTCAGCTTGAGCGAGTTGAGGGCGCTCTGCCTGCCGTCGGCGCCCGTATCGAAAGACTTTTGGAGCTGGCGAACGAGCAAAAAAGGGCGTGACGCGAGTGAGAGAGAGGGAGAGAGAGGAGGAGAGATAGAAGGAGAGATAGAAGGAGAGAGCCAGCAGTGGTGGTAGTGGGTTGGGATCAGGTGGGACCGGGCTCGCTGCGCTCGCCCCACTCCAACACACACACACGCACCTTTTGCTTCTGCGTGGCGAGCTTCTTCTTCTCCTGGTCAAACTTCTTGAGCTCGGCCGACTTTTCGGCCGCGTCGGTGGCCGCCGACTCGCTGTCCTCCACCAGCGACGCGATCTTCGTTTCGAGGGCGATTTTCGTCTGCTGACCGTCTCCGATCTGCCGGATCTTCTCCTGGAGCACGTGAATGGTGTCTCGGCTCCTCGAAATCTTCTCCTGCAGGGCTGAAAGATCAGATGCCGCCTTGTCTCGCGCCGTCTGCGCCGCGACGCGGTCGGCCTCCGCCTGGTTGAGCTCGCCGTCGATCCCGTCGATCGTCTTTGCCGCTGCGGCAGACGTGTCGGTCTCTGTGCGGTCGCCGAGTGCCGCGGTCTGCTCCTCGATCTGCTTGAGCATCTGGGACCAGGGGGTGATGACCTCGTGCAGCAGGGCCTTGGACGAGTCGAGGGACTCTTGGGCCGACTTGAACTCCAGCTCGGCCGCCTCAAAGTCGATCTTGATCTTCATCAGCTGGTCGGACGCCTCCTGCGTCTCCTCGACCAGCTTGGGGATCAGCGTGGACGAAAGCTGGCCGTGCCTCCGCGCGTCGGGCTCGACCAGCTTGAGCGCCCTGGCGAGTGAAGCGCGTGGCTCGAGTGAGAGAGAGAGAGAGAGAGAGAGAGGGAGGGGTTCTCCACGGAGATGGGGTGAGGCGAGGTGGTGTGGGCTTGCTGCGCTCGCCCACCCCACCTCTCAGATAGATACGACTTACCCGAGCTTGGCGTCCAGATCCTGCAACTCGCGCTGCGCCCTGGACGCTTGATCCGGCATACCGTCAATCATGGCCTGCTTCTTGGCGATGAACGCCTCCCTGCCGTCCCCGTCAAAGTCGCGCTCGCAGCTCTTGCACGAGCCGTGGTGCGCCGCGTGGTCCTTCTCCTCGGTCCAGATCTCCACGTATGCATCGCAGAAGTTGATCTTCTTCATCTTGTCCTCCTTGAGGCCCTGGAGCGTCTTGATCTGCTCCTCGACCGTGGCACCCTGGCGAACGAGCGAAGCGCGAGTCAGAATGGGGGGGCATGGAGCGGGGAGGATATCGATACCCTCGATACCCTCCGCAGAACACCCGTCACGCGCACTGCCGCACGTCGAACGTCGAACATCGAGATCAATACCCACCGCCTCGCCGGCGCCCGCGAGCGACTTTGACAGCGCTTCGAGCTCCCTCCGGGCCTCCTCCAGCGACTGCTGCCGCGATTTGAGCGTCACGTCGGTGTCCGCAAATTTCCCGCGGAGGGACGCGTGCGTCTGCCTCGCCTGCTTCTCCTCCTCCTCCTTCTCGGCGATCCACGCCCTGGTCTGCTCCACGATCGCCTCGCTGGACATGGTGATCGAGCTCGGCGCGATCCCCAGCGTGATGGCCACTTTGCTGCCGTTGCGGCTCCTGAACGATTTTTCCTTCTCCACGAGCTTGTCGAGCTCCTGCATCATGATCTTGCTCCGCATGAACGACTCCCCGTCGGCGGCGAGCTTGCTCCGCTCCGCCCGGAGGTCCTTGATGCGCGCGTCACACTCCCGAAGCGTCTTGTCCGCCTCCCCGATGGCCAACGCGTGCGTGTTGGAGAACATCTCCCGCTCGAGGCCCTTGGCCACCTTGTTGGCCTCGGCGAGCTCGGCCTCGAGCCTGCCCTGCTGCGAGTCGGCAGCCCCGGCCCCGGCCTTGTCGCCCTTGAGCGCGTCGAGCTCCTTGCCGAGCTTCTGGACCTGCACCTCGTTCTCCTTGACCTTATCCTGCCGGAGGCGCACCACCTCCTTGGTCGCACTAATCTTGGCGTTGAGCGTGTCGATCGTCGCCTGCAGCGCGTCCTCCTCCTCCTTCTGCTTGGCCTTGGCCTCGCCGATCTCTCCGGCCAGATCCCGCTCCCGCGCTTGCAGCGTCTTCATCAGCGCATCCAGCTCGTCGCGCTTCATCGACCCGTCTTCCACGCTCGGCGGCACGTCGATCTCAAGCTCGGCGCACACCTCCCGCCCGATGGTCTGCATCCTCTCGATCGCCTTTTTGTGCGCCTCGGCCTCCCCGATGACCTTCCCATACATCTTCATGATCCCCTCCTTCGACAGCGTCACCGTCTTCAGCTCCGCCTCCGCCTCCTTGACGAACTGCTTGATCTCCCGCATAGACTCCTCCATCTGGGCCAGCCGCGGCGTGAACTCCGTCCTGTACGACTCGAGCTCTTCCACGGGCGAGTCCAAATCCTCCTCCGAGTACTTCTCGATCATCTCCCGCTTCATCTCCTCCACCTTCTCGAACAGAATGTCGTACTTGGCCTTCACCGTCGACACCCGCTCCTTCTTCTGCAGGATGCCGTCCAGCTCCTCCTGGAGCACCCCGGTCTGCTCATCAATATCCTTGATCTCCTTCGTGAGCTCTCTGATGTTCTCCTCGTGTGCCTCGATCGACTGCTGGCTCTCGGCCACCGTCGCCGTCAGCCGATGCGCCTGGTCCCGGTAGCTCTTCAGCGTCTCGAGCTGCAGCCGCTTCTCCTTCGCCTCGGTCGTCTGCTTGTTCTTCAGCTTCTTTATCTCCTCCAACGCCTTGGTATACTTGGTCGCCGCGAAGATATCGTCGAACCGCTTCTTCACGTTGGACGGCTCCGACAGCGGCCAGTTCGAGTCCTCCTGGTGCACAAACACCACGTTCTCCAGGATGGCCTTGTTGACGCCCAGCAGGAACGGCACCTCCTGATTGACGTTGCTACACCGCTGCGTCAGGGCGGCAAAGCCGTTCGTGTTCGCGTTCCAGATCGATATTGTCTGGTCCAGGGCCTTGAACTGCATGTTCTTCTTCATCTGCTTGAGCGAAAAGTTGCGGATGATGCTCAACGACCGGCTCTGGCTGTCGGTGAACCGCAGCTTGATCTGCGCCTTCACCTCCACCTCCCCGGCCACCTTTGGATCGTGGATAAAGTTCTGCCCGGACCGGACGTTCGGCGGCAGGTCGCCCGTCGACGCCATCTTCAGACACTCGATGATCGTCGTCTTGCCCGCCCCGTTGTGGCCGACGATCAGGGTCAAGGGTTTGTAAAAGGTGATCTTCTCCTCGTTATCCGGACTGAACGCCCGGATGCCCTTGATGCACATCTGGATGGCAGAAGAAGCAGCAGAAGAAGAAGGTGAGAGGAGAGAGGAGAGAGGAGCGACGAGGTGGCAACTCGAAGCGGAACCGAGCGCAGAGACGGACCGGGACGGCAGACTCGTCGTCTCGTCGTCTCGTCGTCTCGTCGTCTCGTCGTCTCGTCGTCTCCCGGGCGGGAAGGATGGCACGAAGGCACGTACCACTTCTATCGTACTCATGGCGTGCAGGAGGCCCTCGCCAGCGACAACAAGACACGACAAAGGGTTCGAATTCGACGAGAGAATTCAAAACGATCAGTGGCTGCTACCTACGCGACGCCCGCTCCCAGCCCATGGGTCCCGTCGTGCACGGCCAGATGTCGAAGACGTCGCCGTGAACATGCGCTTCGTGAAGCTTACAAGGCTCTGTTTTTCACTTTTCCCTCATTGGCGAAACACACACTTAGATCCAGTCCTTGAGCGCGACGCCTTTGCTCGCCCCGACCTCCGCGGGCCTCGCCGGGAACGAACTCGGGTCCAGGCTGTCCGCGAACCTTCCCACCGTCTCGAGGCGTTTCCGCGTCGCCTCGTCGAGCATCTGCGTCTTGACCTGGTCGGCCTTGCTCTTGAGGCTGGCCGCCGGGACTCTGTCCCAGTCGGACACCCGCCCCATGACGATCTCCGCCAGCGACCGCAGGGACTCGTCGTCCTTCGCCGCCGCGCCAAACAGGCGCTCGAACAGCGCATTGCCCTCTTTCTCGTCGGAGCCGTCGCCGCCTCCACGACCACTGCCGTTGCCGGACAGCGGGGTCGACTCGAGCAAGTGCACGAGCCGTTCGCCAGACACCGTCTCGTCGGCGTTGGTGCACAGCTCGTCCGCCACGGCCTCGATCACCGTCCGCCTCTCGTTGACCAGCTTCCACGCCCTGTTGTAGGCGCTCTTCTGCATGGCCACGATGAGTTCATCGTGCTGAGTGTCCTGCCAGGAGGTGGTGGGGTCGGCCTTGTCGCCCATGTGCATATTGGTCATCATCGGGGATTTCCTGGTGGCCGGGTGCATCTTCGAGTCGACGACCAGCCACTTTGCCAGCGATCCGGCCTTGGCGACTTCCTTGCTGGTGAGCAGGGTCACGCCATCCTGCCCGTACAGGAGCTCCTCCATGCACCGCGGCACGTACAGCGGCGTCATGAGCTCGCAGCAGAGCTCGTACTGGCTCAGGGGCCTGTCGACGACGGCCGCGTTGGTCTTGGACCCCTCGGCGGCAAGCATGTGCCAGGTTCCACCGTCGGACCGCGGCTCCTGCGGCACGAACAGGATGCGCGCCTGCACGCCCCCGCGGGGCTTGATGGTGACGTACTGAATCTCGGGGAGGCCCGGCGTGAGCGCAAATGCCACCGCCCTGGCGGCTTCGACCACCGCGAAGCGCTTCTTAGCCGGCGAATCCGGAATGCTCGACTGCGGCAGTCCCACCCGGATCTTGGACATGGCATCCTTCATGATGTCCATGTCGATCTCCGTCGAGTCCTTCCGGACGGCCAAGATGGCCGCCTCGTTGAGCAGGTTGGCCAGCTCGGCGCCCGAATACCCGATCGTGAGATCGGCCACCTTACTCAGCAGCTTGTCGTCGTCGGACCGATCGATCGGCTTGCCCTTGGCGTGCACCTGGAGAATCTTCAGCCTGTTCTGGGGCGTCGGCCTTCCCATGTGGATCGTCCTGTCGAACCTCCCTGGCCGCAACAGCGCGTCGTCCAGCGCAGACGCGAGGTTGGTGGCACCAATAACCAACACCTGATCGTCCTGGAAGAACCCGTCCATCTCCGTCAGCAGCTGCAGCAGCCCCTGCTCCCGCTCCGCCGACCCGCTGTCCGCGATGAGATCGTCCCTCGCCTTGCCGATGGCGTCAATCTCGTCGATAAAGATAATCGCGGGCGCATTCTTCCTCGCCGCCGCAAACAGCGACCTGATCCTCGCCGCGGCCACCCCCTGGAACATCTCGACAAACTCGGCACCGTTCGCCGAGAAGAACGGAATGCCCGCCTCCCCGGCCATCGCCTTGGCCAGCAACGTCTTCCCCGTCCCTGGCGGCCCCTCCAACAGCACCCCCTTGATCGGATGCGCCCCCATCTCCTTGAACCGCTCCCCGCCCAGCAGGATGTCGAGCACAATCTTAATATCGTCCTTCACCGCGTCGATCCCCGCGACGTCCTCGTACCGCACGCCCGTATCCCGCTTACTCTTCACCTTCTTCTTCCTCGTCTTCCCATCCTCGTCCACCTCCTCGACCTCCTCCTCCACGTTGAACGCCGTCGCCCGGTGCCGCCCCAGCGCCTCTGCCACCTCCTCCTGTGCACTCTTCTTCTGCTTCCCCAGCTTTTTCAGCACCCAGTCCCCTCCGCCGACCACCAACCGGAGCGCCAGCAGCCCAATAATCGGCAGAAACTGCGTCGAGTACGAGTTGAGAAACACGAACGAGTCCCCTGGATCCACCACCTGGAGCTCTGGCCGCACCTCGTTCAGCTTCAACAGGTTATCGTACGGAATCCGCACCTGCCCGTTGATCTTCACCCGACGCTCTTGATTATCCTTTATCAGCCGCATCAGCGTCCCCTCCTCCCACATGTCCCCGGGCAGCTCGCAATAATACCTGTTCTTCTCCATCTTCCACTCTGGCACCTCCTCCGCGTACTGCACCGTCAGATCCCGCCGGTCGTACATGACCGTACCGAAATCGCTCTCCGTATTCTCCACCGGCATCTCCACGATCGCAGACTTCCCGTCCGACAGCAGGATCAACCGCTTGACCTTCCGCCGATGCAGCAGCTCGAGCAGCCGCGCGTAGGACAGCTGGAACGAACCCGTCGGCGCAAACAGGTCCCCGTAGTACACCTTATCGTACAGACGCTTGCCAGACGACTTGATCGCGTTGAACACCTCCTCGACCGTTCTGTTGTCGTCCGCGTTGATGTTGTTCTTTCCGTCGGCAGCGGTCGGGGGCCTGCGCGCCGAGCCCGTTTTGGCAGCCGCATCGATCGTTTTCGAGCTCGAAGAGGCTGCCGCGCGTACAACAGGTAGACGACGATGACGTCTGTGTATCGTCTGTGTCGGTGTGCGGAAGCGCATTGGGGATACGGAGCGAGGGAGGCGCGACAGGGAGGACGAATCGAGCTGGCGGTGAGCCGAATGCAGCTTCATAATGCCCGTCGTGCGTTTTCTTTTTGCCGTTCTGCGCGTCTACGGCAGTGTCATTGAGGTAACAGAGATCCCGTCGAGCGTTTGTTTGCGTGAGTTGGACGACGAGAAATGAAACAGCGGAGGATGCTCGTCCTCCTCCTTTCAAGTCGACCATTGCCGCGGGGACTCGAATTGAAGTCAGTGGTTTCTCTCGAGTACGTGAAGGGGCGGACTGTATAGATAGATATAGACGTATGTGTCTGTGTGGTAGCTGCAACGCTCGCTGTTCACATTCCGAGAGACGAAACGCAGTTTCGGGTTTTTCGGGAACCCGATTTTGTCGTCGGGTGGTCAACGCGCTCTTCAGCCACAGCCACTCGACGTCTTCCCTTGACAAAGCCGCGGAGCACCCCGACGCAACCGACCCGATGCCAACGGACCACGGCGCGGATCTTCACGACGCCAGGACGTGGGTGAAGTCGAACGTGGTGATCGACCATTCCTACGCTCGTGTCGACCACGTGGGCGTTCTCGAGGTTCATGCTGCAAGCATCTTTCCTGGGAAAGAGGCAGACGTGTTTTCGGTTCTGGCGCATCCGCACGGCGAGCAGGTGTATCGCGGGATCTCGGCGTGCGTCAAGCGGAAGGTGCTGGAGCGTGATGATGCTGGGGACATGCTTCTCGAGGTGCATAATATGAGCGAGTGGAACGTGCTGGGGTTGGTGCGGGGCGCGGTGGTGTCAAAGATGTTCGTGGAGATGTCGCTGGAGCGGTCGCTGTTGCACTTCGGCCTCGTGCCCGGGTCGTCGCAGATGTTGCAGGATTTGTACGGAGTGTGGCGGTGCTACTCGTTGTGTGGTGAGGAGCTGAAGGATTTTCTAGAGCTGAAGGATGACGATGATGGGGGATGTCGGCTGCGGCTCGTGCAGGGAAGTCTGGTGACGTTGTACCAGCGGTTTGAGTTTGCCAAGGGAATACCGGTTATGCTCCACGGAGCGGTGGCTCGGGCGGCGTTGGGACAGATCAGGGCTTCGTTCGAAGACCTGATCGTGGCCGTGTGGCGAATGCAGCGTGGGGATTCGGTGTTGCCGCCGCTGGCTGACGTGATTTTGGACGAGATCCTCGGCGAGGATGTGGATGGTGGCGACG
>Ga0181573_10002870_pt1 | contig 15641 bp, 12 predicted proteins | sample 101ome_25_FD_148643 | JGI IMG/M metagenome (GOLD analysis project Ga0181573, IMG submission 148643) | Coastal salt marsh microbial communities from the Groves Creek Marsh, Skidaway Island, Georgia - 101409BT metaG (spades assembly) | ecosystem: Environmental > Aquatic > Marine > Intertidal zone... | reverse complement strand
AGAGCACGTTGCTGCTGCAGGTGGCCGACATGCTGAGCGCACGGGAAAAGTCGGGGGCGTCGTCGTCGTCGCCTTCGTCGCCGATCCTGTACGTGTCAGGGGAGGAGAGCGTCGAGCAGATCGGGAGCAGGGCGGCCCGGATGAACATGGACACGAACGAAGACGTGTTTCTGTACTCGTCGACGAGGCTGGACGTCATCCTGGACGCGGTTCTCCGGCTCAACCCGTCGGCGCTCATCGTCGACTCGATTCAGACGGTGTATCTGGATGATTTGCCGTCGTCGGCGGGAAGCGTCGTGCAGGTGCGGGAGTGCGCCTCGGCGTTGCTGCAGGTGGCCAAGCGGACGGGCATTCCCGTGTTCTTGGTGGGCCACGTGACGAAGAGCGGCGACATCGCCGGCCCGCGCGTTCTGGAGCATATTGTCGACGTGGTGTTGTACATGGAGGGTGGTCGGCAACAGCAGATGCGTCTCGTGCGGTGCGTGAAGAATCGATACGGGCCGACGGACGAGGTGGGGGTGTTTTCCATGGAGCAGGAGGGCATGTGCGCCGTGTCGAATCCCAGCGCGTTCTTCCTATCGTCCCAGTTGGACCAGCCTTCGGTCTGCTCTGCCGTCACGGTCGTCATGGAGGGCACGCGGCCGCTGATGGTGGAGGTCCAGGCGCTCTGCTCGAGGTCACACGCGGGCAACAACGCCCCGCCGATGCGCGTGCCGTCTGGGGTGAAGAAGGAAAGGCTGTGGCTCATCCTCGCCGTGCTTTCAAAGTACACGAGAATCAAGCCCTTCAGCGTCGACATCCACGTGAACGTGACGGGTGGGTTGAACGTGACGGAACCCTGCGCGGACCTGTCCATCGCGTGTGCGATCGGCTCGAGCTACTACGAGCGGCCGCTGCCGACCGACACGGCGGTGATCGGCGAGATCGGTCTCGGCGGCGAGCTGCGCCCCGTCGTACAGCTGGAGCGGCGGGTGCTGGAGGCGCAAAAGCTCGGCTTCAAGCGCATTGTCGTGCCGCGGTCTTCAGAAAAGCTTCGATCCAAGGTGGACATCGAGGTGGTGCGCTGCGACACGGTCCAGTCGGCGCTGGACGCCGTGCTGGGAACGGCCGGGTTGCGGCGGAGCAAAAGGCTCAAGGCCGCAGAAGCGGGTGGTGGGAGAGACGACGACCAAGGCCTGTTTTCGAACACGAACAATGACTCCGGGGAAGAGACCGACCACTACATCTAATGACCGCTTTAAATGACTATACCAGCAGCGGTTTGAGGAGCTCGACCACGTCCCCGGCACAGCCCCACGCCAACGTCAGGCCGCTCCCGCCGTGACCGACGTTGTGAACCACCACCCGCCCGTCCACCTCGTCCATCTCCAACCGAATACCCTCCCGTCCGGGACGCAGCCCCACCCAGTGCCCGACAAGCTCGGCCGCCTCCAAGCTCGGCACGATCGCCTTGCAACGATCAAAAATCTCCTGGCGTTCCTCGGCCGTCGACGTCCGATCCTCGCTCCTCTCCTTCGTCCCCCCGAGCACCACCGTGTCCGTGTTGGGAATGATGTACGCGGGCCGCGTCGCGTCCACCCCGTGACTCTCCACGTGATGCCGCACCCATGGCGCCTTGACGCGAAGCACGTGGCCCCGGATGCCGAAGAGTTCCGGATCCTGAAACAGTTCCCGGCTCCCCAGACCGCAGCAATCAACAATCACAGTTCCCGCTTCAATCTCATCGACACGCGCCACCTTGCGCTCCACGATCGGCACGCCCAGGCCTTCCAGCTCCCTGGCGAACGAGCGAAGCGCGTAGCGCGAGTGAGGGTCGAGTCTGGGCGCGCGAGCGCACGTCGGTCGACCAATACCCACCGACATATCCACCCGAGATACAGCCGCCCCTCACAGATGATCGTATCGTAGCTATATCCGTCCACGTGACGACCACTCGGATCGTAGAACGAAATGTCCGCGGGCGTTAATCGCCGAAATGCCGGCACCACGTCTGCCCACGCCGGCAGCTCGTCCAAAGGCTCTTCAAAGAGCTCGTACGCCGACGACAGCAGGATTCCCGCTTCAGGCGCCCTGCCAGAGAGATAGATATCCATGTAGTGGTCGAGCGTTTCCTTGCCCCACCGGTTGACCAGCTCGTCTGGCGTGCCCGACAGCGCAAACGGCTTCCAGAGACCCGCCGCGCCTTCCGACGTGGTGGGGTCGGAGGCCGCCGTCCGGCTGGCGATTTTCTCGCCGACGACTTGCAGGTCTACGGAGGGGATTTGCCGTTTCAGGCGCAATGCCGTGGTCAGCCCACACACGCCGCCGCCTATGACAGTCACCCGCGCTGCTGGAGCTGGAGCTACCATCCCTGCGACAGACAGACAGGCCGCTGCTCGAAACCTCACAAAGAAATTGCAGGGTTCCAGGTTGGCCCGTCACGGAAATCCGCGCAGCTTCAGGGCGTCACTCGCGAAGATGACGAGCGCACTGTACGACGAATTGTTCCGTCGGTTCATGAGCCTCGTCGAGAAGGACGTCGTGCCGGACTCGATCGTGCGCTCCGGCATCCGGTTTCTCGTCTCCAAGCGGGTCAGGGCGACGTCGCCCGCTTCCGCGGAAGACTACTACGAGCGACTCCAGCAGTACGTGGAAGACCTCAAGGCCAGGCCCGTGGCGGAGCAGCAGGACGCTGCGAACGAGCAGCACTATGAGGTTCCCACGGAGTATTTCACGGCGGTGCTTGGCCCGCACCGAAAGTATTCGTCCTGTTTGTACCCTCGTCCCGGGATGACATTGGAACAGGCCGAGGAGGAGATGCTCGAGTTGACCTGCGCGCGGGCGCAGTTGGCCGAAGGGCAGTCGATCCTGGAGCTGGGATGCGGGTGGGGTTCTCTGAGCCTCTACATGGCGGCCAAGTACCCGTCGGCGACCGTGACAGCCGTTTCCAATAGCAAGACGCAAAAGCAGTATATTGATCAGCAGGCGGCGGCGAGAGGCATCCGCAACCTGACGGTCAAGACATTGGACGTGGCCACGGCCGAGTTCAAGACGGCGGCTTTCGACCGTGTCGTGAGCATCGAGATGATGGAGCATATGAAGAACTACAAGACGTTGCTGGGCAGGATTGCATCGTGGCTCAAGCAGGGTGGCATGTGCTTTGTCCATATCTTCGTCCACCAGAAGGGACTGCCGTTCCACTACGTCGTCGAGAGCGAGGACGACTGGATGACGAAGAATTTCTTTGCAGGAGGGCAGACGCCGTCTGCGGATCTTCTGTTGCACTTCCAGGACGACCTGGCCGTCACGCGGCAGTGGTACGTCAACGGCGTGCATTACTCGAAGACGCTCGAGGACTGGTTGGTGCGGCACACGACGAGCAAGGCGAAGATCCTGCCGCTGTTCGAGGAGACGTACGGGAAGGACGCGGCGCTCAAGTGGTATGTGAACTGGAGGCTGTTCTACCTGGCGTGCAGCGAGTTCTTCGCATGGGAGGGCGGGGAGCGGTTTGGCGTCGGCCACTACTTGCTGACCAAGAAGTGACATGTCACATATGTGAATTGAGTTTGTTTCTGCTGTGCAATCGGGCCAGTGCGTCTTGGATGCGCGCGAGCGTCTTGGCTTGCGCGTCGGCGAGCGTGGCGAGGCAGCCGCCGACATCGTACGCGTGTTGCTGCACGTAGGGCATACAGCTCGAGAGCGCGTGATCCCCCTGCTCGATGGTATCTCGGATTCTGACGGTGTCGGCGTCGAGGCCGCACACGGTGCTGCCAAGCGACTCGAGCGAGTCGCCGACCGCGCTGGCGACCGCAGACAGAGCGTCCCGGGCGTCGCCAGGAAGACCGTCGTCGCCGCCACGATCCGCGACCATGCGACAGATCCACACGTACTCTTCGGAGGAGATTCTCGCGACAAATGGGATGCCCGCGTACCGCTTCGTTGCCAGGGCCGCGGTGCACCGGCGGTGCACCGCTTGCACCCCCTTGGCGAGCTGCTCGAGCGTCGCCGCGGACAACGAGTACCCGACCAGCACCGTCAGCGCGCGCAGATACGAGATGGCGTCGATGTCCGTCGTGCTCGGGTCGTTCATGGTGCGGACAATCGCGTCACACGCGGTGGAGTCCAAGCCGCCGGTCGAAGAATGGAGGGAAGGGAGGGACGCCGTGCCGGCTGCCTCGAGCGCCGTGATGATCCAGGCACGGACGCGCGCTCTGTCCGACGCCTTGATCGAATCGTCTCCGGGAGATGTATTGATTCGACAGATCGTGCGGAGAATGTCCGGGAACGCCAAGCGGAGCACCAGCTGGCGGTCCAGCGTACGCTCCCACGCGGCGCGCTCGCCCGAGGGCTCGACGGTCGGCGCGTACTGACGTGCCCACCACGTTCCGCTCAGACCGGCGCCAGAAGTCCACGGAGCCTGTTTTCTGTACAGTCGCTCCCACCATCCTTGCACCTCGAAGAGGGGTCCGTCGAGGCTCGGGGGGTACCACATGGGCCGCACCGTCAGGTCGTCGTTGTGGACGATGCCTTCCGCGAGAACGTCGGAAGGCACGCGACCGTCGTGACCGTCCTGGACGTTATGGCCGTCCCGGGGCGCCTGATCTCCCTGGATCTCGCCGCCCGACAGGCACGCTTCTCGACACCTGGCAATCCCGGCCTCGCTCCTGTAGACGTAGAGGGTGTTGGACCTGTCGAGACACTGGATGAAGTCCACAAACTCCGGGACCTTGGAGTACGTCTGCTCTTCGTAGACCGTGAACAGCGCGTCCCGAGCCTCCTGCGCCTGCACCGTGTGCAGGTTATCGATCCCCTTGAACCACTTGGCGTACGAGGCCTCGTTCGGGCATGCGGCCGCGAGCATAGGAATCAGCCAATGGCCCGTCAGACTGTCGTGCAGCACCCCTTTGATATCCAGTGCCGCGAACTCCTCGACCGCCAGCTCGTCCGCCCCGAGCAGCCCGTAGATTGCGGATGCCGCGAGCCGCAGCGGCGCCGAGACGTGACGCGCCTGCTGCGCCATCTGGATGAACACCAGGCCGAGCTGCAACGCCGTGGAGACCGACAATGAATCCCCCCGAATGCTTTCAACGAGGAGAGATCCGACCGCCAGCACCAGCAGCTCCTCTCCGAGCCCGCGGTCCTTCGGGTCGTACCCCTTGACCAGGTCCACGTGGTCAAAGTACAGGCTGACGAGTTCGGACGCTGGCGCCAGCGGTGCTCCCGTCTCCGCCTGCAACAGGTAGCCGTTGGTCACGCACACGAAGGCCTTGCACTCCTGCTGGTGTCGCTGCCCGCTCGCCGAGCCACGGACGGCGTCGTCTGAGGTCGAGTCCTTCGCGGCCTTCGAGTCCTTCGAATTGGTGTCACTGCCGTCCGAGCAACCTCCAAGGATCTCCCCGGCGACCCGCTTGCATGCTGCCATTCCCTCGACCGCGACCCGCTGCCTGTGTTCCGGGTCCAAACACGCAATATACGCCCTCAAATCCGTCCCGAAGCTCGAGTACACGGCAAGACTAGGAACAGCATCCACGATCTGCCTGCAGAGTGCGTCCTGCCCGCCACCGCCTCCAACGCCGCCTCCAACACCGCCTCCAACGCCGCCTCCAACGCTGCCTCCAACGCTGCCGCCACTGCACTCGTTCAAAAACGCATACTTTGCCACCTCCAGCCCGGCCAGGACCAACGAGCGACGCATCTTGGATGCGTTGGGTCCGTCGCCCTCGGACGTCTCCCGCAGCGTCTCAAGCGCCTCTTGCACCGCCGCCAGTCTCTCCTCCACCCCGCCCGCATCCTTCGCCGCCTCCCAAACCCCCTCCAAATGCACTCGATCCCACGCCTCCACGATCCCGCCGTCGATCCGACCGCCCAACGGCAGCCCGAGGACCGAGGCGGCCGCAACACCCGACCGTCCAACGAGCTCTGGCAGCATCGTCGCCAAGTACATATGCCACGCAATCCAGTCCTGCGGATCTGCCATCGCACTCTCCAAGTACACACGTCTCGCAGCACCGAAATCCCCCGCTCTAACGTACAACGCCCCCAACAACGCCTGCTTGTCCGACCCCGGAACCCGGTCCTTGCACAACTCGTCGAACCGAACCCCCAGCGCCACCGCATCCCCGTGCCGCCCCAACCCGCACAACATCTCCGTCATCACCAGAAATTTCTCATAGCTCACTTTCCCGCCGTTGGTCGCCCCATCCGTCGCCACGAGCTTCTCCTGTCGCTCGGCCATCGAATACGCGAGCTGCAACAGCCTCGTGCCGTCACCACCACGCGCCTCCCCACCACCCTCCCGGCTCGCTCGCACCCCCTCGATATACTGCATCACCAGCGAGCAAATGCTCCACCACACGTACAAATCCCCGTGCCCCGGATCCATCTTTGCCAGCCGGACAGCCTCCTGCTGCTGCCGCACGTACTCAAACCGCCGCACGTACGCCCCAAACAAGCCGACCCGCAGCCCGGGCTCGTTCGGACGCTTCTCCACCGCAGAAAGATACGCCGCCAGCAGCCCATCCGACCCAACCGCCTTGTACACAAACATCATCGTATGCAGAACCCTGTCGTCCTCCGGACCCTCCTCGACGATATCCTCCAGGATCCGCAGCGCCTCAGACTGACTGGGACTCGGACTCGGAGTCGAGGTCAGACCCGCAGCAGCACCACCGGTACCCGAGTCCCCGGTAGACAGCTGCGACAGGCAATACGCCTTCAGCGCCCGCACCAGCTGGTCGCGGGGCCACCGCTGGAGAATTTGACTGCATTTCTTCCCTCCCCGCTTGTAGTCGCCCGCGTCGATTGCGTCGTACACTGGGCCAATCGCTCGGTCTATAATAGAACGCTGATTCATTCCTGATTCCTCCTCCTGATTCCTCCTCCCGAATGCATGCACACATTCGATTGAGAAAAGTCACGACGACGCGGGGCGATGCCATTTGACCGAGTCCACCGCAGCGACCGCCGAAAAACAATCATTGTTACGATGTTCTCGCACGCTCCCCGCGCCCTCGTGGCGCTCTGTGCCTTCACCCTCCTCTTCGCCCGCGCCGACGCGGAGATAGACCCAGAGAACCGAATCTGTTCGGACGACAGCGACTGCGGCCAATCCGAAGTTTGTGTGTATTCGCTCTGTTACCTTCCAAGCGGCTCTCCCGAGGCGGACGTCACGTGCGAGGACGTCTGCGTATCGGGCACCTGTATTGACGGCGTGTGCAAGACCGGAAACGCGGTCGACGCGGTCGACGCTGTCGAGGTGAACGGTGGTGCCGATGTCGGAACACCGAGCACGGGCACGCCGCCCATCCCCTCGTCTGGCGGGAAGGCGACTTTCGGGACACTGGTGGGTGGTATTGCGACGTCGGTGGGGCTTGGTCTTCTCGGGGGGGCATGACAGTGTCGACGCGGTGCTTCTCGCGGAACTTCTTCGGAAGCTGCCGCGCTGGCACGATAAACCCTGCTGAAACTTTTTTCGCGTTTCAAGCTTCAAGAAGCAAGCTTTGTACCTCGAAGGCTTAAACCTGACACACGTGTGCAGCGAGCCTGGCGAAAATATGGCCCAGAGGGCGGAAGGGACGACGTGTGTCGTTCGAACGAGTCGAATTCAGCTTCTCCTCCTCGCCTGCTCGCTCGCTTCCTTGCTCTCGAACGCCACATTCGCCCTAGCCAAACACTTTGTTCCGGACCCGGATGCGACGCGGTGGCAGTATCAGCTGAGCGACAAAGGGACGGTGAAGTACATTCCCGGAGGTAGGACCTTGCCGGCAAGCTTGCCAGCTTCCAAAGCTCCCCGAAGTTCGGCGACTGGACCCTCACTCGCTCACTCGCTCGCTCACTCACTCGCTCGCTCACTCGCAGTGAATCTGTACGTGATCGACCTGGACACGGCGCGCGAAGAGATCCCGAGACTGAAGAAGCTCGACAAGCGCATCAAGGTGGTCTGCTACTGGAGCGCAGGGACGTACGAGGCGTACCGTCGCGAGGCGGACAGGGATCGGGGCGCCTATAGCTTTGACAGCAAAACGTACCTGCGGTCGGCGATGGTCGAGCCGATGGATGATTGGCCGGGGGAGACGTGGCTGGACGTCACCAACAAGCGGGTCTGGTGGGCCAACAAGAAGAGGATGCAGTTCGCGAAGGAGATCGGGTGCGATGCGGTCGATCCGGATAACGTGGACCATTACCTGTTCGAGTCCAAGGTGAAGAACACGAGGAAGGACGCGGTGGCCTTCGTGCGGTATCTCGTCGACGAAGCGCACGACCTCGGGTTGGGCGTCGGGCTCAAGAACGCCGTGGAGCTGATCAAAGACGTCCCGGGAGTCGACTTTTACGTCAACGAGCAATGTGTGAGCTACGATGAGTGCGGTGCGTACGCATCGGTGGCCGAGAAGAAGGCGGTACTGGCCGTGGAGTATTGTGACGCTGCCAAGGAACTCGGCGACCCCACGCAGGACCCGGCGTGTGCGTGTGCCAACGCGAGGAAGCACAAAATCAACATGTTGATCAAAAGGGCCGATCTCGGCGCCGATCGCTTCGCCTGCCAAGAGGCCATCTTTGCCATGGGCGGGGCAATGCAGTCGGACGATGGTCTGGGCCAGTCTCCCCGGATCGCCTTTGGCGACGACTGCAAGACGAAGACGCAATCGGACGCCGTCTGCAAGGCATTGTTTGATTAACGCTTACCGCTACTTTGCAAAGTGGTACTCGACCATCTTCCATCCCTTTCGGCGCGGCGCGTTGACCCCCGCCTTTGCAAACAACTCCACCAACTTGCCCTCCTTCGTGCTCTTCGGCAACAGCGTCTCCAAGTACTCGTACGTCTCCGTCGGGCACCGGCCGCCGTCCTTCCTGTAATCGAAGATGACGTCCGGGCTCCGCTGGTGCCGCAGCTCAACCTTGCTCCGATCCACGCACGTCGCCCGGAACATGTACAGCGTCGAGTGCGACCGCCCGATGTACGCACTCGCATCCTCCGCGATCGTATTATTCGGCTGCATCCACACCCACGTCAAATTCTCCACGTACGCAAACCCTTGCTTCTGCATCAGCTTGCACACCGGCATGATGAGCTCCTTCGGCGTCCACACAAACACAAAGCCATACGGCACCACCTTGTTGAACGACACCGCCGACAGGCGCTTCATCGCGTCGTTCGAGATGAGAGAAACTCCGTCCTTGTACCACGCCTCGTTCACCAGCACGGCCTCTGCCACGACGTCCCGTTGCTTCTTCCCGTCCGCCCCGTTCTCGGCCGCCGAATCCTCCTCACGCTCCACCTCGACCTTTCGAACAAACGGCCTGATCGTCCTCCCCCAGCTCAACGGCAGCGGATTCGGAATCCGCACGTACTCCAACTGATTCGGATCGTTCACCTTGACCTTCTTCCTGACCAGCGCCTGCGTCAGCGGGTTGTACGCCGTCACCACCTGATGCCTGGCCTTGACCTGGCCTGCCGTCTTTTCCCTCCGCACACCGTGACCACCCGCCCTCCTCGACCCGCCGCTTCCGGCCCCACCCCGACCACCGCGGCGCCGCTTCCCCCCGTCCCAGTCCTCGTCATCCGACCAAAACGCCTTGAGCATGTCCTCGTCCTCGGAATCAAAGTCATCATCCGACCCATACCGCCCGTCCAAATCTTCCAGAATATCGTCAATACCCGTCAACATGGCGTTATCCTGAAGCGCCGTCTTCACGTTGAACATCGACGTCTGCTTGAAGACCTGAAGAAGCTGCTCGTCCGTCAGCCCCAGCTGCGAGTCCTGGTCGCCGTCGGCAGCGGCGACCAAGACGCCGAGTTCTTCTTCGCCGTCCGACGGGTTCTTCGCGCCCGCACCCTGCTCTTTCGCTTCGGACGCCTTGCGCTGGATTTCCTCCAGCTCGGCAAACTTGGCCATGATCATCTCTGGCGTCTCGTCCTCCTCCACGTAGCCAACGTAGTGCACCGCCGACGGGACATGCTGCGAGGCAGCCAGATTGGCAGCACTGAACTTGGAGTTGGTCTTCCGACTGCATTGGGGGGGGTTGCAACGAGCGTGAGGGGAGGGAGAAGGCGTATCACGGATCGGCCAGTCACAGGCAAGGGTCACGGCAGCCACCAGACAACAACGTACGAGGACCGACGTCCCGTGTTCTCCGCGGATGCCTTGGTCATTGTTGTACACGGTGATATAAGGGGAAACTCGTTCGATGCTGTGGACGAACGGCAGCGGGATCAGCGTTGAAAATTTGAAATTCTTTCAAATCCGAATCCGTCGCTGAGAGCCGTTCCGACCGACGTTCGACCACCGCGCGTTCTCGTTCGTATGCAATCAGAGCCTGTCCACCGATCACCGGGAGCAGCGACCTCTCGTTCGTCCGACCGAGCAGATCTCTACAGTATTTGTTCTGTGACCGGTCCCAACCAAAACGAAACGATAACTGAGGATGCTCTCGTCCTTCGTTCGGTCATCCACGGCACGGGCACTGCATCGAGGTAGACACAGTCATTGCTGTTCCGTGTCGTCTGTGTTTGACTGGGTGGTTCCGGGCAGTGCAGCGGTCGCAATAACCACGACGAGATTCTCCGTTCGCTCGATGGCCCGCGGCGACGAACGGGGGGGCTGTCGGCCGACGGCCGACAGCAACGCTGACAACGCAACCTATGCAACCAACGCAACCAACGCAACCAACGCAACCAACGCAACCAACGCAACCAACGCAACCAACGCCACGTCGTCGACGTATGCCGCGAAAAGGGCGTTGAGGAAGACGATCAAGTCGGCGCTTTCGGCGCTCACGCCAGAGGTCAAACGGTCGCAGTCTGCCCGAGTCTGTCGCACCGTGCTCGACCGCGGGGCGTTGAACCTGATCGACTCGCTGCCGTCTTCGTCGGCGATATGCCTGTATCTGGCATGTGACCAGTTGAACGAAGTGGACGCCGGGGAGATTCTGGAGCATGTGTTTTCGAGTCGGGAGGATCTCCGGGTGTACCTGCCGAGGGTGTTGGATCGGGATTCGAACATGCATTTCTTGCGGGTGTATGGGCATGATCGGTATGATGTGGTGCCGCCGTTTGGGATACGGGAGCCGACGTTGGTGGGGAGGGACGGGGTGGCGCGGGAGGACGTGTTGGAAGAGGCGGGGCTGGCTGTGGTGTTCATGCCTGGGTTGGGGTTCGGGAAGGGCGGAGCGCGGTTGGGGCGGGGTGGGGGGTATTACGATAAGTTTTTGGAGGGTTGGCGCGAGGGGAGAGGGAGAGAGCGGCCGTTGCTGGTGGGGCTCGCGTTTGACGAGCAGGTGGTCGAGGAGGGGGTGGTGCCGATGGATGGGCATGATTGCTGGTTGGACGTCGTGGTGAGTGCCAGTGCGGTGTATGACATGCGGGGATCGAGGGAATCGAGGGAATCGTGATATTGAGGGGGTCTTCTTTCAGGTTTGTCCTTGTATTCACGAGAGAGACAGGTGGTACCCCTACGGCCGCCGATCGAACGGACTGGTGTCTCGGAAGCAGGTCTCGAACGCCCGTTCCACGGCGTCTTCTGCCACCCCTCGTCCCTGACAGTACGGGTTCATCTTGACGCTGAGCAGCGCTCGCCGCTTGACGCACGCCTGGTGCTGTTTTGCGATGCTATAGTGGCCCCGCAACAGCTCCATCTTGAAGTTGCAGTCACCGGACAGGCTGGCAGCCCGAATCTCGCTGCACGCGTGATGCTGGCAGTTTGTCCAGTCGAGGTCCTTTCCTCTGCAGCGAACGAACGAGCGAACGAGCGAACGAACGAGCGAACGAGCGAACGAGTGAGAGCCGTGGGAAGGGCGAACAGTGCGTCGTCGTTCGAGGTCAGTACCCACCGACAGTGGTCGTACGCATGAATGAGCTCGTGCGTCAGCGCGTGTGTCACCTCCTCCTGCGATGCGAGGTGGTTATAGCACACAATCACGCCGTCTGGTGCCCGGAATCCCCCGCCGACCTCCGCGTCGCAGTGCCGTATCTTGATAAAGTCATTGCCGACCGTGCACCCCGCTTCCGCAAGTTTCTGTACCATGAACTTGACAAAGGGTTCCCGGGAGGTGGCGTAGTCCACCATATGCTCGCAGTGCGCCGCAGTGACACCGGCGAACCTCGACGACTCGGCCGGCTCGGGCGCGTTCGGTGCAGGTGGCTGTTCGGCTTGGTGGTCGGCATGGTGGTCTCTTGCGCTCCCGCTCGCGCGTTCCGTCGTCGTCGTCTTCGTCGGCCGCGCCTGTCCTGTCCGAGACGCGCCGTCCATATCCATCTCCAGGCGTCGGCAGTTTGTATTCAAGTTTACAAGGTGCGTTGGAACAGCCGCGGATGCGTTCGTGGGGGCACGTGGCACCTGCCGTTTCGGAGAATCGGAAAAACTGGTCTCCGTGACGCCGGCACTGTCCTCGTCGTCGGCGGCATTTCTCCTCGTCGGTAGGCGGCCGTGGCGGTTCCCGACGGCGGAGAAGACGGCGGTCCGTCGTTTCGGCCGTCGCTGGCCATGGGATTCCCGCCAGCCGTCCCCGTCCCCGTACCCGTCCCCTTGTACACCATCTTGATGGTCCGTTTGTAAAAGTCGCTGCCCTCGCCGCCGGCCCTGGCCTTCTGCGCGCTCTCGCTCCAGAAAGACATGACGAGCCACAGACAGAGCGCGATCATGCCCATTCCGTAGCTGAGCTCGGCGACGGAGGCCGTGGTCGCCGCTCGCCGCGCCGCCAAGAGGATGGCACCGGTGCACGCCACAGAGATGCCGACCGAGTACCGAGAGGCCGCGGCGACGAGGTTCTCGTTCAGACGGAAGACGTGCGTCAGCTCCAACGTCCTATACGACATAGGAGACACGGTAGCGAGCGCGAGGGCGCAGATGGATGCCGCCGGCAAGGTGGCGGGCAGGGCGATGGCCGCCGCCGCGTACACCACGAGCCCCGGGACGACCCGCGTCGCGATCATCTGCGTGATCGCCGTCATCTGCAGTTGTGGACACGTTGTGTGAGTCGTGCGAGTCGCGAGTGGCCGCTCTCGAGTCGTCGCGTCTGATCGGCAACAAACAACAGAACGACGGCAACGGCACGAGACCCTCAGATTTCATATACATCGGTTCACGGAGCACACACGGCAAGGCTCAAGCATCGGGGTCGTCGACTGACCAGTACTTCGGCCCCGCCACAATCGGCACGGTACGCCGACTACTACCGACTCGCCTCGCCATGCGATACAACGTTGCTCTCTCTGAGAATGTTTGCGTCATCGGGTCGCCAGTCGCCACAGTCTCCACACAGTCTCCACACAACGTACCTGCCGCGCCTCGACCGGCGTCCTATCCAACAACATCCCGAACCCGACCAAGCTCAGCACCCCGTGTGCCTTGGCAAGCTCCCTCGTCGCCGACCCCACCCCCGCCGGCAGCTGCCCCACCGGCGCCCCGCTCGCCCCCAACACGCCCGCCACCAGCGACGCCAGCCCGACCAACAATCCGGGCTGGGTCAGGACCCCGCGCACCAACTCCCCGCCGTCCATCCCACCCACGAACACGTTTTTCGCACACAACGCCGCCTCGTTCGCGTTGGCCACCACGAGCGCACACTGACTCTCGTCGATCGACTTGACGAGCTTCCCCCCTTCCCAAAGCCCAGACGACACCTTCCCGGACGCATACGTCCGCACGCCGACGCCCTCCATCTTCCCGTTCCGCCACTCGCCTTCGTATATCCCCCCCTTTGGAAACTTGTACACACCCCGCCCCTCCTTCGTCCCGTCCAGCCACTCCCCCTCGTACCGCGCGCCCGACGGGTACGTGTAGACCCCAAACCCGTCCTTCAGCGCCCCTTTCCACTCCCCGTTGTACACGCCGCCGTCGGTATGCTTGAAGTCCTTCGGAAAGGCAGGACCCGCCGTCGAGAAGTACAACGGCGCCAGGACCTGCGTCGTCAGCATGTTGAGCACTGCCACGAGACACGCCGTGTAGATCATAACATCGCTCCCGCTGCTGATGATCGGACTGCTGCCTGTGATCCCGACGACGACAGGGAGGGCAAAGAGCTCGACGGACGACCCGAGCGAAAGCCCGGCGAGCACGCCGCGCTCTTTCGGGTGCATGTACTTGGTCGACGCCCAGGTCAGGATCGCGGGAAGCATGACGCTGAGCGTGTAGACGACGGCGACGGCAGCGATCGAGGAGAGCGGGAGCGGGAGCGGCGGCGGGCCACCCAGGACGTGCAGGAACAAGCACGGACAGGTGACGAACGTCGCGAGTCTTCGCGTCGTCTGCGGTGTGGTGCGTGGCGCGTGGTGAGCGAAGGCACGTGATCGCGCGCTCGTAGCGAGGGTTGGGAGCTGTGCATACGTGGTCGGCGCGGCGGCGCGCGAGGAGGATTGCCCTGTGTGTAGACGACGTTGACGTACGATTGCATCCACTTCGGTCACGATACCGGATTTGCGCAACGCCATGCCCACGGCGACCGCGGCGCCGCTGGGCAGGATACCCTGTAGTGCAGACGAAACGTCTGGTATCAGCGTCGAGGCCATCGCTGGTTTTTTTCTGCGCACGGGAGCGAGTCGGAGGGAGCGACTTTCAAGAGGCATTCAAGCGGACTGATTACGCTGGTTTCCATGGAATCCTTATTGAATGAATGACACACAGGGCCTACACTATACTGTGAGACTGCCTCGGCGCACGAGCGGATCTCGCCGCGCCTCCCACCCGCCAACCCGCCCACCCGCCCACCGCCGCTCGAGGACACCGGCCGTTCGGCTTTTCCTCGCCCCTCCCCCTCTCCCACACGCCCATCTATCTTAGGGCTTCCTTCCGATCAGGTAGCCACCGCCGGCAACCTCCGGGTGCGGGAAGCACTCCTTCTCCCATCCGAGCCCAAAGGCGTCGTTGAGCTTCTCCCACCTGTCTCGCTTCCACTTGTACCCGCCGAGCTTGTTCTGCTTCAGCCACTGGTACAGCTTGAGCTCCTTCATGTCCTTCTTGTTATACTTGGGCCAGCGATCCTGGTGCTTATTCCGCCAGTTGATGGTGACCGAGAGACGCGTGTTCCAGTGCTCCTCGTCGAAGGTGTTGCGCTTGGTGAGCTTGCGGCCCAGCGAATCGACCGTCTTGGGGCCAGTGCGCTCTTCCAGCTCGGCGGGGGGTGGCACCACCCACTCGACCTTGCGCTTGACCTGAGAATTGGACGAAACAGAGGGAACGGGCGTGTGAGCGTGTCGGTGCGGGGAACGGGCAAGGATCTCGCGTGGGCATTTTAGCGAAATTGGGCGACGTAGAGCAAGAACAATTCGCACGTACGGCAGCGACTTTCTTCCTCGCCATGCTGAACCCGAGGAATTGAGGGTAAATGCGACCGGTCTGTGGGTGAATTTGATTTGAAACTGACGGAGAGAGACGTAACGGAGAACTACCACTCGCCCCAGCTGTCCTCTCGCTCGTGTTCGGCGCTCAGCCGCCGGCTCGTCTCCTTGGCTCCCAAGTCGTCGTCCCACCCAGTCCACTCGCTCCCCTCCGTGGTCCCGGAGGCGGCGACGACGGACGTCTTGGCCGCCCCGCCGGCCTTCTTCACCGGTTGGACCCCCTTGGCGTCGCCCCAATCCGCCCACCCATCGTCCTGGAAGTCGCCGTCGTTGCCCTCCATGTCCAACAAATCACGCTGCTGCTGCTGCTGCTGCTGCTGCTGCTGGGGCG
>Ga0181573_10002868_pt1 | contig 15646 bp, 17 predicted proteins | sample 101ome_25_FD_148643 | JGI IMG/M metagenome (GOLD analysis project Ga0181573, IMG submission 148643) | Coastal salt marsh microbial communities from the Groves Creek Marsh, Skidaway Island, Georgia - 101409BT metaG (spades assembly) | ecosystem: Environmental > Aquatic > Marine > Intertidal zone... | reverse complement strand
CTCCCCGACCTTCGATTCGTGGCTGCTGTCGGTGGCTGGCGCTGGTGTCATTCATTCAATCTCGCCGTCCTCGAGGCCAATCTCGCCTTCCTCGGGCGAACTGGGCGGCCCCGCGGGTGCACTCGTAGCCGCAAGCGTCGCCGTTGCTGCCGTCGCCGTTGCTGCCGTCGCCGTTGCTGCCGTCGCCGTTGCTGCCGTCGCCGTTGCTGCCGTCGCCGTTGCTGCCGTCGCCGTTGCTGCCGTCGCCGCCGTCGCTCTCCCAGGGGCAAGAATCGGACCCCGCCTCGTTCCGGGTGATAGATCCTCGTAATCCACCTGGGACTGGGTGTGTCTCGCCCCGTATCCCCCACCATACTCATTGTAAACGGCGGCATACTGCGTATCGTAGCCATCAGGAGGCGACCGGAATGCCTCCTCCATTGCCTTTGCCGTCCCGATCTCAGGCTCTGACCGCTGCCGTTTCAGCGAGGGATTCGTCACCGCGGGCGACCCAGACTTTGACAGCGATCCCATCCGCGATGATGTTCCCTGCAGATGTGGGGGCGCCACCCCAGCCCCCCGTCCTCCCACGGCGACGGGCAGCTGCACGGCACGTGCCGCGGCCGGCGCCTGGCGGATGCTCGCGGCGTACCCCCCGGACGAATTCGTGGCTGTCGTGGCTGTCGTCGTGGCTGCCGACGTCTTGCTCTTCTCCTTGGTGATCTTCTTGTACATCTTCAACAGCCGCTCGTTGATCGTGTCCATCTCCTCGACCGTCAGGTACCGCTCGTACCAGTGCGTCCCGTCTGGATTGTTCGGAGGCACCGTGAGCGTCTTCCTCCGGTCGCACCAGAAGTGGCAGATGGCGATGGACATCTTCTCGCAGCTGTATACCAGCACGAGCGTTCCGTCGTACTTCATGATGTCGTTGCACACGTTGATCAGCTTCTGCTGCTCCTCGGCGTTGCTGAACCTCCTCCGCAGCTCTGGAAAGGCCTTCAGCTTCTGGGAGACCATGACGGTCAGCTGGTCGATGTTCATATCAAAGTCCAGCGTCATCAGCAGCATGAACTCTGCCCGCACCGTCGTCTCTCGCAGCGCCTGCATCTTGTCCACCTCGTCAAGCCGCTGCCGCAGCTCAGGCGAGTCTCTCCCGTACCACTGCTTGAGCATCTCGACCTGAAGTCCACGGAGCGCTCTTGGATTGTCGTTCACCTTGCACGCAAGAAACAACGACGCCAAAGCCATCACGAACGGATGATCTTTGGCCATCGACCGCCGACAGTAGAAGCGGAGAAACATGGTAACGGCCACGTGACACGTCCCGGCAGACACGCGTTGCGCTTCGGCCTGTGGTGGGTGAATATGGGCGAATAGGGGTGAGACGGCAACCGACGACCGACGACCGATTTTGAAAACTACGCACCGTGGCGAAGACGTTCAGAGCCGCCTTTCTTCTCATTTGGTCCTCCTTCGCTGGCGTCCACCCGTCGGCCTGAGACGGCGTGTTGAACTGCACAAGCTCGTTGGAGAGCACCGGCCACGTGGTCAGGTGATCGCCGGGCGACTTAGACGAGGTCGTCGTCGCTGCTGGTGCTGCCATCCGTCCTCGTATAAGGTTCCGCGTCTCTCTCTCCGCTCTGTCCCTTCCACCGCCGGGCGCGCCGCTCTATCGAGCCGCAATGTGTCCGTTCCTATCTGCCGCCTGTTTTTGTTGCATGCAAGAAACGCAGGACTTGAAAATTTCGAATGAGCCCACCGTTTCAACGAGCGGATACGGTCCCCGCTTTGTCGCCGGCCCCCACGGCGGGCAGCGCCCGGCCCAAACTCGGGACGAGTCTTCCCCACGCCGACCCTTCCCGCACGACCGCCCCGGCCCGGGGCTCGCGCATCAACACGTCCTGCGGCAGGACCCCCAGCGTCTTGTCCAGTACCTCTGTCAGTGTCTCGCACACCCGCAACTCCTGATCTATTGCCGCCCGCCACTTCTTCCCCCGGGGCTCGTTGCTGAACATCCCTAAAATTGGCTTGGTCATCACCCGCAAGCTCGGCACCTTGTGTCCGTCTGGCTTGACGCACTGGCTCCCGATCTGCGCATCCGCGTACGACGCATACGCGTACAGCACCTCTTTCCTGTTCCTCGCCGGGTTCGTCTCCGCACCAAACACGTCCGTATCGGCCGCGGACAGTACGTGCCACGGCTGGTTGTACGCCGCCCGCCCAATCATGACCCCATAAATATCTCGCAGATTTTCGTCGCTGTTGCTGTCGTTGGTCGTGGCGACACTGTCGCTCCGAGTTCCCCGCGGATCCGCCTCCATGCTGGCTACGGCCTCGTCCAGTGTCAACACGCCGCCATTCAAAGAAAACTTCAGGTGCGGAAAGTCCCGCTTCAGCGCCAGCAGCCACTCGTACCGCAACGGCGGCACCGTGCGGTTCTGCTGCGGGCTCAACCCGTTCAGCAGACACTTGCGCGCGTGAATAATGAAATGCCGCACGCCCGAGTTCTCACTCACTACCGACACAAACCGATGCATCGCATCGTACGAGTCCTCGTCGTCCACCCCGATCCGACACTTGACGGTAATCTCGGGCGGACGACACGACGACGCACTCGCCCCATTCGCCCCATTCGCCCCATTCCAGTTTTCGACAGGTCCCTCTGCGACCGCGTCTTCCATCGCCTTGCAGCACGCCGCGACCAGCTCCGGCGTCAGCATCATGGCCGCCCCGAAACACCCCGCCCCGGCCACCCGGTCCGACGGGCAGCCGCAGTTGAGGTTAATCTCGTCGTATCCGTACCTCGCAACGATTCTAGCAGCTTTCGCGAGCGTTTCGGGGTTTGAACCGCCAAGCTGACACGAGATTGGATGCTGTTCAGGCGGAAACGCCAGGAACCGATCGTGGTCAGGGTTGTGCAGGATCGTCTGGTCGACGACCATTTCCGTGTACAGCCAGGTGTTGCGCGACATCAACCGCGCCAGCTGACGATAATGGACGTCCGTGTAGTCCATCATCGGCGCGACCGACAAGAGCTGCGGCGGCGGCGCCTCTGGTCGCCATCCCGGGCGTGCACTCGCACTCGCACTCGCCGCCGTCATCGTACGTTGCACCGACCCAGCCGTCCCCCCGTCTCCCGCTCTATCGTTGTCTCCCGCGTCCTCCCCCACCGACTTGACTCGTTTGCTCCGAGGACTGCCGCCGGAAGACCCACGATGGAGGTTCGCGTGTTGCATCGGCTGCTGCATGTGGCGGAACGAGAACGGCGGGCGAATCAGCGAGGTCAGCGAGGTCAAACTGCACCGAGACGCCACGTTATACATCTGGGAGGGAGGAGGCGTCGGCGAATGGATCCTAGGCTCGGGACCAAACCTCCTTGCGGCTCACTCGAATACGAAATGGCTCTACCAGGCCCGGCATTCTCGAGCCTCCCGCCCCCGCAACACACCCTCTTCACGACACAGAGAAACTACAGGCTCTCATCGAAGTACCGCTATCGTGCTGCCTCGGTATTTGGCTCGAAATTCGTCACAGAGCGCCACGCGCCCGTCTTCGAGGTCCAGGACGGGGAACAGACTGCCGCGCTGCACCCGCTCGGGTACCTGCTTGCTGGCATCTTAACGACTGCTGGCGGCGTCAAGCGGTTTGCGACGTCGTTCTTCGGCCTGATTCCGGAGAACTCGCTGCTGGACAAGTGCCCGTATTACCGAACGGCCAGCGAAGCGACGACGCCCAACCTGCCCGCGAGCCTCAAGTGGGTGAGCGCGACGAGCGGGAAAGAGCGCGAGCGAGCTCGGTCCGATAGGGATCTCAGGGATCTCAGAGATATCGGGCACATCGGGCTCATCGGGAGGAGCGAGCGACGGAATATTGACAGTAGCCTGGTGGGGTACCGGAAGCGGTATCGCCGGGACAGCCTGACCCTGCCGGCAATGGTGGTAATTTACAATACGACACTCGTGTGGATGATGTTCAATATCGAAGTCAGGGCGAGCAGTCTGTAGGGTATACTCGAGAGAACTACATAGAGACGAGTCGAGACGGGGGCAACAGCAGCATGAAGAAGAACAGCAAAGGAAACGCATCAGCTGCTGTCGCCGCCAGGAAGTCGCTCGGCGTGTTTCTGGAAGCGCTCCAGGGGTCCCCGTGCATCGTCGAGCTGGACAACGAGACGGTCATCAAGGGCACGCTGGAGAGTGTCGAGCCGACGAGCTTGAATCTCTATCTGAGCAACTGCGTCAGCAAAGACGTCTACAACCGAACCAGGAAAAGCAACGAGATGCAGGTGCGGGGGAAAAGCGTCCGCTACGTCCACCTCGCGGCGGGTCTCATGCCCGGCCCGGCCGTCCGGGACCACAATCGGCGGCTGGAGATTGCCCGCCGGGAAGCGTACACCAGGCACCAGGGGGAGCGAAAGCGGGAAAAGGGCGCGGGCGGAGAAGGGGAAGAAGGGGATGAAGGGGAAGAAGGGGAAGAAGGGGAGACGGGAGGCAGGACTCGAGCATGAGGACGCGGAGTCGCCCCACACAGCCCTCCGTCCCGAAATTCCGGCGGCTTGTTCACAGTTATTTGTTCTAGTGTCACCCTGACTCTCTAGGTATGTTTGGCTTCGCGAAGCCACCTGGCCGAATGGCCCGCGAGAAGAACGAAATCGCCGGCTGCGGATTCTCTGAAATGCTGCTGTCCGATTCTCTCTCTCCAGGACGCCCTGTTTCGACTGTCCTCGCGCATAACGCCTTTTCTGGACATCATTGTCTCATTGGCGGAGCGGAGTGCCGCGTGTGGCGTCGTGCCGGCGTCAAGAGGCGGATTCCAGTCTGCGGCCACATTCGCGGCTACTCTCAGCGCCGCTGAGGGCGGAGCTCGCCCCGTTCGCCGCGTGTGCTATTGCAATATCATTGCTAACGATCGCGCGCGACAGCCGACGCCTGTTCTCGATCCGACGCCAGCCAGTCATCCACGTCTCCTCCAGAACCACGGACTCACTACTCACGCTGCGTCCACTTCCACCCGACCGCAGATACAAAGTGCAGGTCAAGATGTCTGAGAAGTCTTGCACTGTCCGAACGAGGAAGTTCATGACGAACCGCCTGCTCTCCCGCAGGCAGTTCATCACCGACGTCATCCACCCGGGTCGCGCCAACGTCTCCAAGTCGGAGCTGCAGGAGCGCCTGGCCAAGATGTACGACGTCAAGGACGAGAAGTGTGTGTTCGTGTTCGGACTCAGGACACAGTTCGGAGGAGGCAAGTCGACCGGATTCGGGCTCATCTATGACAACCTCGAGGCAGCGAAGAAGTTTGAGCCCAAGTACAGGCTGATTAGGAACGGGCTTGCTGAGGCGATTGAGAAATCTAGGAAGCAGAGGAAGGAGAAGAAGAACCGTACCAAGAAGCTTCGTGGAGTCAAGAAGAACAAGTAAGCGACGACGTGGGGTGTTGAAGTGGGCAACCTTATTTAACTCTTGCACCGTGGCGGAAATTCGCCGCGGCGCAAATGTAAACACGCTATTTATCATTCATTCTTACTGCGTCTTTTGCTTCCGGACGCTGAGTAGCGTGCGGGCGAGCGACGTCGACGAGGAGCGCAGGACGACGGCCAGGACGGCGGCCAGGAGCACGCACCCGACGACGACGTGACGAGCCATCTGTGCCACTGTCGGTGCGACGACGACGGGAGCACCCGTCTCGACACCCAGGAACGACCTCTCGGAGGCGCGTGCGAGCGCGGCGGCGGCGCCGAGCGCGAGCATCACCGCCCAAGACGGCGTCAATCCCACGCCCCACAGCCCGCCGCACTCCTTCCTGAAGTAGGAGTGGACAAATGCGCACGAATACGCGATCCGAAGCACCATATTGACGCCGTCCGCGACCAGGAGGCCCACCGCCCCGTGCGTCTCGACCATCACCACGCTGAGGCCCACGTGGGCCAGCGACGCGACCACCAGCGCGACGTTGTTCCTCATGAGGCCCTTCTGATCGGCGACTCCGTGCAGAAACGCCTCCAGCGTGCCGTTCATCGCCAACAGCGCGACGTACACGCTGTAATACCCGAGCGCCCGCGGCGCGTCGCTCGACGCCCAACGCGCCCCGTACAACAGACGGAGTGCCACGTACGCATACGACGGCCCAAACGCCGCCACGATCCCTCCCACAATGCACACGGCCTCCGAAAGCGACCCGAGGAGCACCCTCTGCTCGTGACGGTGACCTCTTGTGTGCTCGCCACCGCCATGCTCGTCATGCTCGTCACCATCCCCGTCGTATCTGGTGCGACTGAACGTCACAAACACGAGCTCCTCAAACGGCTGGAAGAGAGTCCGCACCACCAACGACCCGAGGTTATTCACCAACCCGTAGACCCCTTGCACCGCCGGACTCGTCACCACCGCCAGCACCGCCTTACTCCCTTCGGCCAACACCAACTTCCCCACGGCCTGTACCGTAAACGTCACGTAGAAAGAATAAAATGCCCCGTCCACCCGTCCCACCGCCGGCACGCCCCCGACACCGAACCACGTCCCCACCGAAAAACACCCCAGCAACACACACGCGTACGTCACCTGCCCCCAGCTCATCATCATCACATCATCACGACGACCGAACGACGACGACGACGACAGCAGCCACACGGTCACCACGTTCTTGGCCACCATGGCCACCGCCTCGCACCCCGTCCGCAGCCCAAACCACCCCTTGCTCGTCGCGTACACGTACATCGGCTCGGACAGAAGCTCGATAAACGCCGCCACGCACTGCATGACCGCTGGCATATTATCCTGCGCTCGAAAGTACGCACCGGCGACGGACGCCAAGACGGCGCCGGCGGGGACGGCCACGAGGGAGCCCGCGACAAGGGCCGCGTCGCCTTTGCTGCCCCGCAGACAGCTTCTCCGGACGCCCTCTCGCGCAAGAAAGACGATCAATGCGTTGATCAGATGAAACTGGACGGCCGCAATGCCATAGCTGGCCACAGAGAGCGAACGAGCGATGACGACGTTGAGGGCAAACGTGAGCACCCGCGTCAGCAGCTGCGACCCGAACAGGCTACGAGAGGAGAGGGTGGGGGTGAGGGTAAAAGGGAGAAAGAGAGGCAGAGAGAGGGAGAGACGTCGAGTGCCTGGACGCAACGTACCGTGCAAAGCCCGCCCCGAAGCTCTGCTGCTGGGTGGACTCGCGACCCATTCTCCTCCCAGCCAGCCCGAGACCGATACACGTCGACGTAGACGCCCAACCCCGCGCGTCTCCCTCGGACCGTATACCTGGACGTCTCGTCCGCACACCGTGCCGATCGCACCGACGGCTCCGGACCCAGATTTACTCCGGGAGCGCGCTCGAAAACTTCAAAACGTAAATCGTACTGTATCGTAAGGACGCGACCTCCCCATCCGTACCCGTTGGACGACGACGACGTTAACCATCCGTCCGTCCGCTACGCGCCCGAACACGAGCGACGAGCCGAGAGGGCACGAACTGTACATGCATTCGACCGCGCCAGTGAAGACGAGCACAAAACACAGAACACAGAACGCAAGAACAACGACATGCGCCTGACCCCCGACGCCATCCTGTCGGCACCGCAGTCTCTGAACTGTGTACACGAGTACCAGCTCACGCTGCGCGGCCTGGGCATCCAAATCATAGAAAACCTCGGCGTCACGGAGAACCAGTTTGACGCCATCGACCTGACCGACAATGCCATCGCGACGTTGGACGGCTTCCCGAAGCTCACCAAGGTGCGGACGCTGTACGTGACGAACAATAAGGTGGCGAGGCTGAGCGAGACGCTGGGGGAGAGCTTGCCGAACCTGGAGTGGTTGGTCCTGACCAACAACCGGGTGTCAAAGTTCTCAGAGCTGGACAAGTGCCTGCGGGGGCTCCCGCGGCTCAAGTACCTCAGTCTGGTCGATAACCCGGTCGTTCGCGGCAGCGACTATCGGCTGTTCGTGATCAGCCGGTGTCCCGGGATCAAGATGCTGGACTACTGCAAGGTCACCGAGGCGGAGCGGGCCGCGGCGTCGGATGGCAGGTGGGCCGAGAAGGACGCGGCCGAGTTAGACAGGAAGTCTGGGCGGGGCAAGCGGAAGATGCAGGACGACGGCGACGGCAACGAGGAGGTGCACGCGGCCGCGGCCACGACCCGGAAGCAGCCGAGTCAGGAGCAGCTGATGGCGATCAAGGCGGCCATCGCGAGCGCGGCGACGCTGGATGAGGTGGAGCGGCTGGAGCGGACGTTGATGGAGGAAGGTAGGGAGGCGATGGAAGTCTAGAGTGGGTGTGTCTAGAGCAAAAATTTGCAAAAAAGCATTGCCCCTCTCTCTCTCTCTCTCCGTCCCGCCGTTTTCCCGCGCAAACTGCGATACCAATCAACATGCCGAGGGCCACGCGGAAGCGCAAGGCGCTGGTCGAGGTGAACGCACCGGTCGATTCACCCAACGGCCTCGGACCGGTCGCTTCGGTCTCGCAGGAAGAGTACTCGGCGCTGATTCAGGACATGATCGATAACATTGACCGGGCAGGTGCGTATAGACTCGAATGAATTCCCAGCGCCCCCGCAATCACGCAATCACTCGCGGAATCCACCCCACGACGCAGTCGAGGAGAAGATCCACGAGATCAACCAGGCGACGAGGAACGCGGTGGCGAGCTTGAACACGAATCTGAAGACGCGGCTGGTGCGGTTGCCGAAGGCGCTGAAGATGATGCCGCTGGAAGAGCTGTCGGGGGCAGCGACGACGAAGGCGGCGGCGGCGACACCGGTCGAGAACAGAGACGACGACGCGACGGGCGGGAAGAACAAGCCAGCGGCGGCCGGGCGGAAGGGACGGGCGAAGAAGAACACCGAGGGAGAAAACGCGGTACCGGCAGGCCCACCGCCGCCGCCAAAGTTCGCCCTTCCTGCAAAGTTCCAGCAACGCTCGGATTCAGAGTCCCCGGATGCAGGCCGCGAGGAGGAGCCTCGAACCTCGATGCCGTCCCCACCGGTCCAGTTGTTTTCTCGCGCGAAGAAGCGCGCAAACGCAGCGACCGGCGCACAGACAACAAACGCAGCGCCAGCCGACGCACAGATGTCCACGTATAACGGCGTGCCGCTGCAGACGCCCATGCCGTTTGCCGGCGTGGCGGTCCCGATGCCAGTGCAGATGCTGACCGTCCAGGCGCACGGTAAGAGGGCCGGAGGAAGGACCAAAGCGTCGAGGAATGCGCCCCAAGCCGCGGTGGTGACGACCAAAGACGGGAAGCAGTGGGCCATCGGCGCCAGCGGGTTGGGCGGGATCCCAGAGACGCACCGCCAGGAGGTGGCCGACATGCTCAAGAGCCAGTGGGCTTTCTTGCAAGACGCATTGAGGCTGTAAGAACGAACGATCGATCGAACGGAAGGAAGAGCGTACTCGACCGTGTTGCATGTCGATATCAAGACACGAGACGAACGACGACGCCGTTGACGTCGTCGTCGTCGTCGGTAGTATACATCCTTTCATGCGCTATCGCTCCTCCGCTGTGCCGTCTCTCTTCTTCTCTTTCTCTTTCTCTTCCCTCTGACGCCTCTTTCTCGCGTCACCACCAGAACGTCAGGTCGATGGCCTTCTCGATGCTGGCCTTGCGAATCACGCGCATCACGTCGGCATCCGACGACGCGACCGACGCGACCGACGCGGCCGCCGCGGCCGCCGCACGCGACGGAGACGCCTGGACCACCGAGCCCGCGTTGCCCTTGGTCGGGCCAGAATCGGTGGTCGCCCCGGCGACCGCTCTGGGCGTGAGGCTCATACCCACCAGCGCGCCGAGCATAAGCGACTGATACATACTGCTCTCTGTCTACGAGGGTCTCTGTCTCTGCAGAGAGAACCCGGCAACGTTGGATGGAGATTTAGACCCGAAAGGGTTTCAGGAAATTCGAATTTCCTGCCCGCCCGTAGCGCTCTGGTTTCGTTTCTGTGCAGTTGGTAATCTTATTGACTTCGATGAGCATTCTAGGCGAGATACTGGGAATTTTTCGTGACCCTATCGCCAAGCCGAGGCCTCCGAACTGCCGTGTCGGTTGGTCGACCTAAGGGGCCTGGACCCTCGAGCCTCGAAGGGCGAGCGCCCACTCAGCTGCCTCCCTCTTTCTCCGTTTGCCTTCTGTTCTCATCCCATTCCAACTCATTCCACCACGTGCATAAACACATCCAAGATACCTTCTTCGTGCATGTCTATTCCCCTCCCGTGCCCTCTCGTCGTCGGTTATCGTCGTTAACGCAAGAAGCGAGTAGATCCGTCCATGACTTCGGCCAACCGGCTCACCGTGCTGGTGGACGAAGGCGAGGATGTTCCCAGTGGCACACACCGCACGCCGCAACGGGAGACCATGCATATGATGTCGCCGTACATTGGAACCACGACGCCTTACTCGGGGTCGGTCGCAGGGTTCGTTTCGCTGCTGCCCGGTGTCGTCGGAAGATAGTGTCTCTGTCTCTTGCTCGCTCGCTCGCTCACGACGTACGACGTGCGACGTTCGACGCATCTCACCGTGCAAACAACTATGTCGCTCGACTTCCAACTTGCGACGACAGGAGCACGACGAAGCAGGCGCGGCGGAGGACAAACAACGATGGGGACTTGTCGCCGAGCGGGGGCGGGGAGCACCCGTCCACCCTCAGGACGCCGCACGCGGAACGGGTGAACAGTAAGTACGAGAAGATGGAGCGGCTGGGACAGCGGGGCGGCGGGGGGCGGGGTGGCGACAACGGGAGTCCGCCGCCCGAGCTTCGGAGGGTTAGCAAGAAGAAGCGGGGGCTGGTCAAGCTGGCGGGAGTCGTTGCGACGCTGATCGTGTTTGGCGTCACGGTCTCCATGTTTGGAGGATTCGAGCGGGTCAGCATGGACGCGCTGCTGGGGCGGGACGGGTCGTTTGCGGGCGAGGGTGTCGGCCAGTTTTACGATCCGAGCCTGCATCGGGACGAGTTCGAGGGGCTGATGGCGGCGGTATCGACGCCGCAGACTGGGTTCAACGCGAGGAGGGCGTGCATTTCAAGCGATTCGTACGCGACAGGGAACACAGCCGCCGAGAAGGCGCCGGATCTCATCGAGATTCACGCGTGGAAGTCTCGAAAGCCGGTGGCGGGAAATTCCATCTCGCTCGTGACCCACTTGTCGGCGGACAGGATCCCTGACTTGGAGCAGCAGTGTCTCGTCTGGCCCGACAAGATCACTGCGGCCATCTACGTGCCCATGGCGACCAACAGCTCTGGCGGGCTGCCGCTTCTGCCGGGGTATTCCTCCACGACGCTGGACGATATGATTCGCGGTATCGGGAGCTTCCACATTTATATGGAGAAGACGGCGGTGTGCTCGTTGGACCTGGTCTTTCTCGGGCAGTTTATCAACAAGCCCGAGGTGCCGGGGTCGTACCCGGCCAACGCGCTGCGGAACAAGGCGCTGAGCCTGGTGACCACGGAGCTGAGTCTCCACACCAACGTGGACGTCGTTATGAACCCGTATCTGGATTCCGATTCGAGCACCCACACCTACAAGGACCGCGAGGTGTACAGCGAGCTGTTGATTGCCGCCAAGAAAAAGACGGCGTTCCTCATGCCGGTGTTGGAGGTCGCGTCGCCGGGACAGGACAATCGTATTGTGCGAAATATCGCGCGAAGTCAGGCGCTCGCCGGCAAACAGTCCGCCAAGGACTTTCTGTCGAAAAAGGTGCTCGGGCCGTACGTCTCGCCGGAGGACGCCCTGGGGGCGTCGGAGCGGCGGGTCTGGAGCTTCAACTTAGAGCGGTGGGCGGCGAGCTCGCCGAAGGACGGACTCGCCGGTCACGCGGTGGTGAAGATCGACAAGGGCCAGCCGCCGGTGAGCACCATGTCCGAGCCGTGCGTGCTGCTTGCGACAGACATGACGCCGTGGTTCGACGAGCGGTTCGTGGACAACGGGCCCGGGGTGAACGTCTGGACGAGGATGCTGGAGAAGGAAAAGTTCAAGTTCCGCGTGCACTCGTCCGGGTTCGGGGTGCACATGTCGCACGAGCGCAGTCCGCCCAAGAGCAACTACCTGCAGCGGCGGCATGACTTCCGGATGGAGATAATGCAGTTCCTGAACTCGACGTTCTTCCAGGAGATTGAGAAGGGCAAGTTCAAGCCGATGACGCAAGACTGCGGCAAGTTTGCGCGGGTCGGGGCCCGGGCGGGCGAGGAGGGCGCCGGCGGCGGGAGCGGCGTGCTCGACGTCGGGATCGAATAGTTGATCATTTCACTTAAAGATGCCTTGTTTCATAATCTTTTTTCGCTTCTGCAGGGTATGCTCCCGCGTCTTGCCTTGGAACACGACGGCCGACGCGCGGGCTCGGTCCATCCGCGTCTCTGGCAGGAGCGTCACCTCCCTGCTCAGCCCGAGCTCGTCTCGCCGCCGCTCCCGCTTGCGTACGTCGTCCCGTACCGACCGCATGGACCGACGGAGCTCTCCGTTCCGCGCCGCGTCGTCCCCGTACCGGTCGTACGAGAGCTCCTTGATTGACTCGAGGTTCCGGTTGTCCACCCTCGCCTGTCTTTCGTTCGTCAAGCGCTTCTCCAGTCTCGACATCTTGCTGTCGAGACTCCTCGTTGCGTGCATGGTATTCGTGGCGATCTCCGATTCGTTCTCCGGCTCGTTGCCCTCGCCATCGCCCCTCGAGTTGTTGCCCGCACCCGTGAGCTTCCTTCGCGCGCCGGCAATCACGTCGTAGTCGGCTTCCTTCGGGTTGGTGTGGATCTCGATGGGCGTTTTGCAGCATGGAGACTTCATTCGGAACCCCCATACCGTGGACGAGTGGTAGTTGCCCGCCTTGAACTTCTCGGCGTTGAACCGCACGCCCTTGCCGATCGACAGCTGGCAGCCGAGGCACTGCATGTCGAACGGCGCCTCAAATCGGATCGTGATGTGACCCTCTGCATTTCGCTTGAGCTTTTTCGTGGGCTTCTGCGGGTTGTCCGGGTCGATATAAAAGTTGTCCGCGCGGGCAGCGGCCAGGGAGCTCATGACGACGAGGCTCGCAGCGGCGCGCCCCGGGCTCTGCGCTACGCTTCACACGAACGATCGGACGAACGCGTTGTCGTTCGTTCTCAGCTCCGGGTGGTCACGCGCCTGGAACCATACGCTTGGGTCGTTGTGGGTGGTCGAACCCCACGTGGATTCTAACCTTCCGCACCGCGTTCTCTGTGCACGTCGAGATCCGCGCGCTCTGCTGATAGTGTTCGCAGTGTACACGGTCTGCACCACGCGCCGGGTGAAGCTGAGGAGATTCCCTGACAGGCCCTCAAACTTAGTTAACTCTCGCGACTTGACGACCACCCGCATTGCCCCTACGTACAATGCCCCCGTTTGTTCCCGCATCGACGGTCCTGAAGGACCGCGAGGGAAACGAGGTGCAGGCAGGTGCGTATCGACCCTCTTCGTTCTTGTTCGCACGCCCCAGACCCAGCTCACTCGCGTTCCTTCGCCTCTCCAGGATCCCTCACCGCCTCTTCCCCTGCACTCGTGATCGTGCTCAGACGTCCTGGCTGCCTCATCTGTCGCGATCAGGCCATTTCTATCTGGGAGAGCAGAGAGACGCTCTCCAAGGTCTGCGCCGGTGGCCAGGGCAAGGTACAGAAGCCCGAAGCTCGCCTGATCGTCGTCGTGCACGAGTGGAAGGAGCGCGAGATCGAGGCCTTTACCAAGGACTATTGGCATGGGGAGCTGTACTTTGACGAGAGCAAGGCGTACGCATTGGGTGCATTGGATGTCGCTGGTCGTCGTTGTATCGCTGCTCCTCACTCACCCGCACCCTCACCCGTACCCGTACCCCTCCTCGTGCAGGTTCTACAAGGCGGTGCATGGCGGGGAGGTCAAGCGGGGATCACTGCTGTCGCTGCTCAATCCGTTCTCAAAGGCCTACGCGAACATCCGCGAGACAAAGGCGGCTGGACGGGTCACAGACCAAAACTTCGAGGGCGATGGACTCACGTTAGGCGGACTCGCCATCCTTGACGTGGGCGGAGAGGCCGTGTACACGTTTGCAGAGAAGAACTTCGGCGACCGGGCCAGCCTGACCGAAATCAGCAAGCAGCTCAGCCACCTCTACCACTCGTAACGACACGAACTTACACGACGACCAGTTTCTTCCGCCCCTTTTTGCTCTTGGCCATCTTTCTCGCCGTCTTGGCGCTCACCACCTGCGTGACCAGCCCGCTCCGCTTCCGGTTCTCCTCCTTCCTCTTCTTCGCTTCCTCCTTCTGCTCCTTCGCCTCTTTCCTCACCCGCTTGACCTCCTCCAGCGCCGCCAACTTCCGCTCCCGCCTCTCCTTCAGCTCAGCCTTATCTTTCATCTTCCGCTCCCAGCTGGTCGATATCTTCGTGCTCGACCCTGCGCGAATCGTGCTCATCTTCTGCCCGGGCGCCTTCCACGTCCGCCCCGAGACCTTGCCCTGACCGACGTTGTTGTGCTTGGTCGCCTGTCGCTTTCTCAACGACATCGACTCTGGGACCTCCGACGCGTTGTCCGTGTCCATCTGCGACGCCTCTGCGGTCACCTGCGAGGAGCGAAGAGCGAGGAGGGGGGGGTCGTCGTGAGTCGTGGGTCGTTCTGTTCGAAATGCCCCTTGGCTGTGGTGCACTCCGACCCCTCGCGTCTTCTCCGCCCGCCTGTGCGCGTGACCCAACGACCAAAGCTCGTTCGGGACACGCCACGGGCGGCCGTGCTTCGACGACGCGAGCATCGATCGAATTGCTCGAACCAAAGGATTCGGACGCGAAGCATGCCTTGCAGCAGGCCACGACGGCGATGCAGGGCGCGCGGATACCTGCCTCGTCATCAAGCGGTCCACGTCCGGCACCCGGACGCCCAGAGACCGGCCCTCGCTCGCCACGAACCGGCATCGACCGACCGACATGCATCCCACGGGACCCAACAACAACAACGTCAACGCACCTGTTCTGCGTACTCGTCGAGCTTCCTCTTGCTCCCAAGGTGTCCTTTCTTCGTGATGCCCACCTTGTATCCGCGCGGCCCATCGGGCATGGCGCGGAAGTCGTACAGGGTCGGCGGCACGACCTGTGCCGGGACGCCTTCCTCCGTCGACTCCCTGACTGGCATCGCGCGTGTGTCGTGTGTTGTCTGAGTTTGGTGCTCGTCCGTCCGTCCCCCGTCTGGTGTCTGTCGTGCGGGGGTGGGGCGTGGGTACCTAACAGTATTTTGATCTGTATGATCAGCTGGAGGAGCCGTCTTTTCAGCTCTTATTCCCACCTCGATTCAGCGAGCGAGAGACCTACAGGCAGACAAATACGACAAACAACACCTGCCAGTACGCGAACTTGAATCGTTCTCGTGTCATACGCGCGCGCACGGATTCATTGGCACGCAGCGCGTCCCGGGAGAGACTGAACTCGGCTGGATCAGTCGTCGAGAGAATTTCAAAAGCACCCCGGCGAGCGCTCGAGTACGGAACGGACGTCACAGCGGATAGATAGCTGAAACATACACACGATGTCCATCTCAGAGTACAACGGGTCGGCAATCGTGGCCATGGCGGGCAAAAACTGCGTCGCGATTGGCTCGGACCTTCGGCTCGGCGTTCAGCTCCAAACGAACGCGACCGACCGTACGTTGCTGTGTTTGGTTTTTGCTCGCTCGCTTGCCCGCTGCCGTCGCTTTCGGGGCACTGGCACGACG
>Ga0181573_10002867_pt1 | contig 15651 bp, 9 predicted proteins | sample 101ome_25_FD_148643 | JGI IMG/M metagenome (GOLD analysis project Ga0181573, IMG submission 148643) | Coastal salt marsh microbial communities from the Groves Creek Marsh, Skidaway Island, Georgia - 101409BT metaG (spades assembly) | ecosystem: Environmental > Aquatic > Marine > Intertidal zone... | reverse complement strand
GACCGGGCTACCGCGGCGTGCGCGGTGCCGAGGCGGTGGCGGCGCTCGTGGGCGCGTGCGCCAGCGCCGCGCACGTCGTCCCGGACGCGACCCAGCGCTCGAAGCCCGACGAGGAGCTGCGCATCATCACGCCAAACGCGTCGTCGTCGTCGTCGGAGCCCCTCGCGGTGTCGTCGTCGGCGATGGCGCTGTGCGTTCGCGTCGCGGCGTTGCTCGACGACGACGACGGCTGGCGGCCGACGAGGGTGTGCGAGCTCGGCTCCGGGACCGGCGCGGCGGGCCTTCTCGTCGCCCGCATGCTCACCTCGAGATCCAACACCAAATCGAGACCGCTCGTCCTGCTGACGGACAGGGACACCGCGGCGCTGGAGGTGATCGGACGCAACGTCGAGTTGAACGCGCGGGGGTGGGCGAGGTGCGTGCCGCAGCGGCTGCAGTGGGACAGGCGCGACGAGCGCTCGAGGGCGCTGCGAAGGGCGGCGGATGACCATCGGACGCATCGATCGGACGAGTCAATAATCGACGGAACGCGATCGTCACCTACACTCCCTCCGCCGGCGCCGTTCGACCTCGTGCTCGCGTCGGACGTCCTCCGCGGGTCGCGAGTGCACGACGTGCGCCACTTGCTGGACACCGCGACGGAGCTGCTGAGCGGCGCGCGGCGCGGCGCGAGGCTGGTGCTCTCGCACCCCGTCGTCGACGAATCCGACGTATGCGACGACGCGAATAAGTCCGTCCAAACGGAGCTGACGCACCGCGACTTCGTGGACGACGACGACGACTTCGTGGACGGCGAGTACGGCGACGTCGGGACGGACGACGGAGACGATCCCGCGCTGGGCGCCTTCGTCGCCGCCGCGCGCGCCCGGGGCTTCGCCGTTCGAGAGTATCTGGAGACGGAGACCAAAAGCCGTCTTCTGCCGAGAGCCGAGAGCCAAAGACTAAAACCAAAAGCCGAGAGGGTGCGAACGTTCGACGTGTACCTCCCCGGCGCGTGCCCCGGGTCGCACCTGGCGGGGTACGTCGACGCGGCGGCGCGGCGCGCGGTGGAGCTCGCGCGGGAAGAGGATCGAAAGCTGAGGGATTTGATGCGCGAGAGATACGCGCGTGGTTGGACGCCGCCTCGGTCGCCGCCGGTTCCCACGATGGAACCGCCGGCCGTGTCGTCGTCGTCGTCGATGATTTGGACGGAGGCGGCGGCGCGGGGGGGGGGGGGGGGGGGGGACGGGACGCGCGCCGGGTCGAAACAGTCGTCGCCCGGTAAGAGGAAGAAGGGCGGGTTCTGCGTCGTCTCCTGAGTGTTAGTTAGCCGGCGTTGGAGCGAGTGACTTTAGTCTTGACGTTCGTAAAAGATTCGTCGTCGTCACGCGGGCGCCGGCGAGGACGGCCCGTCGGTACCCTCCTTTTCGTCCCCCTCCTTCCCGCCGTCGCGCTCTTCGCCGCCGCTCGGTTCCCCACCCTTCTTCCGCTTGAACAAACTCGACGCCTTGTCCGCGATGGCCTGGTCCATCTCCGCCCTCGCGGGCTCTCCCTTGTCGATCATCACCTGCATCAGCTTGGACGGGTCCGCCTTGAAGAGCTGCGCGAAGAAGCACAGAAACACGGGCACGTCGCTGCCCGTCGCCACGCTGATCCCCATGGCGACGACGCCGATCACCGTCCACGCCTTCCGCGCCCTCGCCTCCTCCGCGGTGGCCTCAGGGTCGGCCGTGTTAGGGTTCATCCGTCGCCGGGGTTTCGAGTACCCCTCCCCGCGCCACGCCCTCGCGATGGCGCCCGGAAGAAGCGCCGCGGGTGCCAGGTAAAACACGTACACCAACGCGAACGTCACGGGCGCCAGGACGTACCCGAGGACGCCGCCCCCCCTCAGCCCTCCCAGCGCCTGCGTGAGCGTCCCGGACGCGGACATGAGCAGCGCCGCGAGCGCCGCGGCGCCGCCGACGACTGCGAACCACCGCCGCGGCTGCGTCAGCACGCCGACCTTCGCGCACAGATACCGCGTGAGCATGAAAAAGGGCGCGAGCAGGAGCCACCAGCTGGCGCCCTCGCCCCCGGCCGCGCCCGCGGGGGCGAGGATGGCGTACCCGAGGTGCAGGTCGACCCACGCCGCGCGTTGCTCGCGGTTAAACTCCATCCGCGGCGGCGGCGGCGGTTCGTTCTTCTCCGTCGCCCTTCGTCTCTCTCGCGCCCCAATTTGTTCGTACCAAAACTTACGAGCGAACGAGAGCGCCGCGCAGGAGGGGAAAAACACGAACAGCATCCACTGCAGCGCCACCGCGGGCATTCCCTCCGCGGTGCATTCCCTCAGCACCGCGCCCGTGTAGTACACCAGCACGCCGGTGAGCGGGTTCAGTCTGCCAAAGAGCGCGGGGATGGAATCCAGGTTTCGAGGGTACATCCACTCGGGCATGGGCGCGATCGTGTCCGGGGGGAGTTCGACGCGTTCGTCCACCGCGCTCGCGCGTTCCGTCGCATCCGCCTCGTCCTTGGCGCGCTGTTTCTCGAGCGCCAGCGCGGGGTCCGGCGGCACGTCGCCGGTCATGGCGGCGATGTCGTCGGCGAAAGACGACGAATTCGCGTCGGCGGACGACTTGTTTGACGATGAGCTCGACGAAGACCCGGCGCTCGTCTTCTCGTCCTCCTCTTTCGACGCCGGGGTTTCGTCGTCGCCCGATGCGCCCGCGACGATGCGGCGACGGCGCCGGGCGGTGTCGACCGGCCACGCCCGCGTCGCCGCCGTCGCCCGGAGGAGGGGATCGGCAATTCGCCCCTCCCGGCGTTGTTCGGCGGTGGCTGTCCTCGCCGCGGGCGGCAACGCGGCGCGTTGTCTGCCCGAACGGAGCGGGTTTCCGACTGTCGCCAGCGACGCACTCATCGCCGCGACTCCCGACGGCGCCAGCGACGCCATCTCTCCCCCTCTCCTCGGCACGCTCGCCGGCTCCTTTGGCGGGTCACGCAGTCGACAAAATCGCAATGCCAACTCGGCAGCCCGGGCCGCGCGAACTCGTCGCTGCTCGGCTGTCCTGTCGACCTGTGCCAATCAGAACCGTGAAACGCGCCTGGGAAATGACAACTGGACTGACCGTTACAGGCTTTGACAGCAACTCGTTTTTTGAATTATCAAACCCTCATCCTTTCAGGGGTGCGCAGCTAAGATTAACCAAACTAATTGCCCAGTGCGACATCAACACAGGCGGGTAATACGAGAGGAAGTTCCGAGGATGAGATCTCCCTCTGCCCATGTGTTGGTTCGTCGCCGTCGAGGGTGGACCGCGGCGCGAGCTGCTTGAAGATCGGGCGATCGATACCGCCCGAGAGCTCGTCGGCCGACTCGATCCGCCCGTTTACGGGTTGGGATCGTACTGGTCCGGGTCGTAGATGACGCCGTCCTTGGCGCGGACCACGCGCGTGGGCTTGGCACCGACGGAGGCGTAGGACGCCGCGGGGGCGGGCACGCCGGCGGGCTTGGTGAAGGCGACCGCGTTGGAGCGGACGTTGGCGTCGGCGTCGAACTGATCGGGATCGTACACGACGCCGTCGGCGCCGCGGGTGACGCGGGTGGGCTTGGAGGCGTAGGACACGGAGGCGGTCTTGGCGGTGGGGCGGGCCTGGGTGGCGACGAAGCCGGAGCCGCGGCCGGAGTTGGCGTCGTGGTCGTACTGGTCGGGGTCGTAGAACGCGGAGACCTTGACGGCCTTGCGGGCGGTGACCTTGACGGCGGGGCGGACGGTGAGCGCGGAGGCGATGGCGAACATGGCGGTGGTGGTGTTGTCGTGCGTGCGGAAGTGATGCGGTGGATCGCGATGGTTTGTTTTTCTCTGCGCCACCAAATTCAAAAAAATCGTGAAACGTGGGCCAATAGGAACACTGGAAACCATAAGGATTCGCGAACTGGCGAACGGCTATTTATCGTTTGTCATCGTTTCGGACCATTTCTTCGAAGGAGAAACGCACGTCGGCGCGAAGAAAGAAGGACCGACACGATGACTCAATCGCTCGTGAATAAAGAAGGACCGACACGATGACTCAATCGCTCGTCACACGCACTCCTCGCGCCACCGCTCACTCACACGCCGCTCATTACCGCTCGCTCCAAACGAACCCCCCGCGCGCGTCGCTCGCCGCTCACCTCGCTCACCTCGATCGCCGGTTCGCATCTTCGTCGCTCACCTCGATCGCTGGTTCGCGTCCGCGTCGAACTGATCGGGATCGTACACCACGCCGTCGGCGCCGCGGGTGACGCGCGTGGGCGCCGCCGAAACGGAATACGAACCGGCACCTGACGATCCGACGCCACCGGACGATCCGTATCCGGACGAGCCGTATCCGCCCCCAAAGTCAAAGTCGGGCTCGGTCGCGTTCGGCGGGAAGAGCTTCGCGAGGGTCACCACGGCGCCGGCGCCGTCGCCCAAACCCACGTTTACGTCCATGACCGCCCTGGCTCCGTGCGCCCTGAAGTCGGGGACGTCGGAGGAGGGGCACGGGGTGATGACGCACGGCATGTTCGCGCCCATCGCCGCGCGGAGGCCCACGAGCGAGTCCTCGATGACGACACACTTGGACGCGGGGAGGCCGACTTTTTCCCTGGCGAGGTTGTAGATGAGGGGATCGGGCTTCTTCTTGGTGACGTCGTCTCCCGCCATGACGACGTCGAGCCTGGAGAGTCGGTCCGGTCCGACGATGGAGTTGACCACCTTCAGGAAACCCTCTTTGGTGGCCGCGGAGCATATCCCGACGGCGATGTCGGGCGCCGCGATGGCCTCGTCGATCAACCGGAGCACCCCCGGCCTCGCCTCAGCCTGCGACTCGACGATGCCCTTGTAAAACTCCGTCTTCATGTCCTGGAGCGAGTCCACCATCTTGGTCTTCTCCTCGTCCGTGCGCGGGACCTTGCTACCGCCGAAGAAGGACGGCCAGCCGTTGTTGTCGAAGTGGTACCGCATCTTGGGCTTGCCGCCGCCGACGGTGTTGGCGAGGATGTCGTAGTACTCCACGCTCCACTCCACCTTGCCCTTGCCCGGGATGACGAGGCCGAAGTGCTTGAACGAGGCGTTGTACGCCTTGCGGTGGAGCTCCTCCGTCTCGACGATGACGCCGTCGCAGTCGAAGAGGAGCGCGAACCTCGGGTTCTTGGTGTTGCTGCCTTTAGGGGCGGTGGCGCCCGCGGGTCGCACCGCCATCCCGCCCGATCGCTGGTTCGCGTCCGCGTCGAACTGATCGGGGTCGTACACCACGCCGTCGGCGCCGCGGGTGACGCGCGTGGGCGCGGCGCCGACGGAAGCCTTGGACGAGCGCACCGCGGCGCGGGTGGCGACGAAGCCGGAGCCGCGGCCGGAGTTGGCGTCGTGGTCGTACTGGTCCGGGTCGTAGAACGCGGCCACCTGGACAGCCTTGCGGGCGGCGACCTTGACGGCCCTGCTGGACGCGGGGACGCGCGCGACGACGATGGAAGGAGCCGCGCGGAGGCTCGCGGCGCTCTGCATGGTTGCGGTTCGGTGTTTTCGAGGGATGAAGAGTGCGCTCGCTCGCGAGGGGTGGGCGCCGCTCTGCGCGCGCGCCACCCGCGAGGATAGCAGAAAAGGCACATCCTCGCGGCTTCAGTGCTATCCGCTCTCGGAGGAGATGCCGTGATGGATGATTCCGCGCGCTCACACGCGCCGCGCGCCGACAGCGTCCGAAACGGATTTGACGGCAAAGCCTCCCAGTCTATTTCCCGGTTCGATTGCCACGCTTTTTCGTTCGCGACCAGATCCAGCTGCATCCGTGTGACCAATCAAATGCCGTTTTGTTTCCAGCCATTCGGTTCCGCCGCGAGGACAGTGGCCAAATATCGCCCCCGTCGCGTTGTCGATGGTCATATTCCGCACACAGAACCCGCTTGTCTCTCCGTCCGGCAACCGAAACCATGGCGCTCGCTATCGCTTCCAACACCATCGTGGCCAAGTTCACCAAGAAGGCCCCCGCCAAGAAGGCTCCCGTCAAGAAGGCGGCGGCCAAGCCCATCTCCCGCGGCGTCAAGCGCCAGGGCAACGTGGGTCCCAACCGCACCCTGTGGAACGGATGGGAGGCCAACCCCGAGCCCCCCGCGTACCTCGACGGTACCCTCCCCGGCGACGCTGGCTTCGACCCCTTCGGCCTCTCCGCGCCCACCGAGTACCTCCAGTTCGACCTCGACTCGCTCAACGGCTCCGCCGCGGTTAACAAGTCCGGCAACGTCATCGGCAAGCTCAAGAAGGTGGACAACAAGCCCACCGAGCGCACCATCGTGGTACGTATTTTAGCGGGATAAAATCCGAGATAGCGCCCGGACCTTCTCTCGCGCGGCGCGGGTGGATGAGCGCTCGTTTCGCGTGCGCGACACCTCCCGCGACGAGTACGCATGACGTGGGATCAGATTCGCATTCACGCCGTCGAGGATCGCGGCGCGGGGGTGGCTAACGGGCGCGTTTCCGCCGCGGGAATCACGATCGGAATTGTCACCTTTGCGGATCTCGGACCCCCGCGCTGCGCGGGTTTTTTCGTTGGTCGAACTTTCACCCGCGACCTCGCCTCCCGCGAACCGCGCGCGTTCGCTGACGTTCCCTCCCTTCCGTCCAATCGCAGCCCTTCAACGAGGCTTTCGACATCGTCCGCTTCCGCGAGTGCGAGCTCCAGCACTCCCGCTGGGCGATGCTCGGCCTTCTCGGCGCCGTCGTCGCCGAGGGCCAGACCGGCATCTCCTGGGTCGACGCCGGCAAGGTGCTCAACGAGCAGCCCTCCTACCTCGGCTTCGACATCAACGTCCCCGTGACCACCCTCGTGTGGATTGAGGTGCTCGCCATGGGCTTCGCCGAGATCAAGCGCTCCGCCGGTGCGTGCCCGAACCGCCGGTATCGCCCCGCTCCGCCTCCGGGCTCGCCCTTAACAACGCAGTTTTTCACGAACGTCGTCGCGTCGAAGCAATATTTCCACGATGGACGCCCGACCCGACCCGCCGCCTCGCGCTGACCCCCGCGCCTCTTCCCCCGTCTCACAGAGCTCGACTCCACTAAGCGCTGCTACCCCGGCGGCTACTTCGATCCCCTCGGCTTCGCCTCCTCCGCGTCCCCCGAGGCTCTCTTCAAGCTCCAGACCGCCGAGCTCAAGCACGGCCGCCTGGCGATGATCGGCATGCTCGGCATCTCCATCCAGGCGCTCAAGAACGGCCTCTCCCCCCTCGAGGCCATCAACGCCCTCGGCAACTAAACGTTTCCGCGTCGTGCGCGTGCGAAACGTTGGGTGTTAGTGAACTTTAGGGCGCGGCGGCTCGGCTGGGTCGCGCGTTCGACGTTCGATTTAGAGGGTTAACAATCGGCTGGGACGCTTCCTGGTGGAAGCGTGGAGGTCTTGGGAGAAGCTTGTCACATTTGTAACGGCGTATACGCTTTCAAGCGGATTACACGAACGAGCCGCCGACCCGGCCGCGCGCGTCTCCCTCATCGATCCGCCCCTCGATTCGTCGTCACGCCATCGATCCGCCCCTCTTCGCGGCGTACAGTCGCCGCGCCCCGACTAAACTCACGCCCCGTCGTCGTCGTCTGAGCGAACCTCCTCGTCCATGTAAAACTCCCCGTCGGCGTCGTCGTCGGCGCCGTGCAGGTACCCCTCCTCCTCCGCCGGGGACGTCGCGACGACCCCGTCCTCCCGCCTCGAACCCGCCTTTCGCCCGCCTCGCGCCCCCGCCCCGTTCTCGCCGCCCCCGTCGATTTCGGCGAGCATGGTCGCCTCCAGGTAGGGCTCCGCCGCCAGCCCCGCGCGTCCCCGCATCTCCGCCACCAACTCGCGGCACCTGCGAAGGTCGTTCGCCTGGTACCAGTGCTCCACCATCATCGCGTACACGTCACCGACGCGGATGGTCACCTCGCTCTCGTCTCGCGCCCTCGGGTCGGCGATCATGCCTTGGCACAGCTCAACCGCCTCGGCGACGTTTTTATCGGCGAGGAGCGTGCGAGCCCGCGTAAACGTCTCGACCAGCTCCGTCCTTCCCTCCAGCGAGCGCATCGCCGCGTCGTGGTGCCCGTCGGCGTTGCCCTTGGACGCCGCCTTAGCGAGGTGCTTCGCGGCGTCTCGCAGGGCGTCGGCCGCCTTGTCGTAGTCGCGGTACTCGTCGATCTCGATCTGCGCGACGGATTCGTAAAAGCCCGAGAGCGACTCGAGCGCTTTCGCTTTGGTGTAGAACTGGACGATGTGCTTGGTGAGTTCGGGGTTCCCGTGCCACCGCAGCGTCTGCAGGTAGTTGGCGCTCATCACGTAAATCTCCCGCTGCCTGGAGACGCCCGCGAAGAAGCAGATCTTCTCGGTGTCGCCGCTCTTCAACAGCGCCTTCATCGCCTTCATCTTGTCCCCAGCCTGGGTGTACTTCTTGCACGCGAGGTGGTACGAACCCTGGTTCTTGCACACGGCGGCGATCTTCATCAGCAGCTGCTTCCTGGCCTCCTCGGAGATTCCCCCGTCTCTGGGGTCCACGCCCTTGGGGGGAGTCAACGCCTCGGCGAGCTCCTCGTCGATCTTCACGTCGTGCTCCACGATGAGCTCCAAGCCCCGCGTATGGTCTCCGCCCTTGACCAGCAACCTCGCCGCGTCGTCGTATCTGCCGTTGTCCAAAAAGTACGCAGCGCACTTGGCCACGAGCTTAGGATCCGCGTCCTCGTCGTCGGCGACAGACTTGACGATCCCCGCGAGCGGCTCGAAGAGGTCGTGAGCGAAGCACAGCTCCAGCGCCTTGCCCGCGTTTCCCGCCTTGTGGTACAGCGTCGTCGCTTTTTCCAACTCGCCGCGCTCCTCGAGATACCGCGCGCTGTCCAGCATCATCTCCGGCGGCGACTGCAGCGCCAGGTGCATGAGCTCGTTGTCCATGCCGCACCGACGCGCCAGTCGAGCCGCGTGACCGTGCCTCCCCGCGGCGCCGAAGAACCGAATGGCGTCCGCGTACTCGTCCATCGCCTCGAACGTCCTGTTTGTTTGGGAATTACATTCGAATGAACGTTCGGGAAGATGAGTCATCAACGTGAACAAAAAAACGCGGCGGCGCCCGTCGGACGAGGATCGGACACGTCGGGGTGAGGAAACGAGCGGGACGAAGAAACCGTGGGAACGAACCTCGCCAAGTGAAACGCCGCGGCGGGGTCGCCGCTCTCCTCCACGAGCTGCGCCGCAATCTCCAAGTCGCCCTGCGCGCAGTAGGTCCTGACCAAGCTGAGGTAATCCTCCGCGGCTTGGTATCCGTGCAACGCCTTCTCGTAGTCCCCCGCGCTCTCGCAGTATCGAGCCCACCACCTGGTGAGCTCGCGGGACCCGGCGCCGATGACGTAGCGCTCCAGGGTGTCCGTCATGCCCCGCCCGTGGAGCATGCGCGGCACGTCGACGGCGGCGCATCCGCTCTTTTCGTACGCGCGAATCGCTCCGGAGACGTCGCCGACGCTCTCCAGATGCCGTCCGTGGGCGTAGTGCGTGGATTTCAGGTGGATGCGGTCCTTCCCGCTCGCCACCGCGATGGCGTCGTCCCACCGCCCCATCGCCTGGTACAGCCTGTTGAGTAAGTCGTGTCGCGAGCACTGCTCGTACAGCGCGGCGGCGTCGTCCACGAGGCCGAGGTGCACGGCGACCGTCGCGACTCTCGCGTCGAGCTCCGGCTCGTTCGCGCCGTCCCGAACCGCTTTCGAGCCCCTGACGTGACCGAGGTTCGCGAGGCACGTTTCCGCGACGTCCAGCCGCTTGTTCTTGATGCACACGTGCGCCATCGCCTCCCAAACCGCGGGCTCCGTCGTTGAAGCCACCGTCGCGCGAGCCTTTTCGTCGTCGCCCACAGCGAGGTCGTAGTTGAATTGAAGCAACTCCGCCTTGGCCTTGGCGTCGAGGTGCTCCGTCCCGACGAAATCCCGCATTGTCACCGCGAAGCACGCGCCGCCGCCGCTCTGCGCCGCGGCTTTGTTGCACACGAACAGCGAGGGCGCCGCCAGGCCGAGGAGCGACTCGAATCCGTCGGGTATCGGATGCGCCTCCTGCGGCAGTAACCCGCGGGGAGACGCGAAGAGGGTGAACACCACGACGCCGCGGGAGCTCGCGTGCCGCCTCATCGTCGCGGCGCTCCGCCCGTGCCCGGCGTCGGGCGCGTACGGACTGGACGCGGGTGCGGCGTGTCGCCGCGAGTCGCCTTCGTCTTTGGTCTCGTTTTCGGTCTCGTTTTCGGTTTCGATTTTGGCGTTTTCGTCAAACGCGGTTTGCGCGGCGAGGACGTTGGGCGCGACCGCGTCCCACGCGTGCGACTCGGGCGCCCTCCCGGTGATTGCAAAGTCGAAGGTTCGATACCCGTCGGTGTCCACATCGTACACCGCGAGTGTGGACAACACCGACGCGTGCCCGCGAGAGGCGAACAGCACGGAAGCCTTGGTCCCGTCGCAGTTGACGCAGACCGAGTCGACGGCAAAGGGAAGTCGCCCGGAAAATTTCGAAACGTCGCCAGCCGTGTCGTCGGCGTCGGGACCCGACCCGGGTACGTGCGCCCCCCCGCACACGTCCGCGGGGATCATCGCGCCGCCCTTGGGGCCGTGCGCCTCCGCGCGCCCGACGCCGTCCGCGGGCAAGCGCCAGAACCGGAGGTGACCCGAAGCAGTCGCCGCCAATAAAAAGTCCCCGTTGCAATCCACGCACCGCGCCGCGCCCTGCGCCTCCTCGTACGCCAGCGAATCGACGACGTCGCCCGCCAAGTCGGTCACCTCCACGACCGCCCGCCCGGGGCACACGCGATAGATCCGTCCCCCGTGGATCGCCATCGCCTGGCTCGACGAAGCCGGCGCTTCCGATTCGCCGCGAACCGATCCCGACCGGCCCCGGCCCCGACCCGACCAATCAAACGCCGACACCCGGGCAAAGCCGGACCCGCGAGCCTCGTGCACCTCCGCGCGCGCCGAGTTCCACACGAGCAGGTGACGCGACGTGGCGTCCGCGCCGGTGATCTGCATGCCCCGTTCGGTGGTGTTCAAACGCGCGGGCGCCCTGGACCCGTCGGTGGCTTCCACCACCACGGAATCCGCCGCGATCTGAACCACCGAGATCCCGCCCCGGGTCTTATCGTTCAGCTTGACCCGCACGCACAGCCTCGCGCCGTCGCGGCACACCGCGGCGAGCAACCTGGCCCCGCGACCCGTCGCGAAGTGCACGCGCTCGAGCGTCCCGCCGGCGTCGAGGCTCGCGCACACCCGCCATGCGTCCTCCGGCGCCGCGTCGTCGTCGTCGGGCGGTGACTCACCGGGCGGTGACTCACCGCCCGCCCGCGCCGCGCGTCCACGAGCCCGCCCCGGGTCGAGGCGGAACATGACGACGCGGCCGTCGCGTTGCCCGCACGCGAGCGTTTTCGCGTCGGCGTCGTAGCACACGCACACAAGCCGCCTGCCCGCGGGGTCGCCGGCCCTCTCGCCGCCGCCGCCGGCTCTCTCTCCGTCGCCGCTCGCGGGCAGCCCCTGGGACTTGCGCCGCGCGGGGGGCACCAGGACGTAGTTATCGCCCGTGTTCAGGTCGAACATTCGCACGGCGCACGACGGGTCGCGGTCGTTGACCACCGCGAGCACGCCCGGTTCCGTCCACGTCAGCTCCGCGTCCCCCTCCGTGGGCAGCTTCGTGCTGCTGACGCTGGTCCACTGGACGCTCGTCCCGTCGCCGCCCCCTTTCCCGTCGCCGCCCCCTTTCCCTTTGGGCGGGGCGAAGATGGAGAGCACGGAGTCGGTGCCGAGGGTCACGAGGTTACCGACGCCGTCGTGGTACAGCGCCGCGTGGATGGCGCTGGGCGAGTCGAAGATCTTTCGACTGGCGGACGACGACGACGCCGCTTTCGACTCGCCGCCGTTCTCGACGCCGCTCTTGTCCCTCCCGACGCAGACGTAGCCCGAGTCGGCGAGGCCCTCGTTGACGGCGTAGTAGAAGACGAACTCGTCGGGCTCGGCACCCTCCTCGGCACCCTCCTCGGCACCCTCCACGGCCGTGTCGTTCGGGATGACGACGTGCGACGTCCTCGCGCCGGGCGCGGGTTTCGCGCATCGGAATCCCGTCGGTTTCGGTCGGAGCTTGTCGTCGACGGTCCACACCTGCGTCTTGCCCGCGTCGTCGCCGGTGACGACGCGGTGACCGGTGGGGGACCACGCGATGCACGTGATGGATCGTCCCGCGTGCGTCGACGTTTCCTCCCCCGCGACGCGGAGTTCGGTGCCGGACCACAGCGCGACCCTCCCGTCGGTCCATCCGACGGCGAGCACGGGCGCGCGGGGGTGCCAGGCGAGCGCGCAGGGATACACGCCCGGGACGTCGGATCGCACCGGGCGCGACGCGGTGACGTCGTCGCCCTCCTCGGTGTACACTCCCACGGAGCCGGACGAGTAGGCCACCGCGCACATCGCGGGCGCGCGCGCGGAGGTGACGGCATGTCCGGACCACGACAAGGCGGTGCACGCGCCGGGCTGTCGGGGGATCTTGTTGGCGAAGTAGACAGCCATGGCGCGACCGAGTCGGACGTCGACGCGTTGGGATGCGTCCGGTCACGGCCGCGGTGCCGATACGACGGCGAGGCGTGAAGAGGGGTCCACCCCTGGGGCCTCACCCTCCCCCCGCGCCGGTCAAAGTGAGCGATGGGGGAAAAGCGGCACCCAACGGCTCCTGTCAGAAGACGTCAACGTAAAGCTGAATGGCTCTTTGTTTCCAAACGGGCGTCGACCGGCAGGGCACTTGGACGGGGCGCGGGGGTGGATGCCAGCGATTTGGCGGCCGAACGTGGGTAGGGTGCTCCCGGATGTGGACGTCGAGGTGTGGGTAACGGAGGACGCGTCGAGCAAGGGGACGAAGCGGAAGAGGGCCCCTCAGACAAAGGGGCCATGCGAGCACGGGGTGAAGCAGAGATCGAGTTGCAAGGTGTGCAGCGCTTGTCCGCACGGGAAGAGGCGCTCTCGGTGCAAGGAGTGCGGCGGGGCTTCAATCTGCGAGCACGGTCGTCACCGCTCTCGGTGCAAGGAGTGCGGTGGGGGCTCAATCTGCGAGCACGGTCGTGAGCGCCGTTACTGCAAGGAGTGCGGTGGGTCTGGAATCTGCGAGCACAATCGTGTACGCTCTCGGTGCAAGGAGTGCGGTGGGGGCTCAATCTGCGAGCACGGTCGTGAGCGTCGTTACTGCAAGGAGTGCGGTGGGTCTGGAATCTGCGAGCACAATCGTGTACGCTCTCGGTGCAAGGAGTGCGGTGGGGCTTCAATCTGCGAGCACGGTCGTGTGCACTCTACGTGCAAGGAGTGCGGTGGGGGCTCAATCTGCGAGCACGGTCGTGAGCGCTCTCGGTGCAAGGAGTGCGGTGGGTCTGGAATCTGCGAGCACGGTCGTCGCCGCTCTCAGTGCAAGGAGTGCGGTGGGTCTCAAATCTGCGAGCACGGTCGCCAGCGCCATAGGTGCAAGGAGTGCGGTGGGTCTGGAATCTGCGAGCACGGTCGTGAGCGCAGATACTGCAAGGAGTGCGTTGGGTCTCAAATCTGCGAGCACAGTCGTGTACGCTCTCAGCGCAAGGAATGTCGCGCCGCAAATTAGTAGTGAGAGTCGTGATGAATGCGCATCCTCCAGCTCGCCAGCGCCGTCCCTCACTTCCCGCGGTACCTCGCCAGGAATTCCTCCTCCCTCCGTTTCCTTTCCTCCTCGCCGTCGAACCTCTCCAGCGCCGCGCGGCGCTTCTCCTCGCGCTCCCCCTCCCTCGCGCGGAACCCCTCCTCCAGCGCGTCACCCACGCACTGCGCCACGATCCTCACGATCTCCTTATCGTCGTCCGAGATTCGCCGCCCATCGGCGAACTTCTCCCCGACGGTGTCAACCGCGATGTACCCCCGCGTGGCGCCCCCCCTGAACGGACACGCGAAGTACCCACCCGGTCCCGACGCCGCGGGCCTCCCCGACCCCGCTTCTCCCGGCGCCAGCGCCTCGTCCACGGCCGACGCCGCCAGGCTCACCGCGCCGTGCGACGCCGCGAGCTCCGGCACGTCCACCGCGACGCCGACGCCGCCGTTTCCGTTTGAGCCGTTTCCGTTTGAGCCGTTTCCGTTTGAGCCGTTTCCGTTTGAGCCGTTTTTGTCGTCGTCCACCTTTGGGTACCCCGCCGCCGGCCACGACACTCCCTCGCCCCGTCGCAGCGTCGCGTTCACCGCGGACGCGCACGTCGATACGACGACCCTCAGCACCTGCGACCTCGGCGCGACGGTTCCTATCCGCGTCTCCGTCCCCCGACGAAGCTCCACCGCGTGAACGTCAAACGGGGGCGAGGAAACGTCGGATTTTTGGCCGGCGACGTTTCCAGAGCCGTTTCCGGAATGTGAAACGTCGGATTTTGAAACGCCGGAAAATCTCGCGACGATGTCCACCGCGTCCCGGTACAGCGCGTACGCGTTGTCGCTGGTGAGCGCCGAGAGGTACTTGGCGCACTCCGCGCGAAGTGTCGCCATCTTCAACGCTCGATCCGCCCGCGCCACCTCTTCAGCGTCGCGCGCCTTTTCAGCCTCGAGAGCCTTCGCGCGACGAACGTCCCCCGCGCGTCTCGCGGCGGCGCGCCGTTCGGACGCGTCGAGCGCCGCCCTCACCCTCGCGCCCCTCTCCATGTGCCCCGCGACGTCGCAGAAGAAATCCACGAGCTCGCCGTACTTTACCGCTCCGTCTCCGTCGACGTCGACGCACCGCATGGACATGGACATCGCCGCGCGCATCGGCGGCGTCACCTCTTTTCGCCGCGCCAGCGCGAGAAGCACGTTTTGAAGCTCGTCGCGGTCCAGCGCGCCGCTCTCGTCCTCGTCAGCCGCCGTGAACGCCTCCGCGAGGAGCGCCCTCAGCGTGGACCTGTCGCGGTGCCTGAGCTCGGCGATCACCTTGGCGCCCTCCGTCGCGGCAAACGTCGCGACGGCGACGTCGCGACGTTCCGCCTCGGCCGCGTCGAGCATGCCCCGCAGGCAATCCGCCGCCGCCGGCGCGAACGCGCGCCAATCAACGGTACCGACGGGGGACGCGACGCGGCACGCCTCGGCGCACACGACAGCCGCGTGGAGGTTCGTCACGGGGACGCCGTAGTCCCTCAGGTTGACGAGCATCGCGTCGCGGATGGAGCCGACGGGGTTTGATCCCGCGACGACACCTCGCGACGCCGCGACGTTAACCGCTCTGTTAACCGCTCTGTTAACCACTCTGTTGACGCCGCCGGGGGCATCGCCGACGACGGGGACGCGAGCTTCGCCGCCGGACACCGCGTCGAACGCGGTCAACACGAGCTTGAGCAGCTCGTCGCCGGCGGCGTACATGGACGCGGTCGCGTACTCGCCCTCCAGCCGGCGCGTCATCACCTCGCGGGCGATGGGCTCGAACTCGCGGTACGCGATCGAGCCGTCGCGGGTTCGGTTCCCCGCGAGGGCGTTCTTATTAGCGTTCTTAGACCATAGGGCGTCGATCTCGGTTTTCGCCAAGCCGAGGTTCGCGGTTCGCAAGGTTCGCGCGAATTGATCTTTCGTGAGCGCCCCACCTCCCGTGCCCGTGCCGTCGTCGCCGATCGCGTCGTGAAACACGCGCGACAGGGTGTACTGCACGCCCGTTTCGTTCATCGGTCTCGAACGTCTGAAAGTGTCCGGAAGCGTG
>Ga0181573_10002863_pt1 | contig 15664 bp, 11 predicted proteins | sample 101ome_25_FD_148643 | JGI IMG/M metagenome (GOLD analysis project Ga0181573, IMG submission 148643) | Coastal salt marsh microbial communities from the Groves Creek Marsh, Skidaway Island, Georgia - 101409BT metaG (spades assembly) | ecosystem: Environmental > Aquatic > Marine > Intertidal zone... | reverse complement strand
TACACCTCATGGCGCCGCTGTGCGCCGGCATATCCACGGATGGATTGCAGCGGCGGTGGTGTTTGCCCCGACGGCGCTGATGGCGCTGGGATTCCGGATCCCCAATCAGGACGCCGCCGCCATCGCCCGGGCCAACGCCTTTGTGGCCACCGCGGACAATCCCTCGGCGCTGTATTACAATCCGGCGGGCATCACGCAGCTGGAAGGACATCAGGTCCAGTTCGGGATGCACGCGCTCTCGGTGAACTCGACCTTTGTTTCCCCGACCGGCGCGCGTTCGAAGACCAAGGGGACCTTTCAGCCTGTTCCACAGTTGTATTACACCTACAACCCGAAGAACCACCCGCTGGCCTATGGCATCGGCGTCTATGCGCCCTACGGTCTGGCCATCCGCTGGCCCGAGGCCAATCCCTTCCGTTCGTTGGCGGTCGATGGCAAATTGCTCTACACCTCGGTCAATCCGACGGTCGCGTGGAAGGTGAACGACCAGCTTTCGATCGCGGCGGGTGTGACCATCAACTACGCCAAGGCGGCGCTCCGCCAGGGTCTGGTTTCCGGCGCGGTGTTCGATGAGCTTCGTTTCCAGGGCGACGACACGGATGTGGGCTACATCGCCGGCATTCGCTGGCAGCCTTTGGAGAAGCTTGCCTTCGGCGTCAAATACCGGAGCGCGACCACCATGAGACTTGAGGGGGATTCCTATCATCGGCCGATCTCGGGGCGGGAGCCCACCAGCCTCACCGCCCCCTTGGCCCAGTTTGTGGTGGCGGGCGTCTCCTACCGGCCGACGCCGAAGTGGAACGTCGAGTTTGACGTGGACTGGACGGACTGGGATTCGCTGGAGACCCTGATTGTCGATCGTTCGGTGTCGGCCGACCTGCCGTTGGCCTTCAACTGGGAGCCGAGCCTGCTCTATCACTTCGGCGTCACGCGCTATTTTGAGAAGGGCTGGTTTGCGAGCTGCGGTTATTTCTACAGCGGGAATTCCACGACGGATCTGAGCTTCAATCCGGTCGTGCCGGACACCAACCTGCACACGGGTTCGGTCGGCTTCGGGCGCGATGGCGAGAAGTGGACCTGGGCGGTCGCGGCGCAGTACATCACCGGCCCCGCGCGGAATGTCAGCACGCCGGCCGTCAATCCGCTCACGCTTCAGTCGCCGAATGGCAGCTACAAGTTCGATAACTTTTCCCTGAACTTTTCAGTCGGACTGAAGTTTTGAATCATCGGGAGGATCTCCGGCCGGGTCTTCGTTCTTGGCCTCGGATTTCAACTGGGCTTCGTAGACGCGTTTGAAGTATTCGTGCGCGCCGGTCATCCGGGTCAACCAGGCGCCGAAGGCGGGAAACAGCTCTGTCATCGCGAACAGGGGGCGGACCGGCCACTGGTTCACGATCACCTGGGGTTTGTCGTGGAGAATGGAACGGATGACGGCCCGGGCCACGGCTTCCGGCGGGACCGTTCCCAGAATCGCCGGCGCGGCGCAGCCCGACTGCTCCCTGCTGCGAGCGTAGATCCCCGCCTCGACGAAACCCGGGCAGATGGCCGACGCGCTCACTCCGGTTCCGCGATAGGTTGCGCGCAACGAGGTGGTGAACGCCACCAGGCCGGCCTTGGTCGCGGCATAGGGCTCCTGATACGCGGGGCCCGATTTCCCCGCCAAGGAAGACATGTTCACGATGTGCCCCCGGCCGCGCTCCAGCATGCCCGGCAGGAACAGCCGCGTCAGCGTCATGGGCGCCTCCAGGTTGACCCCCCCGAGGCGATTTCCTCCTCGGCCAGACGATGATAAGGGCGGGTGAATTCGACGCCCGCGTTGTTGATCAACACATCGATCTCACCGAATTCCTTCCCGATGGTCTCCACCACGCGTTTGCGCTCCTCCGGCAGTCGCAGGTCCGCGACCAGGTAAAAGGCCCGGATCCCCGATTTCTCCAGTTCCTCCTTCAGCGGCGGCAGTTCGACTCCGGGAAAGGCGACCAAGGCCAGATGGGCGCCGCGCTTGGCCAGTTCCCGCGCGATGGGGACGCCGAGTCCGCCGGAAGCGCCGGTGACAAGGACGTGAGTGTCGTTGTTCAGTTTCATGACTACACGATTTCCTGCGGGCACTTGGGCGCGGCGTCGAGGAATTGTTGCCCATAGCGCTTCGTCAACGCGCGGTTGTCCAGCAGCACGACGATGCCGCTGTCCGACTTGGTGCGGATCAATCGCCCCACTCCCTGCCGGAACTTGAGGATCGCCTCGGGCAGGGAGAACTCCATGAAGGAATTGCCGCCGCGGGCCTCGATGTCCTCGATCCGCGCCTCGATCAATGGATGATCCGGCACGGCAAAGGGCAGCCGGGTGATGATGACGCTGGACAGGGCCTCGCCCGGAACGTCCACCCCCTGCCAGAAACTGTCCGTTCCGAACAACACCGAATCGCGGTCCTCCTTGAACCGTTCCAACATGATCGAGCGCGGCGTGCCGGTGTTTTGGACCAGGCACTCCAGTCCGAGCTCCGCGAAGAAGTCCTCCATGTCCTCCGCCACTTCCTGCATCAGGCGGGAGTTGGTGAACAACACGAAGGTTTTCCCGTGCGTCTCGCGCACGAAGTGTTCGATCCAGTGGACGAGGCTGTCGCGATAACCCGAATCCCGGGGATCGGGCATCCGGTTGACCACATAGAGCTTCATCTGGCTTTCGAAATCGAAGGGGGAGCCCACCTGCAACTGGAGGGCCGATTGGCCGCCCACGCGATCGGCGAAATAGGCGAGTCCGGCGTGGCGCGGTTTGCGTTGCGAGGCCTCGCCGGGCCGTTGAAAACGCGTTGTCTGCTCCGGCGCCTTGTCGTTCCTGGTGTCGTCGCCGCTTCTCACCGCCAGCGTCGCGCTGGTCATGACGATGGAGGTCTCGCTGCCGAACAAGCGTTCGCGTAGATAGGCCGAGATGTCGATCGGAGCCGCGCTGAGCGTGAGGTTCTGCCGGGTCCGGCCGCCGCGCTCGACCCAGTAGACATACCCTTCGGCGCTCTGGCTGAGAAAGGCGGCGACGCTTTCGCGAAGCTCCAGCAGGCGGCGGTTGCACTCCATCAGCTCTTGGCCGGTCTCGGCGTCTTCGCTCGATTTGATCAACTCGCTGACCAGTTCGCGCAGGCGTTGGATGGGCAGGGTCATGTTGTCCTCGACGAGGTCGGGTTGGCGGATGCGCAGTTCGCTCCACGCGCGGGCCTTCCCGTCGCCGCCGCGGTTTCTGCCGGGATTCCGCTCCATGTATTCCGCCAGTTCGCGGCAGGCGCCATCGACCGCCTCAAAGAACTTGTCGGATTCGCTGAGCAGGTCGGCGACGTGCTTGACGGCCTCGCCGCGACGCAGGATGGAAAGCAGCCCCTTCTCGGTGCGCGGATTCCAGAGCCGTTGCAGGGAATAGCGGACCTGGCCGTTGGAGACGCTCAGGCCGATGTGACGCGCCGCGACCTTCTCGACCGTGTGGGCCTCGTCGAAGATCACGAAGTCGTTCTTGAACAACACGCCCTCGCCCGGTTCCTCGGGCATGCCGCCAAGATACATGAAGAACAGCGTGTGATTCAGGACCACGACGTCGGCGGACAGGATCTTGTTGCGCGCGCGTTGGAAGAAGCAGAGTCCGTTGTCGCGCGCAAAGTCCGATTGCTTGCCGCAGGTTTTGGGCGTGCAGATGCCCCGCTCGGAACAGACCTGGCTCCAGACCTTGGGATCCGGCTCCAGGTCGAAGTCGGAGAGCGTGCCGTCCTCCGTCCCCTTGGACCACTCGTAGATGCGCTCCAGTTCCTGCTGCTCCGGCGAGGTGAACAGGCTGCCAGCCTGCGCCATCGCGCGATGCAGTCGCTTGGAGCACAGGTAATTCTGCCGCCCCTTCAACATCGTGAAACTGAAATCGACCGGCAGGACCTGCTTCAACATCGGCAGATCCTTGTCCACCAACTGCTCCTGAAGGTTGATCGTGTGCGTCGAAATGATCGCCTTCTTCTGATGGGCGGCGGCAAAGAGAATTGACGGCACGAGATAGGCGAGGCTTTTGCCGACGCCTGTCCCGGCTTCGACGATCAGGTGCTCCCCGTCCTGCAACTGCCGCGCCACCGCCATCGCCATGGCCTGCTGCTCGGGCCGGTACTCAAAGTTGCTCGCCTGCGACAACACACCCGTCGGCGAAAAGAACGCCTCCACCTGCGACACGAGATCCGCGCCGGCGGGTTGATGGTCGATGTCGCTGATCATGGTGCGTGGGGCGTGGCGCCTGGCGCGTGGTGGTTTCTGTCAATTGTTATCCGAATCGTTCAGCCTGTGGCGTTTGGCATGTCGATATGTCTTCCAATTGTGTTGAGCTTCTTCACGCAACACGAACCACGCCTCACGTCTTCCTGGTTTCCACCTCCACGATCGACCGGTTCTTCGCAATGCCGTTGGCCTGAAGGACGCCGCGCCAGTTCACGCAGGGATAGACGATCGCGTCGCGGCCGATCACGCTGCCGGGATTCAGGACGGCGTTGCAGCCGACTTCGGCCCGGTCGCCGAGCAGGGCGCCAAACTTCCGCAGGCCCGAGTCGATGCGTTGGCCGTCGATGGCGACCTGGACATTGCCGGGCACAATCTTGACATTGGAAATCTTCACGCCCGCCCCGAGGTGCGCCTTGTGGCCGAGGATCGAATCGCCCACGTAGTTGAAGTGCGGAACCTGGCAGCCATTGAACAGCAGGGCGTTCTTGAATTCACTGGCGTTCCCGATCACGCAGTCGTCGCCGATGATCACATTCTCGCGGATGTAGGCGTTGTGCCGGATCTGGCAGTTCTTCCCGATGTAGGCGGGGCCCTTGATCATGGCGCCCTCCTCCACCACCGTTCCTTCGTCGATGAAGACATCCTCCCCGACAAACACGGACCCGATGGCGGTGTTGCGCAACCCGGGTTTGAGATGGAGGGAGAGGTAATCCTTGATGCGGCGCAGCGCGTCCCAGGCGCGCTCGCAGCCCTCAAAAATGGCCGCGTGCTCCGTCTGCGAAAGATCGAACAAGTCATCCGGTTTCAACACGCCGTTCAAGATCGGGAAAACACCCGCGCCCCGCAAGACCGGAGTCGCGCGCGCCCGGGCCTATGCGCGCGCTTCAAAAGCAATTCCCCATGGGGCGGTTCGTTCGGTTCGCCACTGTTTTACCCCGGATTGGAAATGAATCCGCTACAAAGTCGCCGATGATTTGCAGGCCGGCTGCATCACGGCTTGAAGGGGGAGGGCGGTTCCCTGACGATGGCCGCATGAGATTCACCGAGTTGAACCACATCGCCCTGCATGTCGAGGATGTTGAAGCCAGTTGCGAGTTTTACGAACGCGTGTTGAAGCTGGAGAAAATTGCGCGGCCGGCCTTTGGTTTTCCCGGCGTGTGGTATCGACTCGGCGAATGCCAGGAACTGCACCTGATCGGCGAGCGCGATCTGCCCGTGCATTCGCACAGTCGCGGCACGCACTGGGCGTTGATGGTCGATGACATGGACGAGTGGGAGGCCTTCCTGACGGAGATCGGTCAGCCTTATCTGCCGCGTCGCGTGCGGCCCGACAAGGCGTATCAGATCTATGTGGAGGATCCCGACGGGCACATGATCGAGTTCTGCACGCCTCCGGGATCAGCCGCAGATTGAGGAGCGCAGTTCCGTTGCCGAGAGGCTCTGTCGAGCCCGCTTCAATATCCTGAAGGGACGACAGCGGACCTCCGCCAGCGATGTCGCAAACGTCCATTTCCGCGGCAACACGGACTTGGCTAAATCAGGACGGGACTCTACAAAAGCATCCGGCCCGAATCCGAAACCACTCCCATGAAGAAGATCCATTTCCTCCGCTCGCTCGCCGTCGCATTCCTCACGTTCGCCCTGGTCCCCGGTCTGATGGCCGGCAGGAAGGACAAGTCTCTCGACATCTACTGGATCGACGTCGAAGGCGGCGGCGCGACCTTGATCGTCACGCCGGAGGATGAGTCCATCCTCATCGACACCGGCAATCCCGGCGTCCGCGACCCGGGCCGGATTCACAAGGTGATCACGGAGGCGGCGGGCTTGAAGCGGCTCGACCACATGATCATCACGCACTGGCACGGGGATCATTTCGGCGGCGCCGCGGAGTTGGCCGCGTTGCTGCCGGTGGTCAATGTTTGGGACAAGGGCGTTCCCGAACTCACGCCGGACAACAAGCCGAACGATCGGCGCTACCTGCTGATGATCAAGCCCTACAAGGCGATGAAGGTGGAGAAGCGCAACACCATCAAGGCGGACACGGTCCTGCCGCTGAAGCAGCCGTCCTTCCCCGGCGCGCCCAAGCTCACGATGCGCTGCATCGCCGCCGACCAGATCTTCACCCGCAAGGCGCCGAAGAATGCCCCGGAGGCCAGGCACGACGACATCCGGCTCAAGAGGAAAGACACCAGCGACAACGCCAACAGCGTGAACCTGCGGCTCGATTTCGGTCCCTGGAGTTTCTTCGACGGCGGCGACACCACGTGGAATGTCGAGGGCGAACTGGTGTCCCCGGTCAATCTCATCGGCGGCGTGGATGTCTACCAGGTCAACCACCACGGTCTGGACGCCAGCAACAACCCGGTGTTCGTCCACGCCTTGGAGCCGACCATCTCGGTGATGTGCAACGGGCGGACCAAGGGTTGCGGTCCGGAATCCTTTGCGGCCCTGAAGAGTTGTCCGACGATCAAGACGATGTATCAGCTCCACCGCAACGAGCGGAACGATTCAGAGAACAACACCGGCAAGGACTTCATTGCCAACCTGCATGGCGAGGGCTGCGAGGGGAATTACATCAAGCTTTCCACCAGCCCGGACGGAAGCAGCTACACGGTCACGATCCCCAGCAACGGCCACAAGCGGACCTACCAGACCAAGGGGCGTTGAGCGGCCGGGCGGGTTTGTTCCGCGGCCGGGCGGGTCAGTCTTGCCTTAATTTGACCGCCTGTTTGACGAAGCCGGCCTTCCGCGTGTTCCTGCCCTCGGTCTTGTGTTCCGGCGCGTCGTCGCCGAGATCCTCGCGGGCCTTCGCCGCCAGGCCGAGGAGGCGCTTCACGACTTCCGGATTTGCCTTGGCGACGTTGTTCTTCTCCCCGATGTCCGATTTCAGGTTGTAGAGTCTGTCGGGGAGCTTCGTGGTTTTGGCGTTCCTGCCGCGGCCGCGTTGGTTTCGGGCGAGATGAAGTTTCCAATCCCCGCTGCGCAACGCCTGCAGCTGGCCGCGGAAGTAGTAGTAGAACGCCTCATGCGGCGTCCGGGCTCCAGTCTCGCCGAGGAGCAGGGGCCGGACATCGCGCCCGTCGATGATCCGGTCCTTCGGCGCCGAACCGCCGGCCAACGCGGCGAAGGACGGAAGGAGATCCATCGAGGTGGCGACCTCCCCGCAAACCGTTCCCTGGGGAATCCGGCCGGGCCAACGGATGAGAAACGGCACGCGCTGACCGCCCTCCATCGTGCTGCCCTTGGCGCCGGACAGTGGATGATTGCTGGCGCCCCAGCGCGTGGCGCCGCCGTTGTCGCTCAGGAACGCGACGATCGTCTTCCCGTCGATGTCCAGCTCCTTCAGGGTCTTGAACACCTCGCCGACCGACCAGTCGATCTCCTCCACCGCGTCACCCCATTTTCCATTGGCCGATTTGCCGGCAAAATTCTCTGATGAAAACTGCGGCGCGTGCGGCATGGTCTGGGGAAAGTAGAGGAAGAAGGACTCGTCCTTGTGCGCGCGCAGCCATTTGACGACCTCCTTCGTGTAGCGCTGCGTGATCAGACGTTGGTCCGGCTCGGTCTCGACGACCTTCTCATTGCGCAACAGCGGCAATGGCGGGTAGCCGCGGTTGGTGACGACCTGACCCGCGCCGTTCATTGCGCCCATGTCGTTCGAGTAGGGAATGCCGAAGTAGCTGTCGAAGCCCTGCCGCGTCGGGAGGAATTCCATCTGGTCGCCGAGGTGCCACTTGCCGATGCAGGCCGTCGCGTAACCCTGCTTCTTCATGATCTCGGCGATGGTGTCTTCCTTCGGATTCAACCCGCGTTGGTTTCCGGGAAAGAGCACCCATTGTCCCTTCTCGTTCTCATGCAGGCCGACGCGCTTGGGATAACAACCGGTCATCAACGACGACCGCGACGGCGAGCAGACGCCGCTGGTGACATAGAAATCCGTGAACTTCCGCCCCTCCGTTGCCATCTGGTCGAGGTTCGGCGTGCGGTGCTTCGTTGAGCCGAATGGGCCGATGTCGTTGTAGCCCAGGTCGTCGCAGAAGATGACGATGAAGTTCGGGCGTTCCCCGGCGGCGAGGGACCGGGCCGGGACCTGGAACAGGAGAGAACAGAGAAAACAGAGCAGGGCAATTCGGGATTTCATTGGAACGGAGGTTAGGTTTCCCTTGAGCGCCATGTCCATGAAATTGCCCCTGTTGATTTGCCGCGCCGCCCGCGCGGGGATCGACCGCCCATTGACTTGCGGCGCGCGTCGCTGGAAGCTGTCGGCATGAAACGGAGGAACAACAAACCGAGAATCCACCGGAGAAAACCATGTTGAAAGGATGTCTCATCGCGGCGGCGTTCGCCGCCGCCCTCATCGTCGGAACGGGAGTCTACTTGTGGACCAAACGGGACGCCATTGTCACCGGCATCCAGGAGGCGTTTGAGGTTCCCCCGCACGGAACGCAGGAACACATCGAACCCCTCTACGGCGACCTGTTCAAGAAGCTCGACGCAGCGGCGGACAACGCTGACTCCAGATTCGCCTTCGGCGCCGCGGTGGAGAACATGGAGCTTCCCGAGGAGGTCGTTTACATCGGAATAGACCACGGCGACTCCACGATGGATGTCATCAAGACCGGGGAATGGACCAGCCATTCCTACAAGGTCATCAACGGCTATGGAGCCGGGACCGTGAGCGCCGATGGCAAGACGATGCAGCTCATGATCCGCAACCGCGCCGGTTCCTGGGACTACATGGACGGCTACGCGGTCCACCTGGAATACAAGGGCGATGAATCAACGGAATCGCCCGCGAGCTCTTCCGACGCAGCGTCGCAGGACAACGGCGACGTCAATTGATCCGGTTGCGGGTGATGGCCGAAAGGCGATGGATGACGTCGTGGCGCGGTCGTCAATTCTTTGCCACCCTGCGGGGTCGGAGGCGCATTACGGCTCAAAACCGGGGGTGGCGAAGACTTACCCCCGGCTACCGAGTCTTGAAACCCTCCGGGTTGGAATGCATACCCCGTCGGGTTGCTGAATGCGGATTGCCCAACAGTCTTCGCCGCATCACTTCTTTGCCACCTGTCCCGGCGCGCGGACGCCCTTGCCCTTGCGCTTGGTCAGCCGGTCGCCCAGTTCGGCGCGGGCCTTCTCGGCGAAGCGTTCGAGACGTTTCACCACTTCGGGATATTTCGCGGAGAGGTCCGTGGTTTCGCCCATGTCGTCGGCGAGGTTGTAGAGTTCCGGCTTGGTCACCTTGGCTGAATGATACCGCACTGGAGCGCCGCCCGTGCCGCCCTCGCGGTTGCCGAGCGTGCGGTAGGTGTGCGGGAAGTAGAGCTTCCACTTGCCCATCAGGACGGCGTGCAGTTCGTTCTGCTTGTAGTAGAACCAATAGCCCTCGTGCGGATTCTTCGCGCCCTTCTCCCCGGCGAGCAGCGGCCAGATGTTCAGGCCATCGATCGTGTGCTTGGGCAATTCCGCCCCGACGAGGTGGGCGATCGTCGGCAGCAGATCGATGTTCATGGCGGGCGTGTCGCAGACCGTGCCGGCGGGGATGCGCCCGGGCCAGCGCATGATGGTCGGCTCGCGTTGGCCGCCCTCCCAGGCCGTGCCCTTGGCCTCGCGCAACGGCAACGCCGAGCCGGCGTGGTCGCCGTAGGAAATCCAGGGGCCGTTGTCCGAGGTGAAGATCACCAGGGTGTTTTCGTCGAGCCCGTTGCGCTGGATGGCCTTCAGGATCTCGCCAACCGACCAGTCAATTTCCTGGATGACGTCGCCATACATTCCCTGTTTCGACGAGCCCTTGAACTTGCCGGAGACATACAACGGCACATGCGGCATGCTGTGCGGGACGTAGAGGAAGAAGGGCTTGTTCTTGTTCTTGTCGATGAATTCCACCGCGCGCCCGGTGTACCAGGACGTGATCAGCTTCTGGTCCTCGCCGGTGACCGGGCTCTTCACGACCTTGTCGTCCTCGATCAACGGCAGGTCCGGATAGTTGCGGCCGGCGGTCGGATGAAAGGGCCACATGTCGTTCGAGTAGGGCAGGCCGAAATAGTCGTCGAAGCCGTGGTGCACCGGGAGGAACTCCTTGTGGTGGCCGAGGTGCCACTTGCCGTAGATGGCGGTCGCGTAGCCTTTCTGCTTGCAGACCTCGGCGATGGTCATCTCGTTCTGGTTGAGGCCGTGCGTGTTCTTCGGCCCCAGGGCGCCATGGATGCCGATGCGGTTTGGATAACAGCCGGTCAGCAACCCGGCCCGCGATGCGGAGCAGACCGCCTGCGCCGCATACCAATGCGTGAACCGCCTCCCCTCCCGCGCCATCCGGTCCAGGTTCGGCGTCTTGAATCCATTTGCCCCGAAAACGCCCACGTCCGCGTAGCCCTGGTCGTCGGTGAAGATGATCACCACATTCGGCGGACGATCCTTGCCGGCGGCGGAAGCGGCATTCTGGGAGACCAGGAGCGACGCAGCAACAAGCGCGACATAGGAAACAAAGCGACGGGAAAAGAAGGGTTTCATGGTCGAATAGGAGATTTGCGATTGAGACGCGAAGCTAGCGGGCAGGGTTGCCGGAGAAAAGGAATTTTCGGGTTGCGCGCGGCGGCCCGAGCCCTTGTGCGTCGGGGATCGTTTCAACGCCTCGTAGCAGTCGAGGCGACGAGGCTCAAATGAAACTCCCTTGATCTACAATTCGTCCCGCAATGCCATACCGGTATGGCTCGTCTTGATCTTCGCCACCTGCTCCGGCGTTCCGGCGCCGACCAACTCCCCGCCCTTGTCCCCGGCGTCCGGCCCGAGATCGATCAGCCAGTCCGCGCATTTGAGGACGTCCAGATTGTGTTCGATCACAACCAGCGAATGCCCGAGATCGACCAGCTTCTGAAACACCCTCAACAGCACGCGCACGTCGTCGAAATGCAGTCCGGTCGTGGGCTCGTCAAACAGGAACAGGGTGGGCTTGGCGTTCCGCGCCTGAGCCTTGGCGAACTCGGCGAGGTGGCGGACGAGTTTCAGGCGTTGACGCTCGCCGCCGGAAAGCGTGTTGATCGGTTGACCGAGTCGCAGATAACCGAGCCCGACCTGTTGCAGGCAGCCGAGGCTTTGGATGGCCTTTTGCGCGTGACGCGATTCGGTGAAGGGCTCGCGGCTCAGGAAGGCGACGACGTCATCCACCGTCGCTTCCAGAAAGTCGGCGACCGACCAGCTGCGCTTGTCTCCGGCGTCCGGGCCCAGGGAGCCATCGAGCTTCACCTCCAGCGCGTGTTCGCGATAGCGGCGACCGTCGCATGAGGCGCAGCGGATAAAGACGTCGCTGAGGAACTGCATCTCGATCTTTTCGAAACCCATGCCCCGGCAGCGTTCGCATTGACCCTGCGCGGAATTGAAACTGAAGGCGCCGGCTTTCAGGCCGCGTTGGAGAGCGAGCGGCGTCCGGGCAAGCAGTTCGCGAATGAAGTCGAAGGCGCCGATATAGACCGCCGGATTCGAGCGCGGCGTCTTGCCGAGCGAGGACTGATCGACCAACACGGCGCGGCCGAGCTTCTTCCAGCCGGTGAGCGATGCGCGCTTCAGGGCGTCGGGTTGATCGTCGCTGTCGAAGGCCTGGGACGCCGCTTCATCGCCTTCCTCGGAGCCGAGCCTCTCCTGCAACGCCGGCAGCAGAATCTCGCGGATCAACGTCGTCTTGCCCGAGCCGCTGACCCCGCTCACGCAGACGAAGCGGTTCAACGGTATCTCGATGGCGACATCGTTCAGGTTGTGCAGGGTGGCGTTGGCCAGCTTGAGGGCCGCGGATTTCGAGGACACTTTGCGCCGATCCGGGATCTCGATGCCCGTCCTCCCGCTCAGGTATCTTCCGGTCAGGGATTCCCTGGCTTTCAACAATCGCGCCAAGGATCCGTTGAACACGATCTCGCCGCCCTTCTCCCCCTGCTCGGGTCCGAGATCCACGACGCGGTCGGCGGCGCGGATGACCGCGGCCTCGTGTTCGACGACGACCACGGTGTTGCCGGCGTCGCGGAGCTGGCGGAGGATTTCGACCAGCCGCGAAGTGTCGCGCGGATGCAGGCCGACGCTGGGTTCGTCCAACACAAACAGGGTGTTCACCAATCGCGCCCCGAGGCAGGCGGTGAGATTCACGCGCTCGGTCTCGCCGCCGGAAAGCGAGCGCGTCGGCCGGTCCAGGGTCAGGTAACCGAGTCCGACATCGACCAGGTATTTCAGGCGCGAATGAACCTCGCCGAACACCACGCCCAATGCATCGGACGGCTTGAACTTTGCCGCCCGGCGCAATGAATCCACACGTTCGTAGGCGCGCAGGGGCAGGTTGTAGAACTCCGGCAGGGTCAGTCCCCCGCTCTTCCCCCCTTTCGCCGAAGGCAGAAGGAACTGCAGCGCCTCGGGTTTCAAGCGGGAGCCGTTGCAATCCGGGCAGCGCGTGTAGGAGCGCCAACGCGACAGGAACACCCGCATGTGCATCTTGTAGCTCTTGGACTCCAGCCAACGGAAATAGCCCTTCACGCCGTACCACGCCCGCGGCCAGCGATGCGCGTTGTCGACGCCGTAGTCCTTGTCGCCATCGATCACCCAGTCCCGGATCTTCTTCGGCAGCTTGCGAAACGGCACGTCAGTCGGGACGCCCTCCTTCCGACAGGCCTTCATCAGGTCGCGATGGCTCTCCTCGCCATGTCCGCTTTCCCAGGGCTTGGCGACGCCTTCCGCCAGGGTGCGGTTGAGGTCGGGCATGACGAGTCCGTAGTCAATGCCGATGACGCGGCCAAATCCCTTGCAGGCGGGGCAGGCGCCGACGGGATTGTTGAAACTGAACAAGGAAGGCGAAGGTTCGCGGAAGTCCCTGTCGCAATCCGCGCAGTGGAATCGATTCGAAAAGGCCTTGGGCGCGGCGTCATCCACGCGCACGGTCAGGTTGCCCTTCCCGAAGTGATAGGCCTGTTCGCAGGCCTCAACGAAGCGCGCGCGATTGCGATCGGTCAGCTTCACCCGATCCTGCACCACGGTCACGCGGCTTGGCTTTGTCGAGTAGAGCGCGTCCTTCGCCTCCTCCAGTCGCATGACCGAGGCGGAGCTTTCCGCCTCGCCGTCATTCATGACATAGGCGTTGGTCGAGCGATCGGCCGCGCCGGTGTCCGGGACCAACAACCGCTGGTAACCCTGCTTCTGGATCAACGAAAGTGATTCGTCCAGGGACAGCTTCTCCGACAGCGGCAGTTCGAAGGCGACCAGGGCGTTGGCGTCCTTGGGCGATGAGGCGCGGACCGCGTCCCAGACCTCGCGGGGCGGCTCCTTCCCCACCGGCTTGCCGCAGCCCGGGCAATGCAGCTTCGCCAGATGAAACCACAGCATCTTCGCCCGGTCGCAGATCTCGGTCATGGTCCCGACCGTCGACCGCGTGGTCTTGACCGCGTTGCGCTGCTCGATGGCGATCGCCGGGGGGATGTCCTCGATCGCGTCCACCTGCGGCCTGTCCATCCGGTCGAAGAACTGCCGCGCGTAGGGCGAGAAGGTCTCGACATAACGCCGCTGCCCCTCGGCGAACAGGGTGTCGAACGCGAGCGAACTCTTTCCCGATCCGCTCAGCCCGGTGATCACCGTCAGCTTGCCGAGCAGGATATCGAGATCGAAATTCTTGAGATTGTTGTGCCGGACACCCTTGAGTCGGATGGCCGGCGTTGCCGCGCGTCGAGACATGGGCGCGCAATGTAAGCGCGGTTCGGACGGCGGCAAGGGGAATGTGGGGCGGGATGCGGGATGCCCACTACGGTCGAATGGTGCGTGTCAAGATCCGACCGTCTGTAGAGGCTGTGGAGGGCGGGATTGAAAGTGCGGTGAGAGGTTTGCTAATGATTGCCATTAAAGCTTGTACTTTGGGGCGGCACATTGCATTAGCATTGGAATGTCAAAGAAGCCATCGATTCAAATCACCGAGCGGGAAGCTGAGTTCATCGCCAAGTTGCGCGAATGTCCCGATCTTCACGAGCAACTCGACGCCATCGTCAACCTTGCCGGCAACCACGCCGCTCCGGGCAAAGCCGATGAGGTTGAGGAAAAGCTGATCGACCTCTTTCAGCAACTGGGACAGAGAGCCTTGGGCAATTGGGCGACCAAGCGCGAGGAGCAGACTGTTCAGGAGCGCCGAAGCCAAGGCTCGAAGATGCAACAGCGCGAAAAAAAAGACTGCACTGGTGGAGCGTCTTCGGACGGATTGAAGTAATCGAGCGAGTCTGGCGAACGCCAGAGCGCAGCCACCTGCGTTTGCTGCCCGAGGCCATCGGCGTCAGGTGTCGCGGATGTTCCAGACGGCTTGAGCGTGTCTCCGCCTGGTTGGGGATGAACAACTCCTTCGAAGAGGGCGCGCGCGGAGTCTCCGAGATTTACCGGTTTGAACTGCCCGTGAGCGCGTTGCGCGCAATCACGCTCAAGCACGCCCTGCGCATCACCCTCGATCAGGAACGCCAACTCGAAGAGGAAGTGGGCCGGCTGCCTGCCCGCGGCAAAGAGGTGATTGTCGCCCAGGCCGATGGCTGTTTCCTCAACACTGTGGAGGCGGGACGACCGAGGCGGGGCAAGCGTCCCCGGCAATGGAAGGAAGTTCGGCTCTGCTGCGCGGTGGCCAAAGGCGTCAACCGGCCGACCTACGCGGCCAGTCTTGAAGGCGTGGAGGAGACGGGCCGACAGTGGGCGCACTGCGCGCAGATTGCCGGGCGGGGACTCAACAGCCGCGTCCACACCGTGATCGACGGAGCCGAGTGGCTCACTCTGCAGGCAAAGCAACGGTTGGCAGTCGGAGGCAGGATCTTGTTGGATTTCTATCACCTCAGCGAATACCTGGCAGAAGCTGCGCCGGTCTGCCGCGCCCACGCGCCACAGACCTGGCTCAAGACCCAGCAGCGCCGCCTGAAGGAAGGGCGATGGAAACCCGTTTTGAAGGAACTCTCCGCGCATGTGGAGGAACCTCATCTGCCCGATGAAGAAGCGCCGGTGCGCAGGGCCTGGCGCTACCTTGGCAACCGCACCGACCAGCTTCATTACGACGAGGCGATCGATCAGCAATTGCCCATCGGATCAGGAATCATCGAAAGCGGCCACAAGCACGTGCTTCAATCACGGCTCAAGAAACCTGGGGCGGCCTGGCTGCCCGAGAACCTTGAGGCCATGGCTCAAACCCGCGCCGCCATCGGCAATGACAACTGGGACAAGCACTGGAACGCTCAATTCGCCGAATAGCCGCCCCGCACTTTCAATCCCGCCCTGCCATCTGCCATCTGCCATTTGCCATTTGCCATTTGCCATTCCCGTTGCCTCATGGGAAAATGACACCGAAGGAATCTGAGGGGGACCGTGTTGCGGACTCCTGATCGGTTGGTTTGTTGGGAGGGTATATTCCATGTCAATCCCCGGCGCCTGCCGGACGCCCTTCG
>Ga0181573_10002862_pt1 | contig 15666 bp, 11 predicted proteins | sample 101ome_25_FD_148643 | JGI IMG/M metagenome (GOLD analysis project Ga0181573, IMG submission 148643) | Coastal salt marsh microbial communities from the Groves Creek Marsh, Skidaway Island, Georgia - 101409BT metaG (spades assembly) | ecosystem: Environmental > Aquatic > Marine > Intertidal zone... | reverse complement strand
CGGGCTCCGCAAAGCCTCATGGCCGGGTTCAATCGAAATGCACGATGCAGTGAATCACCTCGCCGGCGCGCATTCTGGCGATGCCGTCATTGATCTCGGGCAGGCGTATCCGATGCGTGACAAAGCGCTCGGTCTCAAACCTTCCGGCATCCATCATGCGCAGAATCCGGGGGATGTCCTCGGCCGGCTGACTTCCGCCGCCTTCCGAACCGGTCAGGATCTTGCCGAAATGCAGCGGCAGGGTGTTCAGGCTCACCTCGCGGTCGTGACGCATGACGCCGAAGATCACGAAGCGTCCCTTGGCCGAGGCGAGCGGGAAGGCCTTCTTGATCACATCGGGATTCCCGGTTCCGTCGATCACCACATCCGCCTTGCCGGCGAGCAGTTCCTCGGCTGCGGCGACAAAGTCGGTCTCCGAGGAATTGATGACATAATCGGCGCCGTAGTGTTGGGCGGTCTCAAGTTTGTGGTCGTGCAGGTCCACCGCCACGATCGGATGCGCCCCGGCCAGGCGCGCGCCCAGCACGACGCCGAGACCAATGCCGCCGCAGCCGATCACGACGACCGATTCGCCGATCCCGACGCGGGCGTCGTTGTCGATGACGCCAAACCCGGTCGTCAGGGTGTCGGCCAACAGGCAGCAGGTTTCAAAATCGGTCTCCTCCGGAACCGGCGTCAGGCGGTTCTCCGAGATGACGCTCAATTGATTGAAGGTCGTTATGTTCCCCGCGTTGCAGACCTGGCCATTCCAGTCGTATTTCGGAGGACGCGCTTCAATGCCCCTCCCCGGCCGCCAATGCGCAACCACGCGATCGCCCGGCTTCACGTGTTTCACCTCGGGGCCGGTTTCGAGAACCACGCCCCCGGCCTCATGGCCAAGCAGATGCGGCAGCCAGCGGTCCGGCCCCTTCACCCCGTCGATCTCGCCCAATTGAGACCCGCAGATCCGCGTGGCCTTGATGTCCACGAGGACCTGCCCGTAGTCGAGCTTGGGGATCTCCACCTCGTCGAGAACGAGCGGCTTGTTCTGTTCAACCAATATGGCGGCGGGCGTCTTCATTCCTGTTCTCCCAACAAACTCCGTCCGGTTTCCAACAGGGTCTCCTTCGAGACCGACGCCGCATTGCCGACCACCTTGACCGCCTGCGCGCCGGCCAACTGCCCGATGAACGTCGACAAGTTCATCGGGACGCCGCGCACGGCCGCCAACGCAACCACCGAGAAAAAGGCGTCGCCGGCGCCGATGGTGTCCAGGACATCCACTTCCAAGGGCGGGCACAAACTCACGTCGCCGCCCTCATGAACGCCGATTGTTTCAACCGGGCCGCGCGTCAGCCATCCGGCCTTTGCGGAAAGCTGACCGCGCAACGTCTCCAACGCCTCGCGAAAATCCAGATGCCGATGACCGGCCGACAGCATCAACTCCTGCTGATCCAGCGTGAAGGCGTCGGCGCGACGGTATTGCCGGGAAATGATGTTGAAGCCGTGGTTGTTGCTGTTGGTCTGGCAGTTCAAGGCCAGGAAAGGCGACTCGTCCTGAACCAGATCGCGCACCCGCCCCTGAAACAACCCGTGCCCGAAGTCAGTGACCAGAACCACATCCGCCCAGGCGATCTCGCCGCGAATGCGCTCCACCGCCCGGTCCAGGGTCGCGGCAGAAGGCGGGTCCGCATCGATGAAATTGACCGAGAACAACTTGCTCATCTCCTTACCCTCGGAGACGGGCTCCACGAAGCGCTGTTTCACGATCGTGGTGAACTCCGGATCCCGGATGACGCGATCCTCGTCCGCGCTCATCTGCTCCTCCTGCAGCGCCGCTTCCACCCACGGGTCGTCGCCCACAATGCTGACAAACCGCGCGTTGTCCACAAACCGCCGCACATGCCGGAACACCGCCAAGGCGCCGCCGCACTGGGTTTCCTCATTCAGGTAGCGACCGGAGATGATGCGATTCTTCGAGGTCAGCCCCTGGACTGTCAGGTAGGAATAGCGGTCGAAAATCGTGTCCCCGACAACCAGAACCTTGAGCGAGGCAAAATCCTCAATGATTCGCTGGAACTCATCGGGGGAAACGTCCTTTGCCAGAGTCTGGTAAAACTCCCGCGCGCCGGGACCGGATTGGATCAATGATTGCGACATGATGGCGTCAGGAGGCGCGCGTCGCGCCTCAAACCGCGAAGCCTGCCGTTTTTCCGGGCAAAACTCCAGAGCTTACGCACGAGTCAGCGATCCGACTGGCTGCACGGTTGTAGCGTCGGCTCTGTGAGCCGAAACCACGCGATCTTGCGTCAGGTCGGTTCAATGCTCTCACAGAGAGCACGCTACAACACCGGCTGTCTTGCTCGTGTTCTTCACACATGCCCGAGGCAAAACTCAATCCCCGCCGCGCCGCCGCCCCACCGGTCGGCGCATCAGTCCGCCGCCGGTCGGTTCGCCCTTGAAGTAGTGATCCTTGGGAATGCCGTAGCGGGCCAGCACGCGTTGGGTCGCGTCGTCCGCGCGCTCCGCGTCGATGACCAAACGCTGGGCCGTGCTGCCCTTCATCAGTTCCACGATATGGAACCCGTCCTGCGGCTCCCGGAACGCCGCGACCAGATCCTTGAGCGTATGAATCTTCTTTCCGTTGAGCTTGTCCACAACCTGATAGCGGATGGCCTCGTAACCCAGATTGATCGGATCGGGAATCACCACCGTCAGCACCACCAGGCTCGGAGTCTTTTCCGTGGATTCCTTGCTGCGGAAATACTTCAGCCGGAACGGCGCGCGAGTCGTCCACGACGACCCCCAACGCCGCAGGAAATCCTCGGTCAGAGGCTGGAAGAGCAGCCCGGCCTTCATCAGGTATTCCGGCTCCTGGTCGAAGATGTGATCCGGAACGAGATCCAGCTCATAATCCGCCGCCGGCATGGTGTAGGTCACCTCCATCTCCTTGCCCTTGCGCAGGATCCTGATTTTCACCTTGTCGCCCGCCCGGCGCCCGTTCGCCGTGGTCAGGTTTTCGATCGTCAGGTGTCCGTAGACCGGATCCTCGTACTCGCCCTCGTTGTCGATCTTGTGCCCGTCCACCTCGAGGATCAGGTCGCGCACCTTCAACACGGACTTGCGGCCCTTCTTCTCCGGGACCTTGATCACGGTCACGCCGCGCGGTTCGCCCTTGAGCCCCAGGTATTCCAGGGTGTCCGGGTTGCGTGTGGGCTGCCAGGTGAAATCGAAGATGCCGCACTTGGGCGACTCCCCCGCCCTGACCGCCTTCAGCGCCGGACCAATGAAGGTATAAGGAATGGCCGACAAGGTGTCGCCGCCCTTGCCCGTGATGATGCCGACGAGTTTCTCGCCATCCACCAAGGGCTCCGCCGCGCCCAGGCCGTCGGCCTCGGTGTTGGCGCGCAGGTGCATGTAGGACAGGAAGCTCTGCTGGCTGAGGCGGTCGCGCCACTCATAGAACTCCGCCGAGCGGGTCTCCATCTTGCCGCTGCGCCAACGCGCGATCTTCAGGCCCTCGGCATTGAAGTCCTTGTCCGCCAACTCCAAAGGATTCAAACCTTCCCAGAAGGAATCGGAATCCGAGGAGATCAGCGCGAGGTTGGCGTGATAGTCGAGCCACTTGACCTCGCCATTGAACCAACGACCCCGCCCGCCCTTCTGCAGCCGGATCAGGATGTTGTCGTTCAGGCCGAGGGCCGTCGTCAGGATCTCCCGCTCCCCCACGACCGTGCCGATCTTTCGCAGCGTCCGCGTGGATTTGGACCAGGGCTGGATGTAATCGTAGCTCTTCCCCGTGATCTCGATGTCGATGACCGACGCCTTCCACTTGTCGCCGTTCGGACGGGCCTGCCCGAAGGCCGCCAAGGCCGGCGTCAGGAGAAGGGCGGCGAGAATGAGAATGGATTTTTTCATAGGCGGCGGTCTTCGCTGATGCCGTAGGTGGCGAGAATCTCCTCATGGGCCTTCGTGGCGGCCTCGCGATCGAGACACTCAAAGGAACCCTCGCCCATGAATTCAATGACATGCTTGTCGCCCTTGGCTTCATCAAAGGCCTTGATGACGTCCTCGAGCTTGTCGATCTGGACGCCGTTGATCTTGTTCACCAGCAACTGCCCGCGCACGCCCATGTTGGCGTTGACCTCGTGTTGCAGCACGCTGGCCAGCACAATCGGCTCCTCGCGCATCGAGTCGGGCTTCTCCCGCCGACGATAATTCAATTCGTAGATCAATTCCTCGCTGGAAGCCCGCGCGGAACGCAGGTAATCGAGGCTCAACGGGGTGAACACCAACCCGCCATGGACGAAGTAGCGTGGCAGGACATCGTATTGATTCCCCGTCCGCTTGTCCTCGTGGAAGACTCGCATCGGCACGTCCACCTGCAATTCCTTGCCGTCGCGCCAGACGGTCATGGGAACGGATTCCCCATCCTGCGCCTCCTGGAAAATCACCGACACGCCCAGCCGGTTGCCGCGATAGATCACCGTGCCGTCCGTGCCCACCTCGTAATCCTTCACCTTCAGGATGATGTCATCCTCCTGCAACAGCTTCGTCGCTCCCGACTTGGGAAGAACGGTGTCAATGCGCGCGCCGACCGAATCATTCGGCGCCTTGAGCATACGACGATAGGCGGGATTCTGCAGCGGCTGGATCTGCACGCCCGCCAACGGGAAACCGTCGTATTCCCCATCTTCGATGTCCTCCAGGAAATGATTGATGACCGAAGGCGGGATGAAGAAGCCGGCGTTCTCCAATCCGGGAATGCCCTGAAAGGCGACGCCCACGACCAGCCCATCCTGGATCACCGGGCCGCCGCTGTTGCCGGGATTGATCGCCGCGTCGGTCTGAACCGTGAGAAAGGCGCGATTGCCCGGATGCACATAGCTGTGCATCTCAATGCGGGAAACCACGCCGCGCGTGTAGGAAATCTGCTGTCCCCCGGCCGGGTAACCATAAGTCGTCACCGTCGAGCGCACATAGGGCAGATCCCCGATTGCCAGCGGCTCCATGCCCTCGAAGAAACGTTCGTCCTCAATTTCCAGGATCGCCAGGTCCGCCTCGTGCGAAATGTATTTCACCCGCGCCCGCCAAGGCTTCGGATCCTGGTAACGCTTCACCAGGATCTCCTTGCCCCAGCTCACCACGTGAGCGTTGGTCATGATCTTACGGCCCTCGATCAGGAAGCCCGTGCCGCTGCCCGCGCCGACCCGATTGAACCGCCAGGGCTGCACCCAGTTCGGCGTCTGGCTGTAGTTGGTGATCTGGACGACGGATTTCTCCGGCTCGGCGGAGTATCCGGAGAAGACCAGCGTCCAGAAAAGCAGCAGGGAAAGGGTTCGTTTTGGCACGGCGGGACAATGGGTTTTCAGGTTCAAACGGTCAAGGACGGCGTCATTACCCCAAATGGACGCGAAATGGCGGTCCGGCGTTCAAACACATGAGTCGAAGAGTTCATGCCTCGGCTTCTTTCCGGAGTCGGAAACGCAGCGAGCGAGGCCGGCATCAGCCACCTTGGTGGAGCAAACCGCATCATGAGTCCAAAAACTCCGTAGCAGCCGACGTGAGGAGGCTCAAATCAGTGGGTTTCTTGCAGAATGAGCCTCGTCACCTCGGCTGCTACGAGGCTTTGAGACTGCCTGCGCCGGTTCACCCACTCCTCTGCCGCCACCTACTTTGCCGTCGGCTTCTTCTCCGGAGCCGGCGCGACCGTCAGCCAGATGGAATCCGTCTTGTTGACCAGCCTGTCGCCTTTCGGATCGCCGTTGAGATCGTGGGACGCCGTGATTGCCTTCATCCCCTTCCCTTCAGCCTCAATGACCCGAAAACGAATCGGCTGATTGGCCGGCTCGGCGTCCTCCTTCGCCTTGAGCGTGACCTTCACGTCCGCGGTCTTGGCTGGAATCTTGTCGATGACGGCCCCCACGCCCTCCGGCAGGTCTTGGACTTCAATCCTCAGGGCAGCCTTGTGTCCGCCGACCCTCGTCACCTTGACCTTCAACTCGACGCTCTTTCCGGAAACGACGGCGACAGCGTTCTTATCCACAGTCGCCTCGAATCCAACCGTCGGCGCGCCCGCGACAAGGCGATATTGGAATTGCGATGAACCCCGGCCGCGAATGTCGCGAATCGCCACCGCGTAATCCCCGTCCGCCCGCGAAGTCCAGACCAGGTTCGAATCGGGCTTGTCGCGGGAACGGTCGTCATTCTCAGCCAGTTGCTTGCCCGCCTTGTCCGTGATCGCCAGATGCGAATCGAGGCCGAAGCCGAGCCGCCGCGAGTACACTTCAAACTGCAGCTTCTCCCCCTTCTTCGCCGTGAACGCAAACCGATCAAGATCGCCGTCATTCCCGATCACACCATCGATCACCGCCGGCAACTGAATCGCTTTCGCCTCGCCGACGGCGTCGTTCGGCTCCTGCTCCGACGTCGATTTCGGGGCCTTCTCCCGCGCCATCCCGTAAAGCTCACGCGGCGCCGGCTCATCACCGACCGCCAGGGCCAACCGATAGATCGCCGAACTGCTGCCGTAGTAACGCACATCCGCCTTGGGCGGATGCTCGAACGCCGCAATCTGCACGACATGCCGTCCATCGCGCGAGGCGCGAAACTCCAGGCGCGGATCGAGATTCTCGAAGCGGTCATGATTGAAGCCGACGCGCACGCCGTCCGGATCCTGCAGGTGCAGGACGGGATCGGTCGGCGAATGCAGCGAGTAGGCCTCCACCGACGCCGTCAGCCATTGCCCGCGCTTCAGATCGATCGCAAAGGAATCAACGTCCTCGCGCGCGCTCCACTTGCCGTTGATCACAACCGGTGTGTTGGTGACCATCTGCGCCGTTTCGAAGCCATTGTTGGACTCCTTCTCGGCCACGTTCGGATGCGGGGAGACCACAAAGGCGCGCGGGATCGAAGCGCCGTTCTTGTCGTAAATGCGGACCAGATGCGGACCGGGCGGAACCTCCTTGCCGATCGCGACCTTGAACTTCCCTTTCGCCTTGGCATCGGGGGTGAACTTGAGCCCCTCGTGATCCGCCCAGACCTGCGGCGGCCAGGAATCGCACTTGTAGCTGGCGGTGACATCGAGAGAGGAGCCAATCTGACCGCCGGCGGGGAAGAGATTGTTCAACGTGGGAACGGCGGCGGATGCGGTTGAAAGGAATCCCGCGCAGAGCGCGACGCCAAGTCGAACCCTCGTAGCAGCCGACGCTCGTCGCGACGGAGCCACGCGAAGGCGGATAAGGAGGCTCATTCTTAAAGCGACTGCATCAATATGAGCCTTCCTCCTTCGCCAAGCTTCGGCGCGACGAGCGTCACATCGGCTGCTACATCCAACAACTCCGGGACTCATCTCAGACAAACAGCTCCTTGATGGGCGCGCCGCCGTTGACGAGCTGCACCGGGCGCCCGGTGTTCTTGTGCAACACCGTGGTCGGATCGACTCCCATCTTGGTGTAGAGCGAGAAGGCGAAGTCCTCGGGCGAATAGATATTCTCCGACGCGTGATAGCCCTTCACATCCGTCGCGCCGACGATCTGCCCGCCGGGAATGCCCGCGCCCGCCATCAGGACCGACATCGCGTGCGGCCAGTGATCGCGGCCGGCGTCCTTGTTGATCTTCGGCGTGCGGCCAAATTCGCCCAGCACAATGACCATGGTGTTGTCCAGCATCCCGCGCTCATCCAGATCGCTGATCAATGCGGCGACGCCCTGATCGAGGGGCTTGATATGCTTGGGCAGGGTTTCGAAGATTTTCCGATGGTGATCCCAACCACCGTAGTAGATCGTCGTGAAGGAGACGCCCACCTCGGCCAGGCGACGCGCCATCAACAGGCGCTGCCCCAGGCTGTGGCGGCCGTATTTCTCACGCACCTTGGGATCTTCCTTGGAAATGTCGAACGCCGCCTGCGCCTCCCGCGAGGTGACCAGGTCCACGCCCTGTTGATAAAAGCTGTCGAAGCCCACGGTCGGATCGGCCGCGGCCTTGTGATGGATGCGCTCCAACTGATCCAATGACGCGCGCAAGGCCCGTCGATTCTCCGCCCGCCCCTCGCTGATCTCCCGCGGCAGGACAACGTCGCGCACCTGGAAGTCATCACGATTCGGATCGCCGCCGATGACAAACGGCGCATGCTGCGCGCCCAGGAAGTTCGGACCGCCCGAGCGCGACATCCGGTCCAAGGTCATGTAGGCGGGCAGGCCGTTCTTCACGCCCCGATGATAGGAGACCGAGGAGCCGAAGGACGGGTGAAAGGTGACAAACGAGCCGCAACCCACCGGCACCGGCGTCGGCGCCCCGGTCATCATGTAGTGATTGCCGCCGCCGTGGTTGGGATCCTTGTGCGCGATCGAACGGATGATCGTCATCTTGTCCGCCACCTTCGCCAATTCCGGAACCGTCTGGCAGAAGTGCGTTCCCGGGACATTGGTCTTGATCGGCTTGAAGTCGCCGCGCACGCCGTCCGGCGCGTCGGGCTTGGGATCGAAGGTCTCGTAATGCGAGGGACCGCCGTCCAGCCAGACGAGGATGCAGTTGACGTTGTCCGGGCCGGACTGCCCCTTCGCCGCCGCCGCATTGGCGCGAAGGCGCAACAGGTCCGAAAAGCCCAGCCCCGCCGCGCCGCCAAGGCCCAACCGGATGAAGTCCCGCCGGCTCTGCCCGGCGCAGTTACGTTGAAGAAAGTTCATATAGCTCAATGATTAAACACAAACTCAGCCGAATTGATCAAGGCCCACATGACGTCCTCAATCGCCGTCTGCCTGGTCGCATCAGCCCCATAAAACGCCGTCAAGGCCACGCGGACCTCCGCCGCCTTGGGCTCGCGTCCGTAGGCGGACAAATACAGCTCCTGCACGATCTGTTCCGGTGATTTGTCCGACGCGGCAAGCTTGGCGGCGCGGCCGTTCTTGTCCGCGAGTTTCGCCTGCAGGCCGTTGGAGTGCATCATGTGCAGGGCCTGCACCACGCTGGGACGGACATCGCGTTCGCAAGGGCACTGCGCGGAGGAATTCGGCCGGCCGAATGCGTCCAGGAATTCGGAGCCCAGCTTGTAGTTCCACGTCGCGATCGCGCGCGAACCTGAGGGCATGCCCTGGAAGCTCAGCGGCGTCTGCGTGAAATCGGCGACCGCGTCCAGCATCACCTCGGCCGGCAGACGACGTCGATACGACCGCGAGTAGTTCTCGGTGTCGGCCACGTTGCTTTCGTTCGGCGTGGAACTGAGCTGGTAGATGCGCGAGTTGGCGATGGTGCGCATGAGATGCTTCAGGTCGAATCCGTTGTCCACGAAGTCTTTGGCGAGCGCGTCAATCAACGGCTCATTGGTCGGCGGGTTCGACGCGCGAAAATCGTCCACCGGCATCACGATGCCCTGCCCGAAGAATTCCATCCAAACCCTATTGACCACGGCGCGCGCGAAGTAGGGATTCTCCGGATTCGTCATCCAGTCCGCCAGAGCCTCGCGCGGATCCGCGCTTTCCGGAACGGGCACCGGCTTGGTTCCCAACGGGATCGGCTTCATCGCCTCGCCCGTCACCGGATGCGTCACATCGCGCCCCTTGCGATAGAAGATGGTTTCAAAGTCGCCGGAGATCGGCGCCGAGATGCCCTTGCCCTTGCGGCCGATGTCCTTGAACCACGCGGCAAACTGGAAGAAATCCTCCTGCCCCCACTTCTCGTTCGGATGATGATGACAACGCGCGCACTCCATCCGGACGCCGAGGAAGATCTGGCTGAACCATTCGCCCACATCCTCCGGTTTGCGCCGATCGCGAAACACCACGGCCGGGCCATACCGATGCGTGCTGCCCTGTGCGGTGACGATCTCGCGGACCATCCGGTCGTAAGGTTTGTTTCGGCGGAAACTGTCGCGCAGCCACTCGTCCAGAAGATACACGCTCTTCACGCCGACGCGTTGCGGATTCGGCCGCAACAGATCCGCCCACTTACCCGCCCAGATATCCGCGTAGGCCGGTTGCTCGAGCAGATGATCGACCAACTTCGCGCGTTTGTCGGGATCCTTGTCGCCGATGAACGCGCGCGCCTCTTCCTCTGTCGGCAGGACGCCGGTGATGTCCAAAGAGACGCGACGCAGGAACTCCGCGTCCGTGCAGCCATCTGAGGGCGCGATGCCGAGGGTCTGCAGACGTTCGTAGACCAGTTCGTCAATGAAGTTGTTGACCGGCAGGTCGGTGTAGAGCGAATCGGGAAAGGTGTTCTCGGCGGGAATGGTGACCCGGGAAATCTCCACCAACCCCATGAACCGCGCCACCACCACGGCCTCGCCCGCCAGGCTTCCGACCGTCACCACGCCATGCTCGTCAATGGTGGCCAGGTCCTTGTCGTTGGAATCGTATTCCGACAGGCGCGTCACATCGCGAATCTCACCGTTCGAGTAATGCGCGCGAATGAGCAGGGGCTGTTTCGCGCCGCGACGATAAAGCCGCTGTTCGGGAAAGACGCTGATCCGCTCCAGCTTCGGTTCGCCCGGCTGATCGTAGGGCATGCCTTCCTTCAGCCAGCGAAGCAGCGTGTGGTAATGTTCCGAGTCCTTCTCGAACCGCTGGCCGCCCTTGTGGTCGACCTCCAGCGTCGCCTTCTTGAGCAGCAGGCTCTCCTCGGGAAAGGCCGGAAAGATCCGCCGTCCGCGCCCGTCCTTCACCACATTGTAATGATCGCCCTTGGGGTCGTAAGCGAAGATGGAGAGCTTGAAGCCGTTCTGCCCGTCGGGCTTGGCGTGGCAGCCGCCCATATTGCAGCCGGCGCGGGTCAACACCGGCAGGATGTCCAATTGGAAACTCATTCCCCGCTTGCCCCCTTCCGCGACCTCCACCGCAACCTTCGTCGTCTGCCCCCCGACGGTCGCGGTGATCGTGGCCTTGCCCGGTTTGAGCCCGACGACCTCGCCGCGCTCGTCGATCGTGGCAATGGCGGGCTGATCCGAAACCAATTTGGCTCCCGAAAGATCCTGTTCGAAACCCTCGGCGTCGCGCCCGGAAACTCGCAGTGAGTGTCCGGCAAGCCCCGCCTGGAGCTTGAGCGAATCCGGAAAGGCGGAAATGGACTCATACTTCGACGCCGCGGCGGCCTCTTCCGCCGCCACGCCGCTCACGACAGCCGTCAGCAGAGCGGCCCCGCAAATCCAGGTTGTAAAACGCGTGTTCAACATCATTCCAAAACCCAATCTTATATCGAATGCCTTGCGGCGAAAGCAACCCCGGCGAGGCCCTTCGCCAAGGGCATGACCGCGAAAGCAGCCTGCTGTGTAGCGTGCTCTCTGCGAGAGCAGACGAACACAGTCGCGAAACACGTCTGATTTCGTCTCACAGAGACGACGCTACAACCGCGTCCGCGCACCGTTCCCGCCCTCATCATTTCGCCGCCGTCTCCGCCTTCTTCTTTGCGGGCGGCTCCAGCTTCGCCTTGATCTTCCCATCCGCGCCCCAGACGTGAACCACGCCGCTTTCCGAGCCCGCGAAGATCGTTCCGCCATCGCCGGTCGCCGCCACGCAATACAGAATCTCGCCTGTCGAACTCAACCGCCGCTGCTTTTGCTTCTTCAACTCCGTGCACCAACGGGCCGCGCCATCCTCGCTCACCGAAACGATCACCTCGCCCTTGTCGAGCCAGCGCAATCCGGTGACCGGCTTGCCGTGCGACGAAAACGTGAAGGTGAACTCCTTGTCATAGCGGTTGTTCTTCAACATCTGTCCGGTCTCCAGGTCCCAGACCTTGATCTCCTTGTCCGCCCCGGCGCTGGCAAGCTGCGGCTTGTCCTTGCGAAACGCGACCGCTGTCACGAAATCCGCGTGTCCTTCAAAGGCGGCGAGTTCCGCGCGAGAGACGAGATCCCAGACCTTGGCCAACCGATCCGCCCCCGCCGTCGCCAGCTTCAAGCCATCCGGACTCACCTCGATGTCGTAGATCGAATCCTTGTGCGCCTGCCAGCTCGCCAAAGTCCTCGGTTTCGCCCCGACCGAGAACAAGCGTAGCACGCCGCTCTGTGCGACGCGCCCATCGGCCGCAATCAGCGTCCTCCCGCCCGCCGTAAAATCCAATGCCGTGACGCGCCCTTCAAACCCTTCATCAATTGTCGCAAACGGATTCACGCCCAGCCCCGCATCCCAAAGCTGAACACGGCGAAACCCGCCCGACGCCAGCCACTTCCCATCGCGACTCCAGGCCAACGATTGCACCGCGTCCTTGTGCCCGGCCAGGGTCTGAACCAGTGGGAAGGAATTCGTCGAAACGTCGTGGATGAAGATCTGATTGCCGCGCCCGACCGCCAACCGCTTCCCATCCGTCGTCAGCGCAAGCGCCAGGACCGGTTGATAAGATCCCGGCAACGCGCCAAGCGCGGCAGGCTCCAACAACCTGGTCTCCATCTTCAACGCCGCGGCGTCCCACTTCGCGCCGGCGTCAATCCACTTGCGAATGTCGGCGATCTGCTCATCCGTCAACTGTCCCTTGGGCGGCATGTGGGGATCCGCATCCGGAGCCAACACCTCCACTAGGAAACTCTCACTCGACTTGCCGACAACCAACGCCGGGCCGCCATCGCCGCCCTTGAGAATGGCCTCCCTCGAAGTCAGATCCAGGTCGGCCTTGGCCTTCTCCGGATTGTGGCACTCGAAGCAGGTCGCCTTCAGAGTGAAGAGCGCCTTGGAAGTGGAGTCGCCGCTCGCAGCGCCGGCCGCACCGGATGCCGGCCCAAACAGGAATCCCGCAACCACCGCCAAAGTTCTGGCCAATCCACGCCAGCGAGCAATGGAGCGCTGAGCATTGCTCGGCATCGGGCTCACGACCACGCCAGGCCGAGCAATGCTCGGCGCTCCGATCATGCCGGATGGAAATCCTTCGCGCCTATTGCGCCTTCTTGCGGCCAAAGAAAAACTCATGTCAGGGTGCATCTCAAGCCGCGCATTGAACCACACTTTGCGGCGATTTCGAGAACAGACTTGCGCGGCGCCGGTCAGGCCTCCAAGGTCCCGGCCCAACCTTTTCAACCTACGATCCATGGCAGGCAAGAATTCAAAGAAACGTCCCGATCACATCACCGCGTTCGGCGTCAAGGTCCTCAACTCGCGCAACAAGGACATCCGCAAGCTGCGCAAGGTCTTCCCGCCCGCGATTCACGGCACCAAGTGCTGGAAGTCCAGCTACCTGATCATGGACTACCTGCGCGAGAACGGGCTGCCCAAGGGGAAGAAAAAGAAATGCCGCGTGATGGAGGTGGGCTGCGGCTGGGGCCTCGCCAGCATCTTCTGCGCAAAGGAATTCGGAGCCAAGGTCACCGGCACCGACGCCGACGAAATGGTCTTCCCCTACCTCGACCTCCACACCTCGACCAATGGCATCAAGATGCAGCGCTACGCCGCCAAGTTCCAGGACCTGACTGTCACGGAACTCTCCGAGTTCGACCTCATCCTCGCCGCCGACGTCTGTTTCTGGGACAAGCTCGTCAAGCCGCTCTGGAAACTCGTCCGCAACGCCATGGACGCCGGCGTCCAACAGGTCATCATCGCCGACCCCGGCCGCGAACCCTTCGAGACGATGACCAGGAAATGCATCAAGAAATTCGACGCCCAGCGCATCGAACGAGAGATCGACGATCCAGTGAAGGCCTACGGCTTTCTTTGTGTGGTGGACAAGTGAGAGCTTCGCCCCCGCCCGTTCCGGAGAACACAACGCCGACTTGCCTTTTATTCGATTCGCAATAAATTCTAGACAGTCGTTGCCATTGGCGTATCTGGCATCCCGGCGGGTCAATTGCTCGATCGATGGAAGAGGGTCCGAAATTCACACTTGCCAGGGAGTATCTGAAGATCTGGGAGGCGAGCAACGAGCCCCCCCTGCCCTTTCGACTACCTGCGTCGGCATCCGGACGCCGCGGAAGCGCATCGGCTGGAAACGCTGCTTCTCGATCAACGGCTCCGCTCCGAACGCGGGACGCGTTGGTCTCTGGACCACTACCTGCGGAACCTCCCGGACGCCCCCGAAAACCGGGCGCTCCGAATCCGATTGGCGGTCGACGAGTTCCGCCTGCGCGAAGACACGCCCGATGCGCGCGAGTTCGCCTCCCAGTTCCCCGAAATGGAGGAATCCCTGCTTGAGGCATTGACCGGACTGAGCGCCGGCGAGAGCAAGATCCAGCATCCCGATTCCAGCGCATTGACCACCCGGATCGTCCCGCTGCACGAACGCCAACGATCACGACACGCCCAACTCACAAAGGTCGACAGGTATCGGATCCAACGAAAACTGGGCGAGGGCGGCTACGGCACGGTGCATCTGGCGGAAGACCCTGAACTCAAGCGTCAGGTCGCCATCAAGATCTGGCATGTCCGCAGAGCGCAACCGAGCGCCGATCTGACCGGCACACTGGAAGAGGCGCGCATTCTTGCGCAGTTGGACCATCCAGCGATCGTCCCCGTCTACGACGTCGGCAGAACGGAAGACAACGCCTGGTAGATCGTTTCGAAGTATGTCGAGGGCGAATGCCTCGCCCACCGCACATCAAAAAGGCCGTTCGACCAGAACGAGACCGCCAGAATCATCGCCACCATCGCGGACGCGCTGCACCATGCCCATGGAAGGGGCCTCGTGCATCGGGATGTCAAACCGGCCAACATCCTTGTCGATTCCCGCGACGGCGTCCATCTGATCGACTTCGGCATCGCTCTGCGGGAGGAAAATCTGTTCGAACATGGCTATATTGTGGGAACGCCCGCCTACATGAGCCCCGAACAGGCCCGGGGCGAAGGCCACCTGGTGGACGGTCGATCGGACGTGTTCAGTCTGGGAATCGTCCTTTCTGAACTGCTGACCAAGAAGTCGCCGTTCGCAGCCGACTCCGTGGAACGCACGCTCGAACTGATCGAACATAAACCGCCCAAACCCCTCCGTCAGTGGAACAGCGCCATTTCGCCCGATCTGGAGAGGATCTGCCTCAAGGCCCTTTCCAAACGAGTCACGGACCGATACACCTCGGCCCGGGATTTCGCCGGTGTGAACGCCGGTCCAAAAGTGCGGCGCCGGGCGGGCGAAAAGTGCGGCGCTTGGTTGAGGTTTAGGTTTTCAGGCATTGGGGGTCAAGAGTTCACTCCGCCCGGGACTTCCGGATGGGCTCCGGCTTTGCCGGAGCCGAAGCCGGAACGTAGTGGAGGCGTAGGCGGAGGCAGAGCCGGCGCGGCGCGCCATCGGGCTGGGGTTGCGAAGCATTCATCGGCTACTTTCCAGTCTTCTTGCGTCGCTTCTTCGAGTGTTGCAGCCGATAGCTCTCGCCGTTGGCTTCGAGGATGTGAACGCGGTGTGTCAGGCGGTCGAGCAACGCGCCGGTCAGCCGTTCGCTGCCCATCACCTCCGTCCATTGCTCGAAGGGCAGATTGGTCGTGACGATCAGGCTGTTGCGTTCGTAGGCCCGGCTGACGACATCGAAGAGCAGTTCGGCCCCGGCCTTGGTGAATGGGACGTAGCCCAGTTCGTCGAGGATCAGGAGACGGTTGCGTTCGAGTTGGCGGTGCAGCCGCTGGAGATTGCGCTCCTCGCGATGTTCAAGAAGCTGGGTGACCAGCCCGGTTACGGAGAAGAACCTGACCCGGTTGCCCTGCATGCAGGCCGCGTGTCCAAGGGCGGAGGCCAGATGGGTCTTGCCCGTGCCCGGATTGCCGACCAGAAGAATGTTCTCGC
>Ga0181573_10002859_pt1 | contig 15669 bp, 12 predicted proteins | sample 101ome_25_FD_148643 | JGI IMG/M metagenome (GOLD analysis project Ga0181573, IMG submission 148643) | Coastal salt marsh microbial communities from the Groves Creek Marsh, Skidaway Island, Georgia - 101409BT metaG (spades assembly) | ecosystem: Environmental > Aquatic > Marine > Intertidal zone... | reverse complement strand
AGGTGTTCGTTGTCGACGACCGAGGAGGACCACCGGACCGCGGGTTGGTGCGTGGGGAGGGCAGGAGGCGGTCGGTGGATGGTCACCGTGGCTGGTGTGGGGGTGGCTGATGGTTGGGAGGGGACGTGGGTGGCCGTGGTGGTCGTGGTGGCCGTGGTGGCCGTGGTGGCCGTGGTGGCCGTGGTCGTGGCCACCTGGGTCGTTCGAGTGGAGGCCATGCGACACGTTCTCTCCAGTCAGTCTCGTCCCTCCGATCGCCGGTCCCTCGTGCCGTTCGCGGTGTCAGCCAGGTATGTATGTCCTTCGTAGTTCGTCACGACTCGAGCGCTTCTCTTGTGAATGTTGTTGTCCCGCTCCGAGAAAAAGCTCTCAACGATTTTCAAGTTGTGTATCACGGCAGGGGCCGACGACCACGAGGACGACGAGGACGACGAGGACGACGAGGACGACGAGGAAGACGAGGAAGACGAGGACAACGGACGAACGGGCGACGGCGTGATACGGTCGAGTCGAGCTGGCGGAGCAGGACGACGACGGGAACGACCGAGATCGCATCCTCTCCACGCCACACGCCTCCCCGTTACAACGACATATCATCATGTCGTTCCACGAGCAGGATTTCGACCCGGTGTCGTATATCAACAGTCGGTTTCCCGACCGGGAGTCGCTGCTTCAGACCGTTCCTTCCGCCCTGGCCACCGACCCGTTGCCTCCGCGGGCGGCGCTGCTTCTCCAGACGAGCATCGAGTCGCTGAAGATAGAAACGAGGAACGTTGACGCGGAGATTCTGCATGCTATACGGAAGCAGTCAAAGTCTGGTTCGAATGCGCGGGAGCAGTTGAAGAAGTCGCACGAGACGGTGCGGGAGGCGATTCAGCAGGTCGCTCGGTGCCAGACACTGGCGGACGAGTCCGAGCGGATGGTGTCGACGATCACGAAAGATGTGCGGCAGCTGGACAATGCCAAGAGGAATCTGACGACGGCGATTACGGCGCTTCGGCGATGTGCGATGCTCGTGGATGCCGTGGAGCAGTTGCAGGTGGCCGCGGAGCGTCGGCACTTTCGGGACGCGGGCGGGTTGCTCTGCGCGGTCAAGCAGTTGCAGGCGCATTTTGCGTCGTACGGTCATATCGCGAAGATTGCAGAGCTGAAAGGGCGGGTGCAGTCGCTGGAGCAGGCGCTGCGGCTGGCGTCGCTCCGGGAGTTTGAGCTGCTGGGGGAGGACGCGCCGCCGGCGACGGTCGTCGAGACGCTGCGGGCGTGTTGCACGGTGACTGGTGCCATCGGGACGTCGGCGAGGGACGAGCTCGTTGATATTATCTGCAAGCGGGAGATGAATATGTACACGCAGATTTTCGGGACGATTGGGGAGACGGCAAAGCTGGACAGGACGGTGAATCGCTACAAGTGGTTCATCCGGCGGCTGGACAGTCGGCGCGTGATCTGGGGTATCTTTCCGGAAGAATGGCGGGTGACACAGCTGTTGGCGTTGACGTACTGCTCGATCACGAAGAGCGAGTTGGCGGAGATTCTGGCGGAGATGCGACAGGAGGCGTTGCGGGGGGACGTCGAGGGGCTGCTCAAGGCCGTGGAGGCGACCAACGTGTTCGAGGCGGAGATGGAGCGGCGGTTTGGAAGCGGGGAGGGGGAGGGAAGGGACGAGGAGGACGAGGAGGACGAGGAGGACGAGGAGGAGGAGGACGATGGGTTTTTCGAGGGCAAGCCGCAGCCGACGAGTCTGCAGTCGCCGGCGGCCGGTGGTCTCGGTGGTGTCGGTGGCGCCCACGGTGGGACCCCGGCGGCGGAGGCCATTCGGAAAAAGTACCGGGAGCGTAGCGGGCGTGATGTCCGTGATGTCCGTGATGCGCGTGCCGCCGAGGAGGACGCCGACCAACGCGAGCGTCTCCAGGAGGAGAAGCGGGCCCTCCGCGAGGACGCCGCCGAGGCGGCGGTCAAGCAGGCCTCGTTCAAGAACGTCATCTCGCCGGTCTTCGAGCCGTACATGTATTTTTATGCCGAGGATGTGCTGAAGAACCTGCAGCAAAAACTGGAAACGTCGCTGGCGGCCGAGACCTGGGTCCAGATGGCCGAGGACCAGGCCATCCTCAAGTCGAGCGACGACCTGACCAGCATGATTCGCGAGGAGCTGCGGTTCTGCTCGACCAAGATCTCCAAGGGCAAGTCGCTCCTCGAGCTTTCAAAGATGTTCGGGAAGCTCTATGCGGCCTACGCGGCGGCGCTCGTCTCCAAGCTGCCCAAGACGGCGGCGGGCCACACGACCGGCGCGGCCTCCCTCGGCTCGACCGCCTGGCACATCAAGCTCCGTCCCGAGGACGTGCCCCTCGCGTGCCTGTTCATCAACACATCTGCGCACTGCATACGCATGGTGCAGCAGCTCCAGGGCGCAATCCAAAAGCGCATCAGCGAGGAGCTGCGCGATCGGGTCGACCTCTCTGACGCCGAGGACGCCTTTGGCGATCTCACCACCCGGTCGCTGTCGGTGCTCCTGTTGGGCATAGAGACCGAACTGGACGCTCCGCTGGCCATTCTAATGCGGAAGAACTGGCAAGGGTTCGATATCACGGGTGACCAAAGCGATTTCGCCCTCCAGGCGTGTTCGATCATCGCCGACTTTGGGCGGCGCCTCTGCCCGCCCGCCCTGGACGAGAACCAGTTCGGCTTCTTCTGCGACAAGCTGATCCGATCCTTTGCCCCCCGCCTGTTCCAGGCCATCTTCAGGTGCGGACCTATCGGGCAAGCGGGCGGCCAGCAGCTGCGGCTCGACCTCGAGGCGCTGCGCGGGGCCATCCTGTCGATGCGAGGGAGCGGGAGCGGTTTGAACGGTTCGTTCGCTCGCGACGTGTCAACCGCCTTCAAGTCAACGGAATCGGTGCTCAAGGTCGTCTCGTCCCCGCTGGAGACGCTCGTGGACACCTTCATGGAGCTCATGCCGGGCGCTTCGCAGACCGACCTCCAGCATATCCTCGAGCTGATGGGCATCCGGAAGATCGACATGTCGTCGGCCATCAAGGAGTACATTACCAAGTCGTCGAGTCGAACTGTCCAGAAGGAGACGTCGGCGACGTCAGCGACGTCGGTGTCGCTGCGGTCCCGGCCGCACATCCCGCAGCCGCAGTTCAACCCGATCGCGAAGAACTCGTTCGCCCTCGAGCAGGCCGCCGCAAAGGCCGTCGGTTCGGACTTTGACTTCGACCTGTCCTCCCGCTTCTCGAGGATCAAGACGTCCGCGAACGCGCACGCCGCGAAGCTTCGCGAAAACCTCCGGGAGTTCAAGGACGCCGGGGGAAGGTAGGAAGGCGAGGCGGCCACCACTGGTCGTTTGCGACTGGTCGTCGGGGAGCCTACGGCCGACGACACGCGCGATCGGCGGTGGTCATACTCACAATCATGTGTAATACGGTGGACATGCCCACTGTGAGCGTGACGGACGAGAACGAGAACGAGACGACCCACGGCGTGGCGTGGAGGCGGACGTCGCGCAGGAAGAAGAAACCCAAGGAGGCCACAGGCGTCGACGACGACAGTCGGTTCGTCGACCACGACGATGGAGACCACCATCACGACGACGACGACGACGACGACGACGACAAGGCGTGGGACCCAAGGCAGCGCACCAGGTCCAAGGCCGCCAAGAAGAGGTTGGGACGGGCGATGGGGGCACCCCGAAAGGGCTGTGACCGCGACAACCGCTGGGCCCTCGGCGACGCGCTGACCGGTCACCGCGTCGCCGTCGTTCTCCCGGGAGACGACGGCCGGGCCCGCTGCGTGCAGGGGACGGTCATCGGCCGGGTCGTCCGCCGACAAGACGCCCATCACGGCGTGCACGCGGTCCAGTTCCAGCAGCAGAACGTTCTGGAACTGGTCGATTTTTGTTCGTTAGAGGACTGGAAACTGGTTCAATTTGAAGAACCGTGACTGGTGGTATCCACAACTGTTGTAAGCGAAGCGTGGATCGTGTGTGTAGCCTGCCTACGTCTTTGTCGAGTCGCATTCGCATTCGCACTCACTCGGTTTTCCGGTCCGCGCGAATGAAGCGTGCTCGGGGCGATGGCGGTGGCGATGTTGGCGAGGCGAAGGGGGGCGTCGACATGACGGAGGGGGAGGACCGGCAAGAGACAGACGAGGAGGAGGACGAGGAGGCCCTCATCGAGCGCAGCAGGCAGCGACGGCGGCAAATCCTCGCCAAGCACGGCAAGGGTGCCGATGATGGTGGCCGTGCCGATCACGATCGCGGCGACACTGAGCATCGCGACGCGCTCGAGGCGCCCGACGCGCCCGACGCGCCCGCACCGGCACCCGCACCCCCCCCACCGCAGTCTTCTGATGAAGACGACATGTTTGCAGACACCCCAGAGGACGCCGAGGAGCACCCCGGTGCCAAGTTCAAGCCGACTTCCGCCAAGGGCCTTGCGGATAACTACGACGACGCCGAGGGCTACTACAACTTTCAGGTCGGCGAGGTCCTCGGTGGGCGCTACGAAGTGTTTGCCACCCACGGCAAGGGCGTCTTCAGCAGCGTGCTCAGAGCCCGCGACTTGCGGAGTACTGACGGCGGCGGGAGGGACGCTGGCACCTCGGGCGGTGCGCCCGAGGCCGCCGCGCTGCCCGAGGTCGTCGCACCCCCCGCCCACCCGCAACTCGCCGTGGCCGTCAAGGTGATTCGCGCCAACGACACCATGTTCAAGGCTGGCCAAATGGAAAAGGTCATCCTGAACAAGCTGTCGCAGGCCGACCCCCAAAACAAGATGCACTGCATCAGGATGCTCGATTCGTTCGAGTATCGCAGCCACCTGTGCCTCGTCTTCGAGGCCATGGACATGAACCTCCGCGACCTGACCAAGAAGTACGGTCGCGGCATCGGCCTCCACATCAGCGCCGTCCGAACCTACGCCACCCAGATGTTGATCGCACTGGACCACATGAAAACCTGCGGCGTCGTCCACGCGGACATCAAACCCGACAACATCCTCGTGAACGAATCGCGCAGCGCCATCAAAATCTGCGACTTTGGCTCCGCCATGTTCTCAGGAGACAATACCATCACACCCTACCTCGTGAGCCGCTTCTACCGGGCGCCCGAGGTCATCCTCGGCCTCCCCTACGACCACCCGCTGGACATGTGGAGCGTCGGCTGCGTCATCTACGAGCTCTTTACCGGCCAGATCCTCTTCCCGGGTCGCACCAACAACGAAATGCTCAAGTTCATGATGGATGTCAAGGGGGCATTTCCGAAGAAGATGGTCAAGAAGGCAGAGTTTGGGTTCAAGCACTTTGCAGACGACCAGGGCGAGAAGTTTTGTTTCGAGGAGCAGGACTTGCTCACGAAGCAGATGGTGTCGCGGACCATCGAGGGCGTCAAAGTCGACGCGGAAAAGAGCCTCGGCCGACGCTGCGCGTCCTCCTCCTCGGCCGAGCGCAAGCAGGTCGCGCACCTCGTCGACCTCCTCGAACGCGTGCTCACGCTCGATCCCGACAAGCGCATCACCCCCGCCGAAGCCCTCGACCACCCCTTCATCGCCCACGAAGCAAACGTGAACACGAACAAAGCACCCAAGCCTCCTCGACCCACGTTTTCAAGCCGCCCTCGGGCATCTGTCCTCCGACAAAAGACGTAATCTATTACGATATATAAATACCACCAACTCCGGCATCCCTTCTACATCTGCACACCTTCTTTGAGGATATCATACGGAATCGCCGTGATCGTCTCCATGCTCACGTTCTCCACCATGAACCCCTCGGTCCTCGGCCCCTTGGGCTGCCTCTTTGTCACCGGCGCCGCCTCCCCGGCCAAATGCGCCTTATGCCTCGCCGCATCGTTCTCCTTGCAACGACGCAAAAACGCCTCGTGGCACCTCGACGGCTTGACGTGCTCCACACGCACATGAATCCTCTTCTTAATGTACCGCCCGTTCACCTGCTTCAGCAACTCCACACCCACAGCACGCTTCGTCACGTTCCACACACGCCCAGTCTTCCCGTGATAAAACTTATGCGGCATCCCCTTGTGCACAGCACCGTTCACCTTGATGTCCACATAGTCCCCCAGCTTGTAGGGCGTGAGGTACACCGCCATCGGGATGTACCCGCGCTGGCGGAAGCCACGCTTGAACAGGTCCCTGTTGAGAGGAGAGTAGTAGGAGGGAGAGGTGAGCGGGGAGCGGAAAGCGGAAAGCGGTGCGAACGTGTATGTATGCATGTATAAGAGAGACCGAACGGCTGGCTGGGTGACCAAGTGGCCAAGTGGCTGGAGGGATGAAGGTCAACCGCCTGCGGCGGTTGAAACCGACCAACAACGCGTCACTCGCCGGAAACACCTATCCGTATCCAACCAACCCGGCGCCGGCACCCCGCTCGCTCTCTCCACGCTCTTCTCCACCGCCGCATCGGAATCGAATTCCCGAATTCCGAATTCCAGCCGCGTTCGACGTCGATACCCCCGTCCGCCCGCCTGAACGAACACACAGACACAGTATCGTCCGTCTGTGCGCCGATCAGACCGTTTGCACGGACGAAACCAGGGAATTCCATCATCTGGTGGTCTTCACGGAATTTGCGGCGAGCTCAGAAATCCGCAGTAAACTGGTGACGTACCTCGTGCGGGCGCGATATCCTTGACCTCCGGGCATTCTTCTGACTGTGAATGATCAATAAAAGATGACGGCCGAGGCGTGTGAAGCGACAGACACGGTCGTCTCGCTGATTAAAAGGAAAGGCTACTCGGCGCTATCCCATCATTCGCAAACTCAATATCGCTCGCTTCTCCTCGGTAGGAGCGATAGACGTATCTACGTGGCATAGAGAGAAAGGCGCGCGCAATGAGGCTCGCAGCTGTCGCGACGAGGGCGAATTCTGCGGTCTTTCGGGCTGGTCCGGCGAGGCGGGCGGGGGCGAGGGCGAGGGCGACTGCCACGAGGGTGGTGGCCAAGGTCGACCTGAACGGCGGTCCGCGTGTCATCCGGGGCAAGTGCTTCGTCACGAAGGATAACATCGACACGGATCAGATCATCCCCGCAGAGTACCTGACGCTGGTTCCCAGCAAGCCGGTGGCCGGTGGGTTTTTACTTGCTATTTTTTTGAGATCAGACTGCGGGAGCGCAGTCTCCTCTGTTCTCCTTTTCTCACTCTTCGTCGCACGCCTTCACGTCTTGACGCGCTCACCCGTCACCCGCCACCTGCCAGGACGAGTACGAGAAGCTCGGATCGTACGCGTTGATCGGCCTTCCGGACGACCTCTACCCGACTCGCTACGTGGAAGTCGACTCGATGAAGACGGACTATCCGATTTTGATCGGCGGCGATAACTTTGGGTGCGGGTCGTCTCGGGAGCATGCGCCGGTGGCGCTGGGGGCTGCCGGGGCCAAGGTGTGTGTGAGTCAGAGTTATGCGAGGATTTTCTTCAGGAATTGTGTGAGTACGGGGGAGTTGTATCCGGTGGAGACGGACGAGAGGCTGTGTGACGTGTTGGAGACTGGGGAGGAGGTGGAGGTGGACATGGAGCGGGACGTGTTGACGGTGGTTGCAAGCGGGAAGACGTACAGTTTGAAGGCGCTGGGGGATGCCGGGCCGGTTATTGATGCCGGAGGGATCTTCAATTACGCCAGGGAGAGCGGGATGATCAAGGCGAAGAGTGGGTAAGGTGGTGTAAGTACACGATAAGTACGCGAGGCCGCGTCGGCGTCCGTCCTCCATTCTTTCTCCATTTCGTTCGACACGCGTTTCAGTCTACAGTTTGGTCGTATTGTGTTTATTTGTTTGTGTGTTTCCGGGCGCGTTCGTGGTGTCGAGGGCGTTTCAGCGAGAAACGAGGCCAACGACAGGTTATCCACTCCCATGCAGAAGGGACGTGACGGAGGGTCGACCGCCAACGGGACCGACGACGTGGAACGGGGTCTGGGTGGGACCTTGGAGACAAATGCGGCGGCATATATGACGAACGTGGCGAGCTTCACGAGGACGTTTGATGACGAGCTGGCGACGGTGGAGCAGCGGCAGGCGTCGCTGGGGAGTCGGCGGTGGGTGTTCATCTCGTTGTCTCGTTGTCTCTCTCGCTCGCTTGCGCGTACCCTCGCGCTCACTCGTTCGTTCGTCCGTTCGGTCGTTCGGTCGTTCGGTCGGTCGGTCGATCCACAGGGGGAGCAGCATGTTTGACCTGGACGAGGACTTGGCGTACTTTGTGTCGAAGAAGATCAAGGTGAGTCTGTCGTTCTCCAACCTGACGTATCGTATTCCGCTGAAAGGAAAGGGCGGGGTGAAGAAGAGAGGATTCAAGTCGACGTGCTGCGGTGGCGACCGTGGGGGCGAGCCGTACGTGGAGCAGCATAAGGTCATTCTGGACGATCTGTCGGCGGACGTGCCGGCGGGGCGGCTGGTGGCCGTGATGGGTCCGACGGGCTGCGGGAAGACGTCGCTGATTAATGCGCTTGCGGGGCGCTTGGAGGCTGGTGGGGAGGTGTACGGGGAGGTGCTGGTGAACGGGCAGCCCCGGGGCAAGTCGTACAGGGCGCTGGTGGCGTACGTCATGCAGGACGACGTGCTGTTTCCGAATTTGACCGTGCAGGAGACGTTTGAGTTTGCGGCGAGGATGCGACTGCCGAAAAAGGTCTCAAACGCGTCCAAGATGAAGCTTGTGGACACCATCATCAACGAGCTCGGGCTGTCCAAGGCGCGCAACACGAGGATCGGCAACGCCATGTACCGCGGGGTGAGCGGTGGCGAGCGGAAGCGGACGAACATCGGGATAGAGCTGCTGTCGGGGGCGAGCCTGATTTTCTTGGACGAGCCGACCAGCGGCCTGGACGCGTTCCAGGCGATGAACGTCATGGAGAGCCTGTGGACGCTGAGCACGAGCGGGCGGACGATCATCACGACCATCCACCAGCCTCGGTCCAGTATATTCAAGATGTTTGACCTGCTGCTGTTGCTGAGCGAGGGCAGGACGATGTACTACGGGCCAGCCAAGGACGCCGTGAAGTTCTTCTCCGACGCCCACTTTGAGTGCCCGGTCAACTTCAACCCGGCCGACTTTTTCTTGGACGTCGTGTCCATGGACTACCGCAACGAGGACGCCGAGGAGGCGAGCCGCGAGCGGATCCGCTTGGTGGCCGAGTTGTTCGCCTCGGTGCGCCCGACGTTCGAGGGGGGCATCCAAAAGCAGCACCGGCTGTCCATCGACGGCTGCGACGACTGCACTGACCTCAACGTCGTCGTGTTTCCAAACAACCCGTTCACCGAGTTTGGACTCTTGCTGCGGCGCGCGTGGAAGCAGCAGAGCAGAGACATCCTGCCCATTGCCATCACGGTGGTGCAGACGGTCGTCGTGGGGTTCATCCTCGCGGCGATCTATTCGGACATGGGCTCGTCGGCCACGCCGGTCCAGGACGAGCTCGGCATCCTGTTTTTCGTCTGCATCTTCTCGGCCTTTGGCGCAATGTTCCAGGCGCTCAACACCTTCCCCACGGATCGCGCCGTCGTCAACCGCGAGCGCGCGTCGAAAATGTACCACGTGCTTCCGTACTACGTGGCCCGTTTCATCTGCGACATGCCGACGCGCGTCGGACAGGGACTGCTGTTTGGCTGCATCGTGTACTGGATCGTCGGGCTCAACCCCGCCGCGAGCGCCTTCTTCATCTTCTGTGCGCTCCTCATCGTCGAGGGTCTCGCCGCGCAAGGCTTTGGAATCTGCATCTCGGCAGTCTGTCCCAACGAAAAGGTGGCGTTTGCCATCGCACCGGCCATCACGATCGTGTTGATCCTGGTCGGCGGCTTTTACGTCAACCAGGACGCCATCCCCGTCTGGATCAGCTGGTTGAAGTACGTAAGTCACCTGTACTGGGCGTACATGGGGCTCACGATCAACGATTTCGCGGGACGGACGGGCTGGGAAACGTGCCTCAACATCGTCAACGGCACCTGCATCGCCACCGTCGAGACGTCCGGCGACGAGGTGCTCGCGAGGCTGGGATTCGACCCGGACCACCTCTGGCTGGCGTTTGTCGTCCTCATCGGGCTGATGGTGTTTTACAACTCCATGGGATACCTGTTCCTGAGGCTGTCCAAGCCAAAGACGATGCCGATTGCGAACGAGCGGCCAAAAAAGACGTAGGCGTGGTCTGTGTCTGTGGTGTCGTCGGTCGGCGCGCCGAAACACGGCCGCGACGCGGACAGCCTCGACGGTGGCGTGCCGAACGAACGAACGAGCGAGCGAGCGAGGGCCTACCTTGTCAAGGACCACGTTGGCCGGCCCCAGCCCTGAGGAAATCCCTCGCCTTCTCTGGATAAATCTCCGTCATCGCGGCCGCTCCCTTTACTATCGATCTAATTATTGTGTCACCGGTCACCATGATTTCTCTCCAGACGCTTGCGAGTATGCGCACGTTCACGCCCGCGGGTGTCCAGGCCGTACGTCGTCGATTTCTTGGACTGGAATGAGAAAGTCCGGAAGCGAATTTCTCGTCCGTTCTCCCCGTTCTTCTCACTCACCCGGATCCTTTGTTTGTATCGATCCCCATCGTGACGAACACGACTCCTTTTCGTCATCGTCGAATACACCCGCTGCCACTCACCCCAACACGCACGTTCTCACCGGCCTGCAGAAGCGCTCCACCTGTGTGTGCAACGCCGCCCCGGCCCAGAACCGCCGCGAGGCCCTTGCACTCGGTCTCGCCGCGGCCGCGGCCGCGCTCGTCCCGGGAGCCGCACAGGCGAACAGCGGCGCGCCCAAGAACGCGAGTGCCGCTTCGATGTCGTCGTTCACGATGGAGGGTACCAAGAAGCAGGGTGTGTCGCCGGGGCGCAAGGCCAAGGTGCTGAACAAGCTGAAGGAGCAGATCGCTGCTGGGGACCTGTCTTAAAGTTTGTGTGACGATGTTCATGTTGTAAGCACGAGTAGTACGAATTGCCCCTCGCGAGGGCAGCGATCGCTCGGCTCTTGTCGGGCAGACGCCCCTCGGTTGTCCTCTGCAGTTTTCTGTATCGGTTTTACCTTACACGGTCCTTCCTAGTTCGAGTAAACGACGCTCCCCGTCCTAGTCGGCATCTACATGCCAGGCCTCGGCTCTCGGGGCGCCGACCACGACACGCTGAGGATCAAGTTGGCGTACCCGAACCCGTCGAGCGTGTCGATCGCCGCCTGCGCGTCCTCCCTCCTGGCAAAGTTGACAAACGCGAACCCTCTGCTCTCCCCAGTCTCCCTGTCCTTGGCAATAAAGATCCGCTGCACGTGGCCAAACCGCCCAAACAGGTCCAGCAGATCCTGCTCCACCACGTCCTCGCTCAGGTTCGTCACCCGCACGCTGTTCTCATCCCGCCGCTTCTCCATCATCATCCGCTCGCCCTCGCCGCCCGCGCCACGGTTACGCAGCGACGGCGGCACGTACCCGCCCTTCGAACCGGCCGAAGGCAGACCTCCCGATCCCCCCTCGTAGCCATCCTCCTCCGGTGGCGCCTCGACCTCCAGCAGCCCCTTTGCCGCCAGCAGCTGGCGCTCCATCCGCTTCTTGTGCAGCAGCTCTCGGAGCGACATCGCCGCCGACTTGTTGTCCCCGGCGCTCGACACCTGGAAATCCTCCCGCTGCTTGTCCTCCTGCGACTGCTTCTTTGACTTGACCCGCTCGAACGGAACGTCCTCCGGGGAACGCGCCGTGATGGAGTCTGTCGGACGTTCTGTCGCTGCGTCCCCAAACTTGACCCAGCCGGCCCGCTTGGCCGCCATCGAGGCATGCACCTTCTTGGACACGCTGACGACACGAGACCGCGTCGTACGCTTCATCAAATCGCCCTTGGCATTGCGATAATAGTCCACCTTTGTGACGATGCCGCGAGCGTCCGGCGCAGACACCGTCGACGGCGGCAGCGGCTCTTCCTCCTCCAGCAGGTCTCCCCACCGCGACGCATTATTCGACGCTTTCAAAAGCGCTGATGATGCCATCTGGTGTCGTCTTCGTCGTCGTCGTCGTCGTCGTCGCCGTTGTGTATGCGGGCCACGTTCACTGTGTTGAGAGAGAAGAGCCGGTGAGAATGGGGGAATCGCGCCGCCCCGTCTGAGAAAGGCTCCCTCGCACCGACAATGGCGTGCTGTGTGTACGACCGAGCTGGAGGGCTGCGGGACGAGCCACGAGGAGCCGCGGCCGCAATGACATGACACGATTCGATGAAACGAGCAGCATCGTCCGCCGAGCCAGGCCCGGCGCGTCCCGCACGCCGATCGCCACGCGGAGAGACGGATAAGGGTTGTATTGCCGGTGTGGAATGCACGTACCTGGTATTGACCGAGTAAATTCGCGAATGAATGTCGTGTGGGGGCTCCCCACTTTCACTATTCAAAAACAGGGCCCTTGCCGTCTGTCGTCGGTCGTCGGTCGTCTGTCCTTGTGTACGCGCACGACGAGTCGGGCGAGGGCGCAGCCAGGGCGTGGAGCGCGCGAAAGCGGGAGCTCGAGAACGGCGGGTCAATTCGTCGGTCAGCGTGCCCACGAACCAACAACCACGAGGAAATGAGCACGTCGCCAGCGGACCCGGAGGCAGCGGACGACGTCGTCGTGGACGGCGGCGAGATGGCTGCGTACGGGGCGCTGTCGGTGCAGCACGCGTCGGCGGTAGAGCAGCGCATCCAGGCGAGTATGGAGGACGTCGGCGTTCCGACGACGACGACGACGACGACGACACCTTCTGGGGCGGGCGGTGGTCGGGAAGGCGGGGAGGACGTGCAGGCGCGGCTGTTGGGATTGGAACGTGAGATATGGGCGTTGAGGACGTCGGAGGAAGAGGCGGGTGTGGTGGGGGATGGGTTGCAGCAGGCGGTGCGGCGGGAGCGGTTGGGGACGTTGGAGCGATCGTGGAACGGGGTGGTGGCCGGGTTGGGGGCTGCGGCGCGAGCCAAGGCGAAGCAGCGGATGGAAGGGATGGTCGCGGGCGGGGAAATGAAGAAAGGACAGGAAAAGGAAAAGGGCCAGGGGAAGGGTGCGGGTGCGGGACAGAAGCCGCCGGCGCAGGGTCGGGATTTGCTGCAGGGGGGCAAAGGGAAGCGTCAAGGGAAGAGTCGGGGGAGCTCGTCCGGGCCGACGGGGCTGATGGAGGTGGACTTGTTTGAGGACGTTCGACCGAAGAACGCGCGCGGTGGGGCCGGCGGGGCGGTACGTCTGCTGGTCTGTCTGACGCCTGACGCCTGACGCCAGGCGGTTATCATCTCACCACGCACATCTCACCACGCGCTTGCAACAACGCCTGCAGTTGATCGAGACGGAGCGGGATCGGTTGATTCGGTTGGGGGTGTTGACGCCGTTTGATAACCTTGGGGATGCGTACGAGAAGAAGATCGAGGGGGGCGACGGCGCGAGGGGGCGGCACGCGTCGATTGAAGACGTGGGACGGCGAATGGTCGCGGCCGGGGAGGCGAAGAGGAAGGCCAGGCTGATGGATCCGTCCGAGCTGCCGAGGCCGCAGCGGGCGGCGAAAAAGATGCGGGAGAACTTCTGGCGGGAGGGGGCCAAGGCAAAGTTGGACAGGGTGCGGAAGGACATTGCATCGAAGAAGCGCATTGCGATTCGCGGGAAGAAAGACGAGGGGAAGGACGAGGAGGACGAGGAGGATGCTGCAGGGGACGAGCGGGGCGAGGCGGCCGGGGGCAACGAGCTGACGCGAGCCGCGCCTCAGGACGACATGAACGACGAGGCGTACCACTTGCGGCAAGTGCATGCGAGGATGGCGGAGGACGACGGCGACGAGGAGGAAGAGGACGACGTGGCGTTTCAAGGCGGGTACAAGATTCCCGGGTATATTTATGCCAAGCTGTTTGATTACCAGCGCACGGTACGCAGTTGGCCGCGTCGACGCCGCCGTCGACGTCACGTGGTCACGTGGTCACGTTCGCTCACCCGCTCGCTCGAAACTCCACCGGCGATTGTTGTCAGGCTATCAAGTGGCTGTGGGAGCTGCATACGCAGGAGGCGGGAGGTATCATGGGCGACGAGATGGGACTCGGCAAGACGGTGCAGATCACGGCCTTCCTGGCCGGGCTGCACCACAGCGGCATGTTCAGGCCCTCGCTGATCGTGTGCCCGGCGACCATGTTGCGACAGTGGTTGCGCGAACTCCGGGAGTGGTATCCACCGTTCCGGGTGGCCATCCTGCACGAGAGCGCCCGGTCCAAGAACAACTCGTACTCGCGGTCGCAGGTGGTGGCGAGGGTCGCCACGGCCCAGTCGGGCTTGCTGCTGACCACCTACGATCAGATGCGTATTTGCAAAGCGGAGCTCTGTCGGGTCAAATGGGGCTACGTCGTGCTCGACGAGGGGCACAAGATCAGGAACCCAGACGCCGAGGTGACCCTGGCGGCCAAGTCGCTGCGCACGACGCACCGGCTCATCATGTCCGGGTCGCCGATCCAGAATCGACTGGTCGAGCTGTGGTCGCTGTTTGATTTCGTGTTTCCAGGAAAGCTGGGGACGCTGCCCGTATTCCAGGCGCAGTTCGCGCTGCCGATCCAACAGGGCGGCTACGCCAACGCGTCGTCCCTCCAGGTCGCCACGGCGTACCGGTGCGCGGTCATGCTGCGCGACATGATCTCGCCGTATTTACTGCGGCGGAAGAAGGCCGACGTGGCCAAGGCGCTGCCGAAGAAGACCGAGCGGATCCTGTTCTGCAGCCTGACCAACGTCCAGCGCGACATGTACCTGTCCTACCTGCAGTCCAAGGAGCTCAGCGAGATCCTCAACGGCGACCGCGGGGCGCTCATCGGCATTGACATCCTGCGGAAGATCTGCAACCACCCCGACCTGCTGGACAAGAACAAGTGGGACAGTGCGACCGACTACGGCAACCCGGAGCGCTCTGGCAAGATGCTCGTCCTCGACAAGATCCTCAAGCACTGGATGGACAACGGGGACAAGGCGCTGGTGTTCACGCAGACACAGCAGACGCTCGATATATTGGAGAAGCTGGTCATCGACCGGGGCTACACGTATCACCGCATGGACGGGAGCACGTCTGTCGCGACGCGCTCCCGGCTGATCGACGACTTCAACGCCAACCCCAAGGTGAGCCTGTTTTTACTGACGACGCGCGTCGGCGGACTGGGCATCAACCTGGTCGGCGCGTCCAAGTGTATCATCTTCGACCCCGACTGGAACCCGTCGACGGACGTCCAGGCCAGGGAGCGGGCGTGGCGGATTGGCCAGACTAAGGAGGTGACAGTCTACCGCCTGATCCTCAGCGGCACCATCGAGGAGAAGGTGTACCATCGCCAGGTCTACAAGCAGTTCATGACCGACAAGGTCCTGAAGGACCCGCGACAGAAGCGATTCTTCAAGGCCAAGGACTTGTCGGACCTGTTTACGCTCGGCGACGAGTACGCCGAGGGGACAGAGACGGCGGCCATATTTTCGTCCCTCGGCCCAGCCGCCGCGATGACTGAGATTGATGATGGATCGAAGGAAGACGACGGGGAAGACGACGGGGAAGACGACGGGGAAGACGACGGGGAAGACGACGGGGAAGACGACGGGGAGAAGGAAGAGGTTGAGGGCGAGGCCGATGATGCCGCCGCCAAGGTCGCCATGCCGGAGAGGGACGTTGCGGACCAAACCCGCGACGAAAACCAACCCACGGGAGATGCCAGCATCCTGAAGGACCTCTTTGACCACGGCGGGA
>Ga0181573_10002856_pt1 | contig 15678 bp, 10 predicted proteins | sample 101ome_25_FD_148643 | JGI IMG/M metagenome (GOLD analysis project Ga0181573, IMG submission 148643) | Coastal salt marsh microbial communities from the Groves Creek Marsh, Skidaway Island, Georgia - 101409BT metaG (spades assembly) | ecosystem: Environmental > Aquatic > Marine > Intertidal zone... | reverse complement strand
GCGGGTGCACCCGCGCACAACGGGCCTGAACGCCCCCCGCGCCAGCTCTTCCTCGACAATGTCCCGGAGCACATCCATCGGGTCCCGGCTGGACCCTTTTCTGTGGGCGATGAACCTGTTCGCCATGCTGGTCTTCGGATGCGGCACATGAACCACAAACCCGCTCCCTTGCACGACGAACCGGAACCCGGCCGCCTCGAGGCTCTTTACGAACATCAGCTTGTTCGCGCCGTACCCAACAAACCGCTCGTCGGCGGCCGGCGCCGTCGTCCTTGCCAGCACCACAAACGGCTCGTACTTATCCTGGTAGTCCACCTTGTACACGTCGTGGGGGTCCTTGCTCCGGATCCACCGGCTCGTGTTCGTGGGACCGTGTCCGGCTTCGAAATCCCGGGCGTTGAACGCACCCACCAGCTCCTGCTTGTACGCCTTGCGCAACCCGGCCTTGCCGCCCATCACGAGGCTCTTCACCAGATGCTCGCCGATGTACGCCTCCATCTGGTGCCCGTCAACCAGCTCGAACGCCGGCACGACGACGGCGCCCCGGTCGCTGGCCAGCGCCATGAGCCGCGCCCACACCTCGGGATCCCGGTACCCATCACCGGGCATGCCCAACCGGGGCGAAGCCACGAAATCGACGTCCAGCACGAACACGAGGGGACTCTGTGCCAACGACATGGCCCTGTTCCGCAGCGCGTTGATGGGATACGGCTGCGCCCTCTCGTCCTCAATCACCTGTCCCACCAGCTCCACCCGGAGCGCGCACGTGTTCGGCGTCGACTCCATGACGGAGAAGAACGAGTCGATGCTCCGCTGGATGTCGATCAGCTTGGACTTGATGCCATACGGTTCTTTCTTATCGTCCACCGGCACGTAGATGACGGCGGCCAGTGCGTCGTCCCAGGACCGGCACTGGTTCTCCAGCATGTTGAGCCGGTCGACGGACAACTGCGTGACGATCGAAACGGACCTCTCCAAGTCGAGCGCCTTCCCGCTGGTCCAAGCCCCGAGCTTTTCCAGCGTCGGCACCTCGAAAAAGCCGTCGACCGTGGACTCTGTGTTGACCGGAATACAGTCCGCTGGGGCCGAGGTCGAGGTCGAGGTCGAGGTCGAGGTCGAGGTCGAGGTCGAGGTCGAGGTCGAGGTCGAGGTCGTCACCGCTGTCCGAGAACTGGGGCGCTCCAGCGCACGACGGCCGAGGTCAACACCGCCCTCCGAGCTCGAGATGGACACGTACTCGTTCACGACCGTGTACACAATGTCCCTCTTGAGCAGAACGAACGGCGAGAGCAGAATAAGACCCAACAGGACCAGCACCGAGCTCCTGTACAGGTTCTTCGTCGAACACGACAGAGGGTGTGTGCCCATCGATCCGGCTTTTGTCGTCGGGCTCGGTACGGTCATTGCGCCCGTCTCCCCGTCTTCCTACCACGTTAAATATACAAATGCCCGTGACACAGGCGGAATGAGCGACACCAGTGTACGGTGTAGTTCGTCAGATGTCGTTTGAATCGCAACCCGGTGACTCGAGACAGACCAGACGACCAGACGACCAGACGACGAATGAGGTATGGGACAGAGTAGATAGATGACGATGTAAGACTCCAAGTATAAAGATTTGAACTGAAGCGAGCGATCGTCTTGGAGTGGAGTGCAATGCCATGAGCTGCTAGGTCGGTCTGCAGGTCGGTGGAAGGTGGCGATTCCTCCGACCCCCCGGGCGCCCCCGGGCGCCCCCGGGCGCCCCCGGTCAAAACCCGGGCAACCTCCCAGACAAATTCCCTGTAGTCAGCAGTGATAGACGGTGGACCGTCGACAACGGATCGGATCGATCGGTGGTGTTCTTCTCCTCTGTTCTTCTCCTCTGTTCTTCTTCTCCTCGCTGTTCCCGTCTTTGCATGCCCATTCAATCAGACCGCAACGACTCCAATGCGGAAGAAGGTCGACAGTCGTATCAGGACGCTGGTTGAGAATGCCGTCCTGACGAACCATCGGTCCTTGTTCGTCATCGTCGGCGACAAGGGCCGGGAGCAGATAGTGAATCTTCACTTCATGCTCAGCAAGACGGTCGTCAAGGCCCGCCCGTCGGTGCTCTGGATGTACAAGACGGACCTGCACCTGTCGTCGCACAGGAAGAAGCGTATGAAGCAGATCCAGAAGATGAGCCAGCGAGGACTGCTGGACCCGGAGAAGGAGGACCCGTTCTCGTTGTTTGTGGCGTCGACGGACATCCGCTACTGCTATTACCACGACTCGCATAAGATTCTCGGGAATACGTACGGTATGCTCGTGTTGCAGGACTTTGAGGCGCTGACGCCCAACCTGCTGGCGAGGTCGGTGGAGACCGTGGAGGGCGGGGGCATCGTCGTCTTTCTGCTCTCCAACATGGACTCGCTGACGCAGCTGTACTCGCTGACGATGGACGTGCATCAGCGGCTGCGCACAGAGAGCCACGCGACGGTGGTGCCCAGGTTCAACGAGCGTCTCGTGCTGTCGCTTTCGCGCTGCAGTTCGTGTATTTTGATGGACGACGAGCTCAACATCCTGCCGACGAGCTCGCACGTGGCCAGGATTGCGCCGGTGCCGAAGAAGGCAGACGGGACCCTGGTGGAAGAGACCGAGGGGATGGTCGCGAGGCGGGAGCTGGAGGAGCTGACCGAGTCGCTGAGCGATGTGCAGCCGGCGGGGGCGCTGGTGGGCAAGTGTCGGACGCTGGATCAGGCCAAGGCCGTCGTGTCGTTCCTGGACGCGGCGAGCGAGAAGATGCTGCGAAGCACGGTGGCGCTGACCGCGGCGAGGGGACGTGGTAAGTCTGCGAGCCTGGGGCTCGCGATTGCCGGGGCCCTGGCGCTGGGATACTCGAACATCTTTGTCACGGCGCCGTCGCCGGAGAACCTGCGGACGCTGTTCGAGTTTGTGTTCAAGGGCCTGGACGAGCTGGACTACAAGGAGCACCTGGACTACGATCTGGTCGAGAGCACGAATCCGGCGTTTGGGAAGGCCATCGTGCGGGTCAACGTGTATCGGAGCCACAGGCAGACGGTGCAATACGTGCAGCCGCAGCACTACGCCAAGCTGGCGCAGGCCGAGCTGCTGGTGATCGACGAGGCGGCGGCCATCCCGCTGCCGATCGTCAAGGAGATGCTCGGGCCGTACCTGATTTTCCTTTGTTCGACCGTCAACGGGTACGAGGGCACCGGAAGGAGCCTGAGCCTGAAGCTGATCCAGCAGCTCCGGGCCGGCGGCGGCAACCTGGGCGGCAAGAAAAAGGACGGGACAGGGGCGACGACGGAGACTGGAGCGACTGGGACGACTGGGACGACTGGGACGACCGGGACGACGACGACGGCTGGGACCGCCAACGCCAGGACGTTCAGAGAGATTGTCCTGCACGAGCCCATCCGATATTCCCCCGGAGACGTCATCGAGTCGTGGCTGAACAAGCTCCTGTGCCTGGACGCGGCCGAGTACGTGCCGCCCGTCCCCGCCAGACTCCCCCATCCGGACGAGTGTGACCTCTACTACGTGGAGCGCGACACGCTCTTCTCCGGGCACGCCGCCTCGGAGGCCTTCCTCCAGCGCGTCATGTCCCTGTACGTGTCGTCGCACTACAGGAACACCCCCAACGACCTCCTCCTCCTGGCCGACGCCCCCGCACACCACATGTACGTCCTTCTCGGGCCGGTCGACGAGTCCAAGTCGTCCCTCCCCGACATCCTGGCCGTCATCCAGGTGGCACTCGAGGGATCCGTCTCGAGGAAGAGCGCCAAGGCCAGCCTCGCCGCCGGCCAGCTCCCCCAGGGCGACCTCCTCCCCTGGACGATCGGCCAGCAGTTCCAGGATGCAGAGTTCCCCGGACTCTCGGGGGCGAGGATCGTCCGCATCGCCGTCCACCCCGAGATCCCCAGGGCCGGGTACGGCTCGAAGGCCGTCGACCTGCTCAAGCGGTACTTCGAGGGCGCGATGGTGACCGTGGTGTCGGACGACGACGAGTCGGACAACGACGATGGGGTTGCTGAAAAAAAGTCCAAGAAGAAGGACAAGGACAACAGGAAGAAGTCTTCCGGGACCGACGCGACGCCGACGCTCCTCACAGAGGCCCTCAACCCCCGCGCCAACCTCCCTCCCCTCCTGACCGACCTCCCGCATCGGCCTCCCGAGCCCCTCCACTACCTTGGCACCTCTTTCGGCCTCACCCAGGAGCTCTACAACTTCTGGAAGAAGAACGGCTACGCGCCGCTCTACCTCCGCCAGACCCCCTCGGAGGTCACCGGCGAGCACACCATCCTCATGCTGAACCCGCTGGCCAGCAGCGGGTTGACCAAAGCTTCCACGGACAAAGACAATGACAAAGACTGGCTCTCTCCGTTCGTCCAGGACTTCCGCCTCCGGTTCCAGTCCCTCCTCTCCGGCGCCTTCCGCCACTTCCCGCCGGCCCTGGCCCTCACGATCCTCGACCCGCGCATCCGCTTCCCAGACGATCCGGACCGCGACGCGACCGCCATCAACAACAGCATAGTCCTCCCCAACGCCTCCCCACTCTCCCCGTTTGACCTCAAGCGCCTCTCGGCCTATGCGTCCAACCTGGTCGACCACCATCTCATCCTCGACCTCCTCCCCCCGCTGGCCAACGCCTACTTCTCCCAGCACATCCCGACCACGCTCTCCTACTCCCAGGCCGCCATCCTGCTCGTCCTCGGCCTCCAGTCCAAGACGATCGACGACCTCGTCAAGGCCCTCGACCTCCCCTCCTCCCAAGTCCTCGCCCTCTTCTCCAAGAGCATCCGCAAGCTCCACGGCGTCCTCCACAAGGGCAAACAGGCCGAGATCGCGAGGAAGCTCCCCGCCAGAAAGGAACTCAGACGGGTCCAAGACACCCTCAAGGCCATCGACAGGGACCTGGACGACGAGCTGGATCAGGGCGCCAGGGACGTCCAGCGAGAGATGGCTCTGGCCAACGAGACCGACAAAGCACTCATGGCGGGCGAACTGGACGAGTTTATGATCGACGACGTCGTCGAGTTTGCCGACGAGGACGTCGGTGGTGCCGTCGTCAAGGGAGGCGTCGTGTCGGTCAAGGGCACCCAAAAGGACCGCAAAGACCGCAAAGACCGCAAAGACGGCAAAGACCGCAAGGAAAAGGATAAAGGCAAGGGCAAGGACAAAGACAAGGGGAAGAAGAGAGGCGGCGACGACAGAAAGGCAAAGAGGGCTCGTCCTTGAAAACGTCCTTGAAACGAAGTATTACATGACGATGTACGTGAATATCGAGTACGTTCAAATGTCCAAAAAGGCACCAATTCATGGTCGCAGTAGAAAAATACAACGCCCGCGCGGGTACGTTCAACGGGCCAACTCGGCTGCTCAGGAGGAGGACCCCGACCTCGGCCTCATCCACGCCTGCATCATGGCCTCCTCCTCGGTATCCATCTCTGCCATCATCTCCACCCACTTCTCCACCCTCCTCAGCTCCTCCTCCTCCTCCGGGCTCATCGACAGGCCCTGAAGCGATTGTGACCGAGCGACGAGTGAGCGAGACGAGGAGGGACAGAAACGGGCTCCGACACCCCACGCTTCCGTCCAATAAATAGCCAATTCCCACCCCAACCCGACGACGACGTGTCCGACGCGGGAACGCAAACGGGAGGGAGAACCGGGCCCGGGAGTTTCGAGTGATTTCGATTCCGAGGGTAGAATGAACCGAACGGACGCTCGGCCCGCCACCCCGGCACCTCGACACGTACCTCTTCGTCAAACGGGTCTGCGGGAAGAAAGTCCGCCGCGGCCGGGATGTCAACCGGCGTGGTCTGAGTCGGACTGAACGACGAGGCTTTCCAGTTTAGAACCATTGGCGCTGTATTGGGCGTCTGTGTTTTATTCGTAGTAGTGTAGTAGTGTAGTAGTGTAGTAGTCGTTACGTTCACAATTGTGTGTGTCGGAGGGCGAGGGTTTGAGTTTCACTCAAACCCTCAGTTTGCCACCTTCGTCCGAAGGTTCAACCCACGGTTGATGGGCCATCAACGTTGGTTTATCACAAACCACAGGCACTCACGCCCGCCCTCGGCCTTGCCCGGCCCCTTCAGCCCCGCCCTCCACTTGCTCTGCCCTTCGAACCAGAACTTGTCGGCTGAACAGCAGCAGCAGCCCAAGATCTCGCGCTTCTCCTCCGCCTCGAAGATGGTCTCGTACAGGCACGTCCGCCACCGAAGCGTGCTCATGTGGTCGTCCAGAACCAACTCGCTCTCGAACCCCGACCCAGACGACTCGCCCCGGTCCATCTGCATGAATCTGAGGCGCTGTTGCATCGTGCTGTACCCGCTCATGAACGCGGTCCACTTGACCAAGAACTTGGCGATCGGCTGGTTGCCGCCCACGTTCTCGCGGATCAGCTCCAGCAGCGCCTCCCTCGGCATGTACGGCGCCAGGCAGTGATACGTCGCCAGGCAGAGCGCGGCAGTCGACACGTGCGTCGAGACACGCCCGTCCATCCCCGGCCTGTGGTGTTTGGCGTAGTATTTTTCGTACTGCTCCTCCAACGCCTCCCTCAGCGCGTGCCCGTCTGCGACACGTTCGAGAGCCTGTCCAGGTCGCCGCCGGGCGTCCACCAGGCTCTTGAACCACCAGTGCCTGGCATACCGACTCAGCGCCTTTTGGAGGGTCGGCGAGAGTCGATCCAGCCAGTGCATCTCGCTTCTGCTACGTCGCTACGACGACTACCTCGGCACGTCCTTGTTCACGAGGTCCTCGCGACGGGAGAGGTGCTTTGCCCTGATCCGCTCCAGCTCTGCCTCCAGATCGAACGCCTTTGCCCGCTGCTTCTCCACCGGAAGATCCGTCACGTCTCGGACGTCTCGGACGTCTCGGACGTCTCGGACGTCTCGGACGTCTCGGACGCGGTCCGTGTCTTCGGTATCGACGTAAACCCGCTGGCTGTCCTGCACGTCCAGCTTGGCCGCAACGAATTGGCTCAGGCCCAGCCAACCGACGACCGTCGTCAGCACGAGCGGCAGGCCGCGCTGGATGAATGTGGAGTAGGCGCGCTTCGATCGCGCTCTCGTCGTCGAGGTGGCTGCTGCTAATGCGCCCCTGTGGACGATCATTCTTTGAGTTTTGAGCACCCAGTCGCGCCAACAGGCGAGTCCCCAGTCAAATTTTCGTAACGATGCTCGATATCAATCTGTTCAGAGAAGGTACGTTGTGTCTGTATGTCTCCACGTGGATCCGCGCGGTGGTCAGAACGATCGTCGTCGTGGAATCCCGGTCGAATCGGTTCAACACGCGAATTGCACTCGACGGCACTCCCTCCTCCGTTCTCGTTTCCCCGCGCGTTCGGACGCACGTCTTCACGCACAGACGCGCTCACTCACTCCGACTCTTACTCCTGTCCGTGATGATCGTTACCTACACTCGCAGACAAGGGCGGCGACCCAGAGGTCGTGCGCAAGAGCCAGCGGGAGCGGTATGCCGACCCCGGACTCGTCGACAGGGTTATAGAGGCGGACAGCACTTGGAGGAAGCAGCGCGGTGACCTCGACACGCTCAAGATGGACTTCAATGCGCTCAATAACGAGATCAAGAAGTTGCGCATGGCCAAGGAGGATGCGACGGCGCTGATGGAAAAGTCGAAGGAGCTCAAGGTCGGGATCAAGGAGGCGGAGGCGCGGCTGGTGGAGCTCGAGGCGGCGTGCCAGGAGGCCATTGGGCCGATCGGGAACATTGTGCACAGCTCTGTTCCGATCAGTGACGACGAGGCGAATAATGTCATCGTGAGGACGGTGGGCGAGCTGCGGAAGCCAAAGGAGGAGGTCGGGGAGAAGTTGTACAACCACGTGGATCTCGTGCAGCTGTTGGACATTGTCGAGCTGGAGAGGGGGACGGCGGTGGCGGGTAACAGGGGCTACTATCTGACCAAGGAGGGCGTGCTGTTGAACCAGGCTCTGATCAACTACGGCATTCAGTTTGCCTGCAGGCGGGGGTACGCGCCGGTGCATACGCCGTTCTTCATGAACAAGCCGGTGATGGCGCAGTGCGCCCAGCTGAGCCAGTTTGACGAGGAGCTGTATAAGGTGACGGGGGAGGGAGAGGATAAGTACCTGATTGCCACGGCCGAGCAGACGCTGTGCGCCATGCACCGGGGGGAGTGGTTCGAGAAGTCCCAGCTGCCCATCAAGTACATCGGCTACAGTACCTGCTTCCGTAAGGAGGCCGGAAGCCACGGTCGTGATACCCTCGGTATCTTCCGCGTGCACCAGTTCGAGAAGGTCGAGCAGTTTGTCTTGACCAGTCCCCACGACGACGAGTCGTGGAAGATGCTCGACGACATGATTGCCAACTCGGAGGACTTTTACCAGAGCCTGGGAATCTCGTACCAGGTCGTGAACATCGTAAGCGGCGAGCTCAATAACGCCGCGGCCAAGAAGTACGACCTGGAGGCCTGGTTCCCCGCCAGCGCAACCTTCAGGGAGCTCGTGTCGTGCTCCAACTGCACCGACTACCAGAGTCGGAGGCTGGACATCCGGCTGAGGTCGGCAAAGGTGCCCGGCGAGGAGGCGAAGAAGGAATTCGTTCATCTGCTCAATTCAACGCTGAGTGCCACGGAACGGACGCTGTGCTGCATCCTCGAGAACTGGCAGGAGGAGGGCGGGGTCCGGGTGCCGCCGGCGCTGCAGCCGTTCATGATGGGCCTGGAGTTCATTCCCTTCAGGAAGCAGTTTGACGCAAAGGGCAAGCTCGTCGACGTCCCCGGTGCCGCAAAGGGGATCAGCGGGTTTGACGGGGTGACCGCCGGCGTCGAGAAGATGAGCGTTTGAGCGTTTGACGGTGCGACTGAGAACGGGAAATGTTTCTTCTTGCATGCAAGGACGACTCACTGTCAATATGAGCCTTATTTCTCTAGTTCTCCGTTGTTGTTCTTCCGCTCCTCCTCCATCCTCAAGTGCATCTGGTGCAGGGCAAACCCGTCCATGTTCTGCCGCGTCTTTCTCGCCACGTAGTCCCAGATCTTCAACCGCTGCTTGGTGGTGTTGGTCACCTCGTCCACCTTGGCGCCGATGATCGAGATGTACTTGCGCTCCTTGTGGACGACCCACTTGACCTCCATCTGCGGGCCCACCCGCTTCAGGGCGATGAGCTTGCGCACGGCGACGTTGGCCGGCGAGTCGTTCTCCCCCAGCTGCGTGGCGAACTTCTCGTCGGCGGCCTTCTTGTTCTTCTCCTTCTTGCTCTCCTGCCGCTTGCGCTTGAGCGTCGGATGAAGCTTTGCCTTCTCCAGCTGACGAAGGATCCCGAACGAGCGGGTCTCCAAGTGGCTCGCCTTGGGCATCGCGTTGGGGGGCGCCATCTCGGGGTTGACGGCCGCCTCCATCTTGGTCGACAGGGGGATCGTCTGGTCGTCGTAGATCTTCCTCCACTCGCCAATGCCGTGCCGGTAGATGCCGATCAGGAGAGACGAGTCGTCGTTGCTGTCCCAATCAGACGTCTTGGTCCAGCCCGTGATGCTCGGCAGCTCGTTGGCCTCCAGGGTGAACGGCACGACCTGGTACCTCGCCGACGGGTCTTGGTCGGGGTTCAGGCCCTGCTCCCTGGCCTTATCGAGCATCTTCTCGTCGAGGATCTTCATCTGCCTCGCGAGGGACAGCAGCTCACCGGCACGGACGTCGACGCCGAAAAAGTCGAGGTGGGCCTCGGGCGGCTTGGCCCGATGGCCCTTCGGCTTGGCCTTTGACTCTGGGTCGCCGGCGTCGTTGTTGCCGGTCGCCGTCGCGGTCGCGGTCGCGTCGTTCGCCGTGGCCGTGCCCTCTGAGGCGTCCACCCTCTCCTCCTTCTTCGGCTCGCCGCCGCTGGCCTCGGCATCGTCCTCAGCAACGCCGTTGGCGGCGTTCTCGGCCTTCTTCCGCTCGAACGACTCAACGGCTTTCTCGCAGCCACGCAGCAAGCCGAAGCGGAGCGCCAACAGGGCGTCCATCCCGACCCCGGTCAGCTGGCCGCCGACCGAGTCCGCGAGCTCCTGGAGCTTGAACTCGTGCGGGAACTTTTTGAAACCCTTGGAGAACGCCAGCGCATCCCTCTTGCACAGCGTGAGCGGGAATCCCTCGGGACGGGGGGCCGAGTCGTCTCCCAGGAGCCTGCCCTCCTCGTCGACGGCCTGCGGCCACTTGTCGATCCTGAGCTCGGCGCCCTTGACGGGCGCGCCAGGCAGCTCCTTGTACATCCTCTTCTTGGACACCTTGGGCGCCGCCGGCGGGGCCAGGGGCTCTTCCATGGGAGCATAGTCCAGCGTCTTGAGCCTCGCCTGCCTGATGCCGGGCTCGCCGTCGAAACCGCCGATGCCCTGCTGTTTGAGCGCCTCCTGCTCGGGGTTGGGACGCTCGTGCTCTGGAATCAGACGGTTCCAGAACGCCGCGTCGTCCTCGTTCTGCTTGAAGGTGGCGACCTTGAACGAGGACATGAGGTCGCCGGACCCGCCGCCCTCGGACTTGTGCTCAATCTCCTCGGCCCTCGCCAGGATGGCGTCCAGGTCGTCGTCGGTCATGACCGTCCCGTCTTTGGCCGCGCCGGGGCCCTGAGCGCCGCCCTCTTTATCAATTTCATCGTCGTTGAAGAGGTCCTGGGCGCCGAACTTGAGGATGGCCGCGAGCTCGTCCTTGTTGAACAGCTTGGCGCCGACGGCGGCAGCGCTGTTGTCGCTGTTCTTGCCCAGGACGGTGCGGCCGCTGGTGTCCATCTTCTGGATGACCACGTGGTCCAATACCATCTTGCTCTTGGCCCGCTCCAGGATGTCCTCCTCGACGGAGCTGCCGGTCACCAGCCTGTAGATGTTGACCGAGTCCTTCTGCCCGATCCGGTGGGCGCGTGCCATGGCCTGCAGGTCGTTTTGCGGGTTCCAGTCCGAGTCGAACAGCAGCACTGTGTCCGCCGTAGCCAGATTGATTCCCAGCCCACCGGCCCTGGTAGACAGCAGGAAGGCAAAGTCCGGCGAGTCGGGCGCGTTGAAGCGGTCCATGGCCTGGTGCCGCTTCTGGGAGGGCGTGGAGCCGTCCAGGCGCTGGTGCCTGTATCCCTTGCGGTTCATGTACTCGCTGATGATATCGAGCACCCGGACCATCTGGGAGAAGATCAGCACGCGGTGTCCGGTCTCCTTCAGCCTGCCCAGCAGCTTGTCCAGCAGCACCATCTTGCCCGACGTCACCACCAGGTTGGAGATGATGTCCTCCGACACGCCCGTGGTCGCTTGGTACTCCTCCCGCGCGCTCTCAAAGAGGAACGGGTGGTTGCAGACCTTTTTGAGGTCCACGATGATGTTGAGCAGCTTGATCTGCGACCCCTTGGAGTTCTTGTTGAGCTGCGAGAAGTTGCGGGTCAGGATCCACTTGTAGTACTGCTTCTGCAGCGGCGTCATCGGCACGCGGAGGATGCGTTCCCGCTTGGGCGGGAGGCTCTTCTCCACGTCTTTGATCACGCGCCGCAGCAAGTACGGCCTCAGCAAATCGTGCAGCAACGCGACGCTCGCCGGGTCCTGCAGGTTGTACTTGGACTCAAACTCCTCGCAGTTGGCAAACGTTTTCGGGTGCAAAAAGTGCAGCAGAGCCCACAGCTCCTTGATGTTATTCTGCAGCGGCGTTCCCGTCACCAACAGCTTGGACTCGAACTTCCACTGCTTCAGCTCTTTGTACAGGGCAGCCTCGGTGTTCTTCAGCCGGTGCGCCTCGTCCACCACCAGCGCGCCCCACTTGATCTTGCCGAGCGTCTCGGCGTCCTTGAGCACCATCTCATACGTCGTGATCAGCGCATCGAACTTCTTCAGCCTGTTGGGCACCGCCGAACGGTTTGGGAACTCAAACTGCCGGATGACCTGCCTGCTGCTGCTGTTGCCGACGTACACCAGGGTGTTGACGTCCGGAATCCACTTTGCAAACTCCTTGGCCCAATTGGGCACCGTCGACAGCGGCACGACCACCAACGCCGGCTGACCCACGCGCTGCATCTCGGACAGGTAGCCGACCAGACTCGCGCACTGGATAGTCTTGCCCAGTCCCATCTCGTCGGCCAGGATCCCGTTTGTCTCCTCCGTCCAGTTGTACACCATCCAATTGAGACCTGCGAGCTGGTAGTCCCTGAGGGTACCCACCTTAAGATACGCCGGCTGTTCTGCCATCGCCCCAAAGCCGGCGGCCTTGAACCCCTTCCTCGCCTGTTCCACCGTCTGCCTCGGCTCCAACACCCGGGCCTCCCGCCGCCGGTATTCCTCGATCAGCTCCCTGTTCTTCTCCCTGTACGCATCTCCCCTTCCCTCCCCGTCATCTTCCCAGTGATACTTTGTCTCCAGCAGATCGGCCTCCGTCTCCCACGAGGCGTCCATGTACGGCAGGCCCCTCCACTTGACCAGAAACTGCGCCGTCCCGTCCTGCGGATCCAACCGCTCCCCGAACACCCGGTCCGCCTCCTGATGCTCCTTCAACAACTCCTCCTCCATATTCTCCCTCCAATCAACCTCCTCCCGCTCGTCCACCGACATGTCCAACTTGCGCAGGTTCAGATCGTCCACCCGCTTGCAGTAATTCAGCACCTTCTTGAACCCCCCGAACCCCCGCAGCGTCTCATACGTCTCCCACGTATTATGCACGTGCGAATACCGCGCCCACTTGATATAAAACTCCCAATGCTTCCACGCAGCCTGCCCCGCCAGCGGTACCTTGTCATACTCCCCCTCGTTCGCGTGCGCCCCCGCCGCCTCCCGATGCGTTATCACCATCTCCGTCTCCTCCCCCATCTCGTTCAACACATCATCCCCCAGCATACACGGCGCCGTATTCCTCAGCTTCTTCGCCTCGTCCGCCCGACGCTGCGCCTCCTCCTCGTCGTCTGTATTCATAAACTCGTCCTCCTCGTCATCCCGAGAATCCTCCGCCCCGGACGCCGTCGCCGCTCGCGACGTATAATTTGACTGCGAACGATCATCATAATAATTCATACCCTGCGACATCGACGCCGCCCTCGACGGGCGCTGGCTCACCGGCCCGTTTGGCGGCTCGGGCGGCCTGCCCGCGCCCGTGCCCGCGCCCGCGCCCGCCTTCACCGTGAGTCGAATCGGACGCGTCGGCGCCCTCCCCGAAGCATTCAGCTCGGCCTGCAGCCGCAACGCCAGCTCGTGGTCCTGGTCCACTCCACCTTGGTGGACCTGGTTCTCGTCGTCGGCCATTCGCGGGCTCGTTCGCGTCCAACTACCGACGATCCACCCTCCGTTATAACAACTAGAGCGACGGACGGGACGTACAACCGCGGAAGAACGCCCTCAGCAGGACGAATTCGCTCGTTTTGAAAGTTGACAAAATGCTTCTCTCTGCCGCAAGCGTCTATGAGGCCGTCAAGATGGCTGCGTACAGGGTCGGATAGGCAATTTTATGGACTATGGTGCGCGCGTGGATGGGCGTAGGCGAAAAAAACTCAACCTTGGTGGCGTCAAGGTCCAAAAGATGGGTGGAACGGAGGCGACTGACAACGACGGGGGGAACAAGAAGGAGGAGCCCGACGACGACCAACAGCCGTGAGATGAGAGACGAGATCGAGCTCGCTTCTTCCATTCCATTCAGTCCAGTCCTTCCTCGTTTTTACACGGCTCCATGCACCACACGACATGGCGTTTAACAACAACATGGACAAGGACGACCGCGACGACGACGGAACGCCATCACCAATCACGACTGAACGTTCGGGGTATGCACGTTCCTCAGCAGCCTGAACGCCGGACCGTACTGCAGCCCGCTCTCCCTCAACTGCTCATACAACTGCACGGTATCCCTCGGCACCGTCGCCGACACCCTCTGCGCGTCGATCGTCCTCTCCGCCATCCCTTTGTTCGCCCTCTCCACCCGCTTCTTCTCCGCCTGATACACGCTCTTCAGCAGCTCCTGAAACGCCATCACATCCTCCCCCTCCACAATCTCAAGCACCTCGGGCTCCTCCTTCAGCGACGCCACCTTGGCCGGATCCGCCAGCAATGCCGCCTTGAAGGCCGCCGGGTCCACCGCCGTCCCATCCTCGTTCAGCTTGTACGCCTCGCTGCTCGACATAGTTTTCCTTGCGTGCGGTTCTCGTCGGTGTTCTGCCGCGGATGTGGATGTCGCGAGCGAGCGAGTGAGTGAGAGGACGAACGAACGGGTGAGGACGACCGAGACGATCAACGTTTCAGTTCGTCGTCTATCTCTCGTCCCGGTTCGATCCCGTTTGCGCCCCGCCCGCGTTTCTCGTAGATACGAGTGGCTCGTAGAACAGACAGGGGCGAACAGACGAAGGAACGTCCGGCGAGGCGACGAAGAGTTCGAAATCCAACTGGTCGTCGATCGATTCGATCGAATCCGAGGCGTGCGGGTCGTCGTTCGAGTTCAATACTCACCGTATGCCCGTCTGTCTACACGTGATTATTACTCGTTAGATGTGTATGCTCATCATCATCTCAATCACTCTCTCACGTCGCGGTGTTCTTCTGTTCTCGTTGATCGTGGACCGACCGGACGATCACCGTACTCGACGTCACCGATGCCCCGCCATCGACGCAATCGAGACCATCGACGCAATCGAGACCATCGACGCAATCGAGACCATCGACGCAATCGAGACCATCGACGCAACCGGGCAGCCAGCGTCGTGAACCCTCCCCCCCCCTCCACCTCCCCCCTCCTTATCGAGCTGGCTAGTACGTCGGGAGCGGTGGCGTCGCAGGCGGCCCGCTGCTCACAAACCGTCCCAGCTTCCGGCTTCCGATGGGCGAGAGCACACCCGACGCATCGTCGTCGTCGTCCTCATCGTCGCCGTCGTCGATGAACGCCGTCGAGATGATCCGCCGGGACAGATCGTCGTTCTCTTTTCGCAGCGCCGTGTTCTGGATCTTCAGTGCTGCGTTTTCGGCCTTGACCTCGCTGAGGAGGAGGGCGGGAGCGTCCGGGTCGGCGACGGCGTCGGCGGGGTGGTCTTGGTGGCCGGTGGTGGTTCGCCGGACGTGGCCTTGGTGGCGCAACTGAGGGCGGTTGTTGAAGGCCCACGCGCCCATATAGTACCCCGCGACGAATCCAGCGGCCGCGACGACAATCAGACCACTAGAAGGGCCCGAAAGTGCCATCACGAGGGCCGAGCGGCGTCGTTTGAGGAATAGAATTCAAATTTCCGCTGCCCGCAGTGAGTCCGACAAATTTCCGGAGTGATCGGTCGGCGACCTCACTGACTGTCGGTCCCCACGACGACGTCCGTGTCGACGCGGGCACCGCAGCCCTGCAGCAATGGGGTAGGGGGACGGGACGGGGGCCGAGGGGACGAGGGCTCCCCGTCGGGTCGACCGCCACGATGGTGTCGTCCTGCTGCCCGGGCGGCGGGGTGGACGAATCGTCCACCCCGCTCGCCATACTCACTGTCACTCACCGACTCGATCTGCAGGCTGGTGGCTGGTGGCTGGTGGCTGGTGGCTGGTGGCTGATGGCTGATGGCTGGTGGCTGGTGGGGCCGAAAATCTCATGAAAATTCAGACACCGCGAGACCGAGCTCGGGTCGATAGACCTCTGACGGCGTTATTATAAATTGTTGAAACGAATCTCTTCACAACGCACGCACGACACACCACCCACATGTTGTCCAATCATGTTATCTCGTCATGTTCACCGAGGAGCGTGTCGCGTGTCCCATACCACC
>Ga0181573_10002853_pt1 | contig 15683 bp, 15 predicted proteins | sample 101ome_25_FD_148643 | JGI IMG/M metagenome (GOLD analysis project Ga0181573, IMG submission 148643) | Coastal salt marsh microbial communities from the Groves Creek Marsh, Skidaway Island, Georgia - 101409BT metaG (spades assembly) | ecosystem: Environmental > Aquatic > Marine > Intertidal zone... | reverse complement strand
TGCATGAGCAAGATCAGACGCTCAAGCCCAATCGCAAACCCCGCCGCGGGGGTCGGCTTGCCACCAAATGTTGCCACCAGCCCGTCGTAACGTCCGCCACCGCATACCGTACTCTGCGCGCCGAGATGCACTGTCGTCCATTCGAAGACGCATTTGTTGTAATAATCCAGCCCTCGCACCAACCGCGGGTTCACCACATAGGGGATATCCAACTCTCCCAGGTAGGCCAACAATTGGTCGAACTCCCTGCGACTCTCTTCATCAAGATAGTCCTGAAGCGCCGGCGCATCATTCAAAATTGCCTGCGTTTCGGTATTTTTACTGTCCAAAATACGGAGCGGGTTACTTTCCAATCGGCGCTGACTGTCTGGGTCGAGTTGCTCTCGATGCTCGGATAGGTAATCCACCAGTGCGTCACGGTAACGAGCCCGGTCACCGGGCGAACCGATACTGTTGATCTCCAAAGTGAGCGCGTCGTCGATCCCCAGTCGCCGCCAGAGTTGCCGACTGATGGCAATCAACTCCGCATCCTGATCGGGGGTGGCGACGCCAAAGGCCTCAACACCCAACTGGTGAAACTGCCGCTGGCGACCTTTTTGCGGCCTCTCGTAACGAAACATGGGGCCCATATACCAGAGTCGTTGCGGGTTCTGCGCGAGATTGTGCTGCACCACTGCCCTGACGCATCCTGCTGTGCCTTCCGGCCGCAAGGTCATACTCTCGTCATTGCGGTCCGCAAAGCTGTACATCTCTTTCTCAACGATGTCGGTAACCTCGCCAATCGAGCGAGCGAAAAGTTGAGTGGCTTCGATAATTGGCAGCCGAATCTCTTCGTAACCGTAGCCTGACAATACCTCCATCGCGGCCGCCTCCATGGACTGCCACAACGGCGTCTCAGAGGGCAGGATGTCTACCATCCCGCGTATCGCTCGAAATGTTGTCATAAGGGGATCAGTGAGTACTTGAGATGATGGTGGCGTCTCGCTCGATGCGCGCGGTCTCAATCGCTTGAGCGCGATCGCGGATGACTGATTCGAGGTGATCGACAAAATCCTGATTACTCACCTTGTGGTCCGGCTCACCCGAAATGTATATCAGGTTGTTTGGCGTCGCGCCCGTCAGCCCAACGTCAGCCTCTCTGGCTTCTCCCGGCCCGTTGACGATACAGCCGATCACCGCGACATCCATGGGGGTGCGGATATCCTCAAGCCGGTTTTCGAGTTCGTTCATAGTGCTGATGACATCAAAATTTTGACGCGAGCAGCTGGGACAGGCGATGAAATTGATGCCATTGGCGCGTAACTTGAGGCTCTTTAAGATTTCAAAACCTACTTTCACCTCCTCGACCGGGTCCGCCGCAAGGGACACCCGAATCGTATCGCCGATACCGTCCATCAAGAGCATACCCAGCCCCACAGCCGACTTCACTGTGCCGCCCCGGACTCCGCCGGCCTCGGTGATACCCAGATGCAACGGTTGCTCGATCTGAGTCGCGAGCTTTCGGTACGCCTCAACCGCCATAAACACCTCGGAGGCCTTTACACTCACCTTGAAATCCTGAAAGTCGTGGCGATCAAGAATCTCAACATTACGCATCGCAGACTCAACCAATGCATCGGCATTCGGCTCTGGGTACTTACGGAGTAATTCCTTCCCGAGGGAGCCGGCATTCACGCCGATCCGGATGGGAATACCGCGGTCCTGACAGGCGGCAATGACCTCTTTTACCTTGGCCTCCCGACCGATATTCCCGGGGTTAATTCGCAAACAATCAACACCGTATTCGGCCACCTTTAACGCAATTTTATGATCGAAATGAATATCGGCCACGACGGGGATACCCGCGCGCGGCCTGATCTCGCGAAACGCCTCTGCAGCCTCCATACTTGGAACAGAGACCCGCACAAGGTCTGCCCCCGCTGCGGCAATCGCCTGTATCTGGGCAACCGTTGCCTCGACGTCACAGGTTTCCGTGTTGGTCATACTTTGCACAGCAATCGGTGCGTCGCCCCCAATAGGGACGCCCCCGACATGAATTTTTCGGCTGATGCGGCGCTTTATTGGCGAAGGCTGGCTCATGGACACGGTCCTCTTGCTCCCGGCCATTAAGCCGGAGGCTGATTATCGACTCTGACGCTCCATCCACACCCTGTATTCGAACGAATCCGGATACAGATTGCGCAATGCCAATTCATAACTGCTCAGCGAATCCTGGTCGCCCGTTGTTTCGGCGATTTCCAGACCAAGCAGCAGCCCCCGCGGCGATTGCTGAGGAGAGAGCGCCCTGTAGCCACCATAATACCTTTTGGCTTCGTCAGTATCACCCGCTTCTAATCGCAGATATCCCATCTCCAGTAACGCGACAGGATTACTCCGATCCATCGACAGAGCCCGCACAAAAGCCGCCTCCGCCGATTCAGCTTGCCCGAGCTGCACCCGACATAACCCGAGATTCACGAAAGCCATAGGTCGGCCGCTGTATAGCGTATCCCGAGTGACCTGCTCAAATTCCTGATGCGCTTCCTCGTAGCGGCCCTGAGAGTAGAGAAACGCCGCGTAGTTATTGCGTGCCCGGGTAAGCTCCGGATTAGCATCAAGCGCCAGACGAAACTGCTGTTCAGCAAGTTCAAATTCGCCTGTGCTCTGATAAACCAGCGCAAAAGCCTCAGATACTTCCGGGTTACGTGGATCAATTTGCTGCGCCAGCTCCAGATTACGCTTGGCATTGTCCCAGTCACCCACACCAATGTACTGGCGAGCAAGCGCGACCCGTTTGTCCAACGTTTCATCGGGATCGGCCGCCATCGGCGTACCACCGCTATATTCCGTGACGCACCCGATCAGAAGACCGGCGAAAACGGCGATCGCCAAACCGCGGCCCACCCACGACCGAGTCCTTCGGTAAAACAGATCAGCAGTGCTGGCAGACCGATTCACCCCTATCTCCCTTAGACTTTCATTGTGATTGTGGCAGGTTGTGCTCATGGTACCCCGCCCTGTACCGCGCGGACCGGCGGGTTCGATCCACTACCTCACCAACCAGCTGCCCGCAGGCGGCATCAATGTCATCCCCGCGCGTTGTCCGAACAGTTACCACGAATCCGGCGTCAGTCAATACTTGCCAGAAACGGCTTACGGCGTTGCCACTGGGTCGCGTGTAGCCCGAATTGGGGAAATCGTTGAAAGGAATGAGGTTGATCTTGCAGGGGTAGTCGCGAAGTAGCTCGGCGAGCTCGTGCGCCTGGGCCACACTGTCGTTCACGCCCGCCAATAATGTGTACTCGATTGTCACCACTCTTTTCTTATCAGGTTGCGCCTCGATGTAGGCTCGCGCTGACTCCAATAATCTGGCGATCGGATATTTGCGGTTAATCGGCACAATCTCATCCCGCAAGGTATCGTTGGGAGCGTGCAAGGACACTGCCAGACTGACATCACTCCACTCCGCCAGCCGGTCCAGATTAGGCACCACACCAGAGGTCGACAGGGTCACCTTGCGCTTGGACAAGCCGTAAGCAAGATCGTCGCACATGAGGCTCATGGCCGAGACGACGTTATCAAAATTAAGTAGGGGCTCGCCCATGCCCATCATGACCACATTGGTCACGACGCGCCCTTTTCCCGACTGCCACGCGTTATAGGAATCAATCGCCAACCAGACTTGGCCAATAATCTCGGCGGCTGTCAGGTCGCGCTGAAACCCCTGCTTCCCCGTGGAGCAGAAGGTGCAATCGAGACTGCAGCCTACTTGGGATGAGACACATAGCGTTGCGCGATCCCCCTCCGGTATCAGTACTGCCTCGACGAGGCTACCGCCCTCTACCGCAATAGCCCACTTGCGCGTACCGTCCTGGGAATCGTGCTGTTCGGCAATACGGGGGGGTGTCACGTCGGCGATCTGCGCAAGCCGCTCCCGGAGGGCCTGACTCAGATCGGTCATCTGGGAAAAGTCTCGTACGCCACGATGATGAATCCACTTCATCACCTGCTGAGCGCGAAAGCGCTTTTCTCCCAAATCGACAAAAAAAGTCTCTAACTGCTGCCGCGTCAGGCCTAGCAGATTGATACGACCCGACGCGGTGTCCGAGACAATGAGCTGATCAGACGCGTTCATCGCATCACAGCCCGCTGCCTTTCAGCGTGGGCAGATCTCACTGGAAGCAAAGAAGTAAGCAATCTCACGCTCAGCGGAAGCGGGCGAATCCGATCCGTGCACGGCGTTGGCATCTATCGATTGGGCAAAATCCGCTCGAATCGTGCCGGGATCCGCTTCCTGAGGGTTGGTCGCTCCCATCAACTCGCGGTTCAAGGCGATCGCACCCTCTCCCTCCAATACCTGAACAATCACGGGTCCTGAGGTCATGAAAGCAACCAGGTCGGGATAAAATGGGCGCTCTTTGTGCTCGGCGTAAAAACCGCCCGCCACCGCATCAGAGAGATGCAACATTTTTGCTGCTACGACCGTCAAACCAGCCGCTTCAAACCGACCGATAATTTGTCCGATTACGTTTTTCCCTACCGCATCGGGCTTGATGATCGATAAGGTGCGCTCTACCGACATGTTATTCTCCGAAAATTGACTGACACTGGCGGGCGCCGTGCCCGCGGCCGCGGAGTATACGGCGTTTACTTATGGGTGTCATGGCAACATTGCCACTCAACCCAGTCGGGCCCCTAATGCCGTTCAGCGGCGTGATTAATGGTGTAGCGCGGAATCTCGACCACCAGATTGGTTCCGCTCACTCTGGCCTGGCACGAAAGACGCGATTCGGGCTCCAGCCCCCAGGCCTTGTCCAGATAATCCTCTTCGAGCTCGTCCGCCTCCTCCAACGAGTCGAACCCCTCCCGGACAATGACGTGACAGGTGGTGCAGGCACACGACATCTCACAGGCGTGCTCAATATCAATGTCATTGCGCAACAACGCTTCGCAAATACTTTCACCCGGTTCCGCTTCAACAACGGCACCGTCCGGACAGATCTCATGATGAGGTAAAACTACAATTTCTATCATGCTACCTCTGTCGCTCACGCTTCGTCTCCATCTAGATCAGTTATCGAGACACCCTGTAGCGCCGCTTGAATACTCCGATCCATCCGCATCGCAGCAAACGCCTCGCTGGCTTGTCCCAACATCTCGGTCGACGCTCTGATCTGTTCTGGGTCGTTGTCCGAGAGCACGGTTTGAAGATTAAAAATCCCTGCCTCCAGCTGCGACACCTCTTCCGCGCTCAACAAATCACCATCTTTTGCTATCGCCGCTTGCAAACCCGAGACCAACGCCTCCCCTTCAAGACGCGCCTCGCCTAATTTTCGAGCCAGCATGTCTTCGTTGGCGTGTTCATAGCTGGCCTTCAGCATTTCGGTGATTTGACTCTCATCAAGCCCAAAGGCTGGCTTCACCGTCACTTCACTGCTGGCACCCGTCTGTTGCTCCACCGCACCCACCTCGAGAATGCCGTCCGCATCGACCCTAAAAGTGACCTCGATTCGGGCGGCACCCGCCACCATGGGGGGTATCCCTGTGAGCTCAAATTGGGCGAGGGAGCGACAATCTTCAACCCGCTCGCGCTCACCTTGGACGACGTGAACGACCAACCCTGTCTGTCCATCCCGGGCCGTCGTAAATTCCTGCGCGCGCGCCACCGGAATAGTGCTGTTACGATCGATGATGCGCTCGACGAGCCCACCGTAGGTTTCGAGGCCGAGTGACAGGGGAATCACATCCAGCAGCAACGCCTCACCTGCTCCCCGGTTGCCAACTAAAATGTCTGCCTGCTTCGCGGCGCCCATTGCTACCACCTGATCGGGATCCAGGGTGCACAGCGGTTCGCTTCCAAAACATTCTGCAACTGCCTGCCTGATAAGCGGTGTTCGAGTCGATCCACCCACCAGCACAACACGATCCACCGACCCAACCCCGGCATCCGTCAAAGCCTGCCGGCAGGCGCTCAGAGTGCGCTCGATGAAAGGGGTCAGCAATCGATCCAGGTCAGCACGGGATAGCAATAGTGCATCGCAGCCATTATCCAGTGCACGCGAGTCAATCGTCACGGTATCACCATTGCTCAGACCTTCTTTTGACTGCCGCGCGAACTCAAGGAGAAGCCGCCGCTGCCCGGCATCCAGCTCATCCAATTCATAGTGCTCGAGCCAGAAATCCACTATCGCCCGATCAAAATCATCGCCCCCGAGCGCGCTGTCACCACCTGTGGCAAGCACCTCAAATAAGCCGCGACTCATCCTCAAAATGGATATGTCAAACGTCCCGCCTCCGAGATCGTAAACCGCAAGTAGCGAGGATTCCTCGGCAACCTCATCCAAACCGTAGGCGACCGCCGCGGCGGTGGGCTCATTGAGTAACCTCAGCACCTTCAAGCCCGCCAGTTCTGCGGCCTGCCGCGTGGCCTGACGCTGGGCGTCGTCGAAATAAGCTGGAACCGTGATGACAGCGCCCGCTATCGGGCCATCCAACGCCTGCTCTGCCCGGGTTCTCAACGCGGTCAGTATTTGAGCGGACACTTCAACGGGGGTTTTGTTCCCGGCATCGGTCTCGAATGCCAGACCGCTCTGGGTCAGAGCCACATAGGGATCGTCTTCGAACTCCGCTCGCGCCCGGCCCAGCAGACGCTTTGCGGACGCGATCGTATTATGCGGTTCCGATGCGGCGTGCGCCGCTGCCTCATAACCCACCTCGGTTTTGTCCGCACCGTAGTAAACCACCGAAGGCAGAGATGCCCTGCCATGCACATCCTTGAACACCTGTACGGCGTCTCCATCAAAATGCGCAACAAGGCTGTTAGTGGTGCCAAGATCTATCCCCACCGCATGTTGGCGCGACGCACCTTGGTCAGGTTGCGCGCCCGGCTCGCTGATTTGCATGAGCACCATATTCAGCGGCTCCCCACGCGAGCTGCTTCCAGCAGCTTGGAGAGATAGCACATCTCCTGCCAATGACGAGCTGCATTTTGCCAGTGCTCATCAGATGTCGCGGCTTCAAACTGCTCGACCGCGGTGGCGTAATGGCGATTAATTTCCTGCTCCAGCGCCTCTCGCGCTTCTACCTCGGCCGGCTGCATGGATTCCAACCGCTCACGCAATGCGATCTGAGTCATCAGAAAATCCGACCCCACTCCCTCGCGTTCAGCCTCTTTCAGATTGATCGGGGCGCGGCTCAACAAATATTCAGCGCGCGACACATCATCGGACAGAACGCGGAAACCGGTGTTGACGTCCGCGCAAAACTGGGCTGCCAGTCGCTGTTCAACCTGAGGCTTGCCGGCAAAGCGGTCCGGGTGAAATTGGTCCAACAGCGCGTGGTAGGACCGCGTCAAAGCGGCTCGGTCAATTCTGAAGACAGGCTTGAGTTGGAATAGCGCGAAATACTCGCGGGCGGGCGCGCTCATCGCTGGCTCGAGCTCAGACCGTGAAGCTTTCGCCGCAGCCGCACTCTCCGGCAACATTAGGATTGCGGAACTCAAGCCCTTCGTTGAGTCCCTCACGGGCAAAGTCCACCACCGTGCCGTCCAGATAAACCAGACTCTTGGGGTCCACAAACACCTTTACGCCGTCTGACTCAAAATGTGTGTCCTCTGGCTCAGGCTGATCCACAAACTCCAACACGTAAGCGAGGCCTGAGCACCCGGACGTTTTCACGCCGATGCGGATGCCCTCTCCACTGCCGCGACTCGCTAATTGGCGACTCACATGCTGGGCTGCTTCTGCGGTGAGGCTGATGGCCATTTAACTGTCTCGCTTATCCCGGTAGTTCTTTACTGCGGCCTTAATGGCGTCCTCAGCAAGCACCGAGCAATGGATTTTTACCGGAGGCAGGGACAACTCCTGTGCAATCTCCGTGTTTTTTATTGCCGCCGCTTCGTCGAGGTTCTTGCCTTTGACCCACTCAGTGAGCAGGGAACTCGATGCGATTGCCGACCCGCAACCATAGGTTTTGAACTTCGCGTCCTCGATAATGCCGTCTTCATTGACCTGAATCTGCAGACGCATCACATCCCCACAAGCGGGCGCACCGACCATACCTGTGCCGACGTTTTCATCCGCTTCATCCAATTTCCCCACGTTCCGCGGGTTTTCGTAGTGATCGATGACTTTGTCACTGTATGCCATGGTTGTCTCCCCGAGACCCAGTTAACCGCTTTAGTGTGCGGCCCATTCAATCGTATTGAGATCTACCCCATCCTGATACATATCCCAGAGTGGAGAGAGCTCTCGCAATTTCTCTACCGCGTGCCGAACGCACTGCGCGGCGTGATCGACTTCCGCTTCGGTCGTGAACCTACCAAAACTAAATCGTAGCGAACTGTGCGCCATCTCATCGTTAAGACCCAGAGCACGCAGCACATAAGAAGGCTCCAAGCTCGCTGACGTACACGCTGACCCGCTGGAAATAGCAAGGTCTCTTAGCGACATAATGAGCGACTCCCCCTCAACAAAGGCAAAGCTCACGTTTAACGCGCCAGGCAGCCGCTGATCTCGATCGCCGTTGATATATACCTCGGGGATATCCTCAATCGCCGCCCAGAACCTTTCGCGTAATCCGGCGAGTCGCGCTGTCTCTTCAGCCATGCTCTCGCTCGCGATTCTGGCCGCCTCGCCGAACCCCACCAACTGGTGCGTCGCCAGAGTACCCGAGCGCATCCCACGCTCATGGCCACCGCCGTGCATCTGTGCTTCCAGACGCACTCTGGGCTTGCGCCTCACATAGAGCGCGCCGATGCCCTTGGGCCCATACATTTTGTGCGCCGACATGGACAGCAGATCGATTTTCATCTGTTCCATATCAAGCGGTATCTTACCCGCGCTCTGAGCCGCGTCGACATGCAGTAAAACGCCAGCCGCTCGGCATACCTCACCGATACCCGCAACGTCGTTAACCACTCCAATCTCATTATTGGCGTGCATCACGCTGACAAGAATCGTGTCGTCCCGCAACGCTTGTGCAATCATCTCGGGAGTCGTCAGGCCCTTTTCATCAGGGTCAAGATAGGTGACTTCGTAACCCTCGCGCTCCAACTGCCTGCAAGTGTCAAGCACAGCCTTGTGCTCAATCTTCGAAGTCACAATGTGCTTGCCTTTCTTGTGATAGAAATGCGCCACACCCTTGATCGCGAGGTTGTCGGATTCTGTCGCACCCGAGGTCCAGACGATCTCTCGAGGGTCAGCGTTGATTAATTCTGCGACCTGGTTTCTCGCATTCTCTACCGCTTCTTCTGCCCGCCAACCAAACACATGCGATCTCGACGCGGGGTTCCCAAACACACCCTCGTTGGAGAGACAACGGGTCATCGCTTCCACAACACGGGGATCTGCAGGTGTAGTCGACAGATAGTCCAGGTAAATCGGCGTTTGAACTGTTACCGGTGCATTCATATCCAAGCTTTCTCTCTGTGCCTCGTTGACGTAGGTTAGCGAATAGACAGCGTCTGCAGCACCGTCTCGGCGCCACCCTGAGTCACTTTTCTGCGCTGCCTGTCCATCAGGTCTCCAAGGCTGATTTGACTCAAAAATTCGTGAATCTGCCCCGACAGATCTTCCCAGAGGTGATGCGTCAGGCACGTCTCGCCGTGATAACAATTCCCTTTACCCTGGCAGTTAGTCACGTCGACTGATTCATCCACAGCGTCAATAATTTGCGCCACAAAAATTTCGGTACCGCACCTGGCCAGCCGGTAGCCACCGCCGGGGCCTCTGGCGCTGGTCACGAGTTGGCCGCGTCTCAACTTGGCAAAAAGTTGCTCAAGATAGGACAGGGATATCTCTTGCCTTACAGAGATATCAGCAAGCGAAACCGGTCTGTTTCCAGCATTGATGGCCAGATCCAGCATCGCGGTCACGGCGTAGCGCCCTCGGGTCGTCAGTTTCATTCACGCATTCTCGTATTCCTGACTATTTTAGTCAAGAATAGGCGCTAGCGGTACTAGCCGCCTTCCTTGCGGGCCGATTTCTGCGTCTCCGTGAGTATCCCGCGGAGAATATTCAGCTCCATCTCGTCCAATCGCACCCGGTTAAAGAGTCGCCTGAGCCTTGGCATGAGCTGCCTCGGTGCTTGAGGGTTGAGGAAACCGATCTCGATCAGGGTTTCCTCGAGGTGTTGATAAAATCGATCCATGTCCGCGACGGTTGAAAAAGGCGTGTCCCAATCCGCATCCTCGGCTTGCGCCGTCTGTTCTTCCAGCTGTGCCATGCGTAATTCATACGCCACGATCTGCACGGCCATTGCCAAGTTGAGGCTTGCGTAGCCTTCATGACTAGGTATGTGGCAGTGCAGATTACAACGCTGCAGCTCTTCGTTTAAGAGACCTCGATCCTCTCTGCCAAACAAAATAGCGACGCGGTCCGTCGCCGATATCTGGGCCACCCGATCTGCACACCGTCGTGCGTCCTGAATCGGCCAAGGGATTCGTCGCTCGCGCGCACTGGTTCCAACGATGAACTGACATTCCCCAATCGCCTCATCCAGAGTCGACACCACACGCGCAGACTCCAGTATGTCAACAGCCGAAGCCGCCCTCCAGGTTGCCTCAGGCGCAGGGTACTCAAGCGGCGCCACCAGGGTGAGACGTGTCAGGCCCATATTTTTCATTGCTCGGGCGACCCCACCGATATTGCCGCTGTGGGTGGTGTGTACCAGAACGATCTCAATGTTGTCGGAATTCATGTGGCGTGCTTATCCATCTATTGTTGGAAAAGGGCCGGCCGCTCAAACCGCCGAGCAGGATCACGGCCTGTCTCCAAGGCGGCGAGTGTGGCCTTTGCGGTGACACCTTTGGGCTGATCTCGTCAAGGCAGGATGATTCGTCCGCCGGGGCGAGTGCAATGAGGCAAGTCTAGCAGAGGCGTATCCGGTTCCCTCCACCCCTGCTATGATGCGCCGCCGAAAAAGACCGAGACAGCAGATGGAACCTACCGCATCCATGGCATTGCGCGCAGCCCGAAAAGCCGGAGACCTCATTATGCGCGCCTCAGACGATATGGATCGCGTCGGCTTCCGAACCAAAGCAGCCGCAGATTACGTCACAGAGGTCGATATCGCGGCAGAAAAAGAGATCCTCTACCTCCTCGGCAAAACCTATCCCGACCATGGCTTTCATTGCGAGGAGAGTGGCTTTTCAGGTAACGAGGCCTCCGAATACGTATGGGTTATCGATCCGCTTGACGGCACCAGTAATTTTCTGCGCGGGATTCCGCATTTCGCGGTCAGCATTGCCTGCCTGCACCGAGGCAAAATTGAGCACGCTGTCGTTTACGATCCCGTCCGGCGCGAAGAATTCATCGCCTCCAAGGGTCGAGGTGCGCAACTGAGCGGTCATCGAATCCGTGTCGGTGACCGGCAGGAATTAAGGGAAAGCCTTTTTGGAACCGGTATCCCCTTCTTGGGTCACTGCGATGATCATCTCGACTGGTACACAAGCTCGCTTGCGGCGGTCACCGGTCGCTCCATGGGTGTGAGAAGAGCGGGGGCCGCGTCGCTTGACTTGGCCTATGTCGCAGCAGGTCGTCTGGACGGTTTTTGGGAAATGGGCCTGAACAGCTGGGATATCGCTGCTGGAGCACTACTGATAAGAGAGGCCGGCGGTTTGATCACCGATCTCGAGGGCGGTGAAGCTTGGTACGAGAGTGGAAACATCGTATGCGGAAACAGCAAAATCATGCGCCAGCTGCTACCACTCGTAAAATGGTCTGGGCCCAGCGCCTGATTGTCGACCCCACAGCCGTCAGGGCAACAACCCTTCCTGATCAGCTCCCTCTCTTTCTGGGATCATCACGTCTTCCTTGCTGACCCCGAGCTGTAGCAGCGTCGTGGCCGCCACGTAGATAGACGAGTAGGTTCCCACCGAGACACCTACCAGTAGCGCAACGGCAAAGCCAAAAATCATTTCACCACCCATTACTGCAAGTGCAGTGAGAACCAACAAGGTGGTTAAAGAAGTTACGAGCGTTCTGCCGAGCGTCTCGGTCAAAGAGATATCGATTACCTCATTGGGGCTTGAGCGGCGAACGATTCGAAGATTTTCCCGTATGCGATCGGAGACCACAATCGTGTCATTGAGGGAATAACCCACCACTGCCAACAACGCGGCCAATACCGTGAGATCAAATTCCAATCCAGTCAGCGAGAAAAACCCCAACGTGAAAATCACGTCATGTGCCAGCGCGATGACCGCTCCGAGCGCAAACTTGATCTGAAATCGGAAAGCCACATACAACATCACCAGGCCAAGAGCGGTGAGCATTGCGATACCCCCGTCGTCCCTGAGCTCATCACCCACCTGCGGTCCCACAAATTCGATCCGACGCAGCTCAATCTCCATATCGGTCGCAGCTCTGAGCCTGTCTACCATCATCGCGCCCTGCTCATCAGAGTAACCATCAGGCAGGCGCACTAACACGTCTCGGTCAGTGCCAAAGCTCACCACGATGGCGCCCTCGTAACCTTCTCGATCAAGAACTGTGCGAATGGCACTGAGGTCAGCACTCTCGCTGTACGCGACTTCCACCAAGGTGCCACCTGTGAAATCAAGTCCCCAGTTGAGCTGTTTGATACTGAGGGAGGCAATCGCCGCCAACATGGCCGCTGCTGATAACGCGACCGCCACCCATCTCCACTTCATGAAAGGAATTACGGTCATGACGAAGGTCCCACCTGCTGCGCCGTCGCAGACCGAATACCGCCGATCGATAAGGCTTTCACGCTGCGCCCACCATAGATTAGGTTGATTAAAGCGCGCGTCCCCACGATGGCAGAAAACATCGAGGTAATGATGCCCACGGACAGTGTTACCGCAAAGCCTTTGATCGGGCCGGTCCCTACTGCGTACAAAATCACGGCAACAATAAGGGTCGTGATATTCGCGTCCAAAATAGTGACTAAGGCTCTCTCAAAACCCGTATCGATTGCCGTCTGGGGCCGCGCTCCACCATTAATTTCCTCTCGAATACGCGCAAAGATGAGCACATTGGCGTCGACGGCCATGCCCACAGTGAGCACGATTCCCGCGATACCCGGCAGGGTCAACGTGGCACCCAATACCGACATGATGCCTACCAGCAAAACCAAATTTGCGGACAGGGCCAGCACCGCCGCTACGCCAAACACGCGGTAATAGGCGACCATAAAGAGCACCACCAGCGCGAGGCCCAACTGCACTGATTTCATACCCAATGAAATATTTTCTGCTCCCAGCGACGGCCCCACGGTGCGCTCTTCGACAAAAGTGATCGGCGCCGCCAGCGCGCCGGCCCTCAGCATGAGTGCCAACTCCGAGGCCTCGGCGGGATTATCCAGACCGGTTATCTGAAACTGCGCACCCAATGCAGATTGAATGACTGGCGCAGTGAGCAATTTCTTTTCATCGAGAGGAATCCGGGTAACAACCTCTTCCCCAGCCTCATTCAATTCGTAGCGAGTGCGGTACTTGCGCTCAATAAACAATACGCCCATGCGCCGCTTGATATTGGCGCGTGTCGCCCGCGACATCATCATGCCGCCCTCACCATCCAGACTGATCATCACGTTGGGTTGACCATTTTGATCAAAACCCGCCTGCGCGTTGGAGACGCTCTCGCCGGTAATGATCACGTCCCGCTCAAGCCATTCCGTCAGGCCACCTCTGTCGGCACTCCGATACTCGAATTTTTGGCGCTCTGACACGGGTGCGTTGGCCTCGGCGACCAAGCGAAACTCGAGATTGGCCACCTTTCCCAAAATGCGCTTCGCCTCGGCGGTATCTTGGATTCCGGGCAACTCCACAACAATGCGGTTTCGGCCCTGACGCTGGACCAGAGGCTCGGAAACGCCCAGCTCGTTTACTCGGTTACGGATCGTCGTCAGGTTCTGGGCAACGGCGTAATCAACCAACTCCTTGATGGTTTGCTCTGTCACTTCGGCATGTAAGGCCCAGTTTTCGCCGTCATCAATGCGATCCAGAAACAATTCAGGGTAAAGATCGACCACCTCTCGACGGGCAGCCTCTCGATCCTCCTCCGAGCGGAACTGCATGACCACCTTGCGACCATCGAGGCTGACCCGCCCTCGAATACGCTCCTCGCGCAGCCGTTTCTTTATTGCCGATTCATACTGGGCCATCTTCCGCTCAGTGGCCGCCTCCACGTCCACCTCAAGTTTGAAATGAACGCCGCCGCTGAGATCAAGTCCTAATTTCATTGGCGTAGCACCACCCTGCAACAACCAGTCCGGCGTGGTAGGTGCGAGATTGAGGGCAACAATGAAGCCGTCACCCAGCTCGCGCGCGAGCACCGATTGCGCCCGCAACTGCTGCTCGCGATCGTCGAGACGCAACAACGCCGACTTACCCTGATCCTGCAACGTTTCGCCAAAAAAACCGATACCGGCCTCGGTGAGTGCCGCCTCTGCGCGCTGCATGGTTCGCTCGTCAATCTGCTGCGCGCCGCTCGCTCCCGCAATTTGCAAAGCCGGGTCGGGGGCGTAGAGGTTAGGCGCAGCGTAATAAAATCCGCAGGCGACAACCGTGAGAATGAACAGGTTTTTCCAGAGGGGGTAACGGTTCATCGTTGGCTCGGGCGTTTCAACATATCTGGGTAGGGCTTTATCGACAGGCGCGGAGTGTACCCACTCGAGACCTTCAACACCATGCCACCGCTATGCCAGCCAGGCTCTGGCGTTGCGAAATAGCCGCATCCATCCGGAGTCGGTATGCCAGGCCGGTGGACACCATGATAGCTGGGCCGCTCGGAACACCCGCTCCGGATGCGGCATCATGATCGTCACGCGACCGTCGGCGTTACACAAGCCGGTAATACCATCGGGAGAGCCGTTGGGATTCATTGGGTACTCAGTAGCCACTTTTAAGTCGTTATCAATAAACCGGAGCGCTACCAATCCTGACTGTTCCAGCGCGGCCTGGTCTGTCGCCCCTGCGAAGCATGCCCTGCCCTCTCCGTGTGCTACCACAATGGGCAAATGCGATCCCGCCATCTCACTCAGTAAAATCGATGGAGACGGTTCGACTCTCACCAGCGACAATCGCGCCTCATATTGCTCTGATCGATTCCTCGCAAAGCGCGGCCAGTGATCGGCACCGGGAATAATGCGCTGCAGTGCGGACATCATCTGGCAACCGTTGCAGACACCCAGAGCAAACGTGTCGGTTCTGACAAAAAACCGCTGAAACACCTCCATGACGGTGTCGTTAAAGAGGACACTCTTCGCCCAACCCTCTCCGGCACCCAAGACGTCGCCGTAGGAGAAGCCGCCGCAGGCCACCAACCCATGGAAGTCCTCAAGCGAGGTTTTCCCTGAGATGATGTCACTCATGTGCACATCAATCGCGTCAAAACCCGCTCGATCGAAAGCCGCGGCCATCTCCATTTGTCCGTTGACACCTTGCTCTCTTAGGATCGCCATACGAGGTCTAGCGCCCACTGCAATGAGCGGCGCAACAATGTCCTCGTCACAGTCATAAGTCAGCGCCGCAGACAATCCCGGGTCCTTCCGCCGGATCAGCGCCTGTTCCTCGTCGGCGCAATCACTGTTATCTCTCGCCCGAGCAATGGCGTGACTGGTTTCACTCCAGAGCGCCTGCAAAGCACTCCGACGACTGTCAATAAGCTCAAAATGCAGTGTATTCACAACAATACGTTCATCTTCTCGCGGCTTTGCGACCCGGGAGACACTGCCATCGA
>Ga0181573_10002852_pt1 | contig 15683 bp, 10 predicted proteins | sample 101ome_25_FD_148643 | JGI IMG/M metagenome (GOLD analysis project Ga0181573, IMG submission 148643) | Coastal salt marsh microbial communities from the Groves Creek Marsh, Skidaway Island, Georgia - 101409BT metaG (spades assembly) | ecosystem: Environmental > Aquatic > Marine > Intertidal zone... | reverse complement strand
GCGCAGCAGGCTGCAGCCTTCGGCGGGTCTTGCCCGCGCGCCCAGACCCGACGACAGATTTCAGTTTATAGGCGGAACGCGTCATGGTTTTGTTGTTGGTTGGTGCGCGTGGTGTGAGAAGCGGGCACGGCTTCAACTCAAACGCGCGAATTTGAATTCAAATTCGAATTCAAAGGCACCAGAACTTCGTCCCTAGGGTCCACCAGAACTTCGTCGTCGTCGTCGTCGTCGTCGTCTTCGTCGTCGTCTTCGTCGTCGTCACTTGAGAGAATCCGAAAGATGTTACAGCCAGCCAATCAACGTCGTCAAGAAACGCGCACCTTCATGCCTCCGATGGGACCCACAGGGATGACGGTGGGATCCGTCACGCCCTGTGTGGCCGGGTCGACCAGCGCGAAGTCGAACCGCTTGCACAGCATGCCGAGCACGACCCGCGCCTCGATCAGCGCAAAGTACTGACCGAGGCAATTCCGCGGTCCCTGAATGAACGGCACAAACATGTACGGCCGGACCTCGTCACTGAACGACTCGTACTCGCCGCCCGGCATGAACCGCGCGGGTCTCCAGGTCAGCGGGTCCTTGTAGAGGTGATGCACGCGCTGGAGGTGGCAGATGATCCACGACCCGCGCGGCACCTTGACGCCGCAGATCTCGTCGTCCGTGTTCAGGTCCCTGGTCACCACCGGGACGACCGAGTACTTCCTGAGACTCTCCTTCAAGCACGACAGCGTCCAGTCCATCTTCTCGACGTTCGAGCGATCCAAGGCGCTGGCGTCGTCAGACAGGTAGGCATTGGCCTCCTTCCTCACGCTTCCAAACGTCTTCTTGTCGGCTTCCTTCGCCAGCTCGTATACCGTCCACGTCAACATGGCCGCGCTCGTCTCGTGTCCGGCCAAAAGGAAGGTCTTCATCTCGTAGCACAGCTGCGTCTCGGCGGCCGCGTCCCACGCCAGGCCCTCCTTGTCGACCGAGTCCAGGATCTTGTCCAGAATATCCTTGCTTGCGTACGCAGCTCCCGCCTTCTGCCGCTGATTCCGCCGCTCTCGGATCACCCCCTTGATGAACGTGTCCAGCTGCTTGACCCGCTGCGAGTACTTCCACGCCGTCACGGGATACAGGTACCGCCACGGCTGCAGCACCCGCCGGTTGGACTCCGTCATCACCGGCAAGTACAGGCTCGGGAAGACGGCATCGCACTCGTCCGGCCCGAGACTCAAGATGGCCTCCCCGATCACCTGCAGCGTCAGCAACCGGAACTCCTCCTCGATATCGATGACGTTGTCGTCGGCCTTCTTGACCGCCTCGAGCTTCTCGCCGAGCCGGTCCACCGCCCGCATTGCAATCGGCAGGATCGCATCCAGCATATCAATCCGCAGCGCTGGCGCCATCAACAGGCGCTGCTTCTGCCAGTGCTTGCCGTTGGCAGTGACCAGTCCGCTCCCCAGGATTGGCAAAAACGGGCCATAGGAAAAGTCCAAGTCCTTATCGTAGCGCTTGTATCCCGTCTGGAAAATTCGCTTCAGGCCGAGCGGGTCGCCGACGATGATACCAGTGCGGTGCAGCACCCGGAACTTCACGAGCGAGTGCGAGGTGACCCACCGGTACATGTGCTCCCACGGGCACCCTCCCGCGAGCGTCAACGCCTGGCCGAGGAACAGCGCCAGGACGCGGTCTGCGAACGCGATCAGCGCGTTGTCTTTCCGCGGCATGTCTGTGTCGTACGTGACTGCGGGGATGTGGCGCGTGCGCAGGGCGACGCTGACCCAGCGATTCGCCTGGCCCAGGAAGGCGAGCAAGGCACTGGCGGCCCGAAGCAGCAGGATCGCGGCCATCGCGGCGACGACCGTCGTAGCAACGTAGTCTATCGTCGCGATGTCGATGTCCATGCCGGCCGCGGCGACGGCGTGCCGCAGTACCGTGGAAATTGCATCGACGACAATGTTCGCTTGCTTGGCTTGCTTCAGTGCGGCCATTGGCCGCGCGATCGCGTCTTGTATGAACGATGCCATGATGATGATGATCAACGTGACATACGACGATCCCGATATGCCAATGACGACGTTGGCATAGACGCGAGGCCCTCCTCCGAGGCTCGATTTGAATCTCCGTTTCTCTGTCCCGCTCCTTCCTCTTCCTCTGCCTCTTCTCCGCCGCCTCCCCAGGCCCTCGTTCGATGGACGCATCATCAACGGCAGTGCCACGCCGAGCAACGGGCGCCGAAGCGGCCCGGCGAGCGACAAACAGTCACATTCGAGCGCCCGCGTTCTCTCCCTTCGCCCCCGGCACGACCAACCTGTCAACGTTCTCCTACCTCTTCTCGGAGCTCGTCCAATACACCCAGTCCCGGGTCGACAACACCGGAGACCTAGAACGCCGCCTGGAAGAAGTCGGAAGGGTCTTCGGCGGCTCCCTCCTCGAGCTCCTCCACGCCCGCAACAGCATCCCGCCCAGCAGCCTCCCCAAAGAGAACGCCACATCAAAGTCCGCCAAGTACAGCGGGGGCAGTCCGCTCCTCTACCAAGCACAGCCCGGCATCCGGTACGCCCCCAACGGCGTCGTCCGGTACACCCGGATCCTGGACGTGCTCCGGTTCCTCTACACCACCGTCTGGAGGTACCTCTTCAACAAGCAGGCCACCGACCTGCAGCAGTCGAACGAGAACGACGACGAGTATATGCTCAGCGACGACGAAGCGCACTTGTGGATCGGAAAGTACGTCAGCGTTCCGAAGGAAATGGGGCACCTCAACGTGTACGCGTGGCTGGGCGGCGTGGTCCAGGGCGTGCTCGGCGGCGCAGGCTTTCCGTGTCGGGTGACGGCGCACTTTGTGCCCACCGGAGAGGACGAGGCTGCGGCGGTGGCAAAAAAAGAGGCAGGCGAGGCGATGGCAAAGTCGCGGCACCAGCGGGTGACGCTCCTGATCAAGCTGGACGCCGAGGTGATGGCGAGAGAACGGGAGCTCGAGCGCGCCGCGAGTTCTCTCCTTTTGTAGTCGTAATTCATTGGACACTGTGACAGCGACTTTGCGTCAGTCGTCAGCGACTCGGTGGAAGTGGAAGGACGAACCGAAGCCTTGATTGCGGTTTGCATCGCCGTGCATTCGGATTCGACGAGCAGAGAAATGGCAGCAGCAGCCACGGCGGCAACGGCGACGCCGCCGCCCTCGTCGTCGCTTCAGCGGAAGCTTCCGCTGACCCTCCTGTCGGGCTTTCTGGGGGCGGGCAAGACGACCCTGCTGAAGCACATTCTGGGCAACACGACGCACATGAAGGTGTGCGTGGTCGTGAACGACATGTCGTCTCTGAACATCGACGCGGCGCTGATCAAGAACACAAAGCTCGTGCAGACGGCTGAGCGTATGGTTGAGCTTTCGAACGGCTGCATCTGCTGCACGCTGAGGGAGGACCTGCTGCAAGAGGTCGGCGACCTGGCACGGTCGGGCAAGTTTGACTACCTGGTGATCGAGAGCACGGGGATCAGCGAGCCGATGCAGGTGGCGGAGACGTTTACGATGGATTTGGAGCTGGATAACGATATGCTGCAGCCGCTGCACGAGCTTGCGACGCTGGACACGTGTGTCACGGTGGTGGACGCGGCCAACATGCTGTCAAACGCGGAGAGCGTCGAGTCGCTGAGGGACCGGGGGGATGCGGCGCACGAGGAGGACGATCGGAACGTGGCCGACTTGCTGCTGGATCAGATCGAGTTCAGTAACGTGATCCTCCTGAACAAGGTGGATTTGGTCTCGTCGGAGGAGGCAGACACGCTCGAGGCGCTGCTCAGGGCGCTCAACCCGTCTGCCAAGGTGATCCGGACGAACAACTCGCGGGTCGACCTGCGCGAGGTGATTTCTACGGGGCGGTTTAGTTTTGAAGAGGCGTCGAGGAGCGCGGGGTGGCTGCAGTCGCTGCAGGAGGCGACGCCGCACACGCCTGAGACGGAAGAGTACGGCATCGGGTCGTTCGTGTTCAGGTCGCGGCGGCCGTTCCATGCGACGCGGCTGCACGCGTTTATGGATGGGTATTTTGCGCTCCAAGAGCCGGATTGGAGCGATGCGATTGCGGATACGGGGCGGGGGAAGGCAGTCGGAGAGGCCAGGGATGGGGTGGTGGGCGCGCGGGAGGCTGCTGCGAGGGCCGCGGACGCGTTGCGGCGGCTCCGGGAGCTCGGTGTGGGTGATGATGTGCTTCGGGGCGCGGTCGATGCGGTGGATGGGGCGCTGGCGGGGTTGGAGCGGGCGCTGGACGGCATCGAGGCGGTGGAGGAGGCGGTCGATCGCTGGGGCGACGACGCCGGCGGCGACGGAAGCGGAGATCGACAGGCGGAATCGAAGCCCTCGCCGAGCTCCTTGCCGCAAACCTTGAGCGCGCGTGGGTTGAAAAAATTCGACGAGCTGAAGGCTACGTACGGGAACGTGTTGCGGTCCAAGGGATTTGTGTGGCTGGGGTCGAGACCCGACCTGTGCGGGGAGTGGTCTCAGGCCGGCGCGGTCCTGCGGTTCACGGTCGGCGGGCCGTGGTACGCCTCGTTGCCCGAACAGGCGTGGCCGACGGAGACGGACGCGAGGAACGATATCATGAAGGACTTTGTGGAGCCGCACGGGGACCGGCGGCAGGAGCTCGTGTTCATCGGGATCGACATGGACAGGAAGCGGATCGAGGCGGCTCTCGAGGCGTGCCTGATGACCGACGAGGAGATGGCGGGTTCTTTGGAGGCGGGGAGGGAGGAAGGGGAGGAAGGGTGCGTGGATCCGTTTGCCGTGTGGCCCGCCCTCGAGGACTTGCTCGGCGATGACGATGGTGCGGGTGGTGAGGATGACCTTCACGGTCATGTGCTTGGTCATCACCATGATCATTCCCACGACCACGGCGCATGCACGCACCATCACGACGCTGACGACGATCGCGACGACCTTGACGACCGCGACGACGATGAGTCGGCGGATACCATCATCACGGCCGCCGACACGATTGCGTTCTATCCCGGACAGGTGGTGAGGATCACCGACGGCGGGTCCGAGGCGCAGCACGTGCTCGACTCGATCAAGCCGGGCACGACCGTCGTGATCCACTGGGACGCGGAATGGCACACAGAGGGCGCCGGGATTGCAAAGCAGCTGGAAACGGCGGTCGCTCACGTCGAGGCGCTGGTCATCCACGTCGACATTGGCAACCACCCGCCCAACTGGTCCTTCGCCATGGAGAAGGTCATGACGAAGCCCGAATCCAACCGCCAGGGCGCCAAACCCGTCCTCAAGGACGGACGCAAGTGGCCCTGTTTCACAGTCCACACGGCCCCAGGCCTCCAGCCCGTCGAGACCCTCGCCGGTGCGCACGCCACCAACTCGATCATGAAGCTCCTCGCGTCGCTCCCCCCGTGGCAGGGCGGCTCTGGTGGCACTGGAGGCACTGATGGCGATGCAGTCAGTGGCGGCGAACGTGCACACGGCAACGGGTACGTGAAGAAGGAGGCGGGCAGACACGCGGCCGGGCAGGCCGCCTCCGAGACCCCACCGGCCGCCATTGCCACCGCCACCGCCACCGTGAGCCTGGAAGACCTCGACGCCCACTTTCCCCGGATCGACAACGGCGCCGTCTCGCTCCGAGAGCACCTCAAGACCTTCTCCCAGTCCAAAAAGAACCTCTGCATCCTGTGGGAGGAAGGCGGCCTCCCGCTCAAGCTCCTCAAGGCCCTGCAGACCATCGTCTCCAAGCGCCCCGAGGCCGACAACCTCTTCCTCGCAGACGTGTCCGTTCCCGCGAACGCCGCGCTCGGCAAGGCGCTCGGCGTGAAAAAACCGCCAACCCTCCTCATCTTCAGCAACATGAAGCTCAGCAAGAAGATCGAGGGCCCCGACCGCGTCGCCGAGGCCCTCGAACAGGAGTTCCGCACGATGGCCCCCGGCGTCGAGTTGACGCCCGCAGGCATCAGCCAGATCGCTCGCCAGAAGCATCAGGCATCGTCCGGCGGCGGCTCCCTGTACGACCCACCCACCGGAAAGCAGAACCGCGCCGGGGCCACCAAGCTGACCCCGGACGGAAAGCTCGTCCACTTCTTCCCCAAGATGCCGTGCCTGCGATGTGGCTGCCCGTGGTGGACATCGGACGAGTGGGACGCGAAATGCTGCCGGTGCCGTTGGGACTGCCAGGAAGGCGGCTACGACGACGACAGCAACCCGCTCCCGCAGCACAAGGCCGTCTGGCAGAAGTTTGTCGATTCCATCAAAGGCGGCGTGACGCCCAGTTATGCGAAGAGCGGCTCGAGCTCCAAGAAGGCCGGCGGAGGGAACAACAGAAGGAAGTTTTGAAGAAGCTCCTGACCGAATTGGTCAGCCCGGCAAATGTAAGCTGGTCTCTCCAGCCAAGCTCCCCTCTCCCTCTCAAAACGGCCGCTTCCCCGCCGCCCTGCGCATAATTTTTTGGATTATCACATACATACAATGGCAGGTACGTGATTCAGGACGCCCCAGAGCGAGCATAGCCCCGTCTGTATGGATTGCGGCAGGCCGAGTCGCATCGAGCAGGATTCGCCAGTCGGGCACCGTCAGGGCGACGTATTCGGTCATAGGCTTCCGACGATACGTACAACCCTCTCGGTGCCCCGCGGCGACCGTTTGACGGTCCTTACACGGCGGCCACGGCCAATTCTGATTTTGTCCAAAATCCGCCTCCGGCCTTTCCGCGCCGGCGTCGGCCTTCCGGGGCCGCCCATCTTGGTCGTGTAGCCGGTATTGGACGACATAACTGGCACCGCATCCGGGCGGGCCATCTACCCGTCCCGACGCTGGGCCGCCAACTCCCCGCTGTCCGACTGAGTCTCACTCACTCTCATCTCGCTGGAACAGGAACCGATAAAGCCAAGAAGGCGGCCAAGGCCGTGAAGAAGTCCCAGTGGAAGAAGTCGCTGAAGGTGCGCACCTCCGTGTCGTTCCACCGCCCGGCGACGCTGAAGCGCGCTCGCGATGCCAAGGTGGCCAAGCGCTCTGCGGCCAAGATGCCCAAGCTGGACGAGTTTTCGATCGTGCAGTACCCGCTGACCACCGAGTCTGCGATGAAGAAGATTGAGGAGTTCAACACGATGGTGTTCATCGTGGACACCCGCTCCAACAAGAAGCAGATCCGGGACGCGGTTGAGAAGCTCTACGACATCAAGTGCGCCAAGGTCAACACGCTGATCAGGCCGGACGGAGCCAAGAAGGCGTTTGTGAAGCTGCAGATGGACTACGACGCTTTGGATGTCGCGAACAAGATCGGCATTATCTAGAGACGACGAGCGGTGTAATATTTATTTGTGTGGGGGGTCGAGACAACCTTGAAGCGGTTCCCTGGAAGAATCAGCGTGACCGGGTGGTTCCTTTCATCCCCTTGGAAATAATACAACCGCATGCAGCCGTAGGGGCGCGGAAACGACAGCGAAATGGCCTCTGTCGGTCTCGGGCCCTCGTCACTACAGGAAATCTCCTTAACGACACTCGCCGACATGAGGCACCACTTGCGGGACATTGGCGATGCGTCCCTCGGATTGCTGGGTCCAGTCCTCCTCAAGCTCGACCCCAAAGAGCTGACCTCCTTGGAGGAGGCCACCCTCGCCGGGGCCTCTCGACGGGACGTGACACCCGACACCTGGTACGTGGTGGTGACCTCGACCCAGCCGGACGCGCGCTCGCGCCCCGACGCGCTCACTCGCGCTACGCGCTGTGGTATATGCAGGCCGCTGTGGTACCTACACTGCACGAAACTCTTAAACGAGTCGATCCACCTGAAGAAGGAGCTCAAGATGTCAGTCACCCGCGCCAATGTCAATGCCGACTCCCCGCTGCTCCCGCTGGTCGCCTCGACCCTCGGCAAATCCGCCCTGACTATCAAGCACGCCGATTACCGTGACGCCTTCGCCAAACTGGCCGCGCGAAAGCGGGAGATCCTGGCGGTGGCCGGCGAAGCGCTTCGGGCCAGCTTCAAAAATGAGGCAGGTCGGCGTCAGGAGAGAAAGATTGTCGTCATCGACGACCCGCTCTCGGTCGCAGCCCGCTCACGCAAGGGAGTTGGCAGGGGAGCGAGAGGAGGACAGGGACGAACCTTCTTGTCGAACGCCGCGGGAACGAAACCCGCCGTGCTCGCCCGAAAGCTGGGCATCGCCAAGCCCGCGATGCCTTCCAAGACCGCTCGAGCCGCTACCACGACCAAGGTCACTCGAACCGTGAACGCCAAGCTCGAGAGAGAGTCCATCATTCGACGGATCAACAACAGCAACCAGTCGGCACGCTTCAAGAAAAGCATCCTGCCGACGCAGAAACAGCTCGCCGGTCCGCGGAAATAACAGCGTTCCTTCTCTTGTTACTTACGAAATTACCGATTCCGGACGCGCAATGCAGCCGCCGGGTCTTTGTAAAAAGCAGAGAGGATGAGCGCGGCCGCAACCGAGTCCTTCCTCCCTTTGGTGCTCCCCTTTCCACCCTTCCGTTTATTCGATCCGCCCCCGACAATATCTAGCAACGCGCCTGCCTCTTGACTGGTCCCCCGCTCGTCCACCAGAAACACCCCGATCGAGTGCTTCTCACTCACACTGAACACCGTCGCCGCGAAATTCCGACACCGACGCCCCTGCTGGCTGTCCGTCTGCCGCTTGTACAGACTTCCCGTCGTCGTGACTGGCAACCCGACGACGATGCAATCGACCTGCGCTGCCACCGCCACGTCCACGACGTCGTTCGCCATACGCATCAGCTCCACGATGCCGCCACCCCGGATAAAATTCAGCGGCCGAGGCGCGATGCCGAGGTTGGAGACCGCCACGCCGATATGCACACGGCCATAGTCCACGCCAAGCGCTCGCCGCACGTCCTTGGCCGGTAGAAACTTGTACGCTTTCTTCGTGTCCGTCGACGAAGCACCAGACGCCGGTGGCTTCTTCGGAACCCACTTGACACGCCTCAAGTACTCGGGGAGCTCGTCGGCGTCGTCAACGTCGTCAACGTCGTCGGCGTCGTCAACGTCGTCGGCAGCGGCGAGGGCGACATGCGAACAGGATCTTTGGATCCGGACGACAGGCACCGATGGCGGGACCCGCGTCGCTCGCCGCGGCGTCAACCCGACCGGGCCGTGGCGTGTCGGAAGAACGACGGACTGCCGTGGCAGCATGGCCAAAGCGTTGGTTCTATTCAACCGAAGGCCCGTTCCGCGTGCATGGCTCGAATCACCAGGAGGACAGCAGGCTTAACAACTCGGTCGTTCACAAATGCGAATCGAATGAGAGAAGAACGAGGACTTTTTTTCCACTCGAGCTCGAGCGGTGAATTTGAGCGAAAACCCAAAAAACGCGTGCGCAGGGTGGTACAGTAGCACCTGGCGAACGAGCGGAGCGCGTAGCGAATGGGTGCTCTCATATCACGCCCCCATAGGCAAGGGCGTCGACGAGACGCGAACGCGCTGCGACGAGCGGTCACGCGTGGCGACCTCCCTGCCCTCCGGACTATAGCCGAGCGGTCGCCCTCGGCCCTCACTTCAGTCTCGTTCTTCAAGCGGCGAACCCTCCTGCACCTGGCCGTGCGTTCGGGTAATCACAGCAACTCGAGGGGGCGAACGACGAACACGCTCGTCGTGAGCACGCTGCTGTGGGCCGCGGAGGAGTTCCTCGGGTCGTCCGACGCGTACGCAGAGTTCCTGAACGCTAGGGACCTGTTCGGCAACACGGCCTTGCATTTGGCGTGCAAAGTGCGTACGGTCGCCGCGACGACGGTCGTGCGAATGCTGCTGGAGGAAGGCGCGGACCCGTTGGTCTTCAATCGGCGTGGAAACAGCTGTCTGCACGTGGCAGCGGCGTATTGCAATGCCAGCTGTCTGCAAATAATCTTAGACACGCGCCGCGGTGGTGCGAACCTGTCGCAAACGACGGTCAACGATCGGATCGGCGACGTTCCGTTTGTCGATGCCCTGAACTTCTCCGGGCTGAGTGCGCTGCACATTGCGGCGCTGACGACGAACCACGCTGCCGTCGGGGCGCTGGTGGACCGCGGCGCCCAGCTCGATTCTGGCGTGGCGCGCGGCCTCGATAACCTCCCGTACTTGTGCGGAGGCAGCACGGCCCTGCACATCGCAGCGTCTCTCGGCGACGTGCGCAGCGTCATGGTGCTCTTGCAGGCGCAGTGGCGCGTCCACGGGTTGGAACTCAGACGACTTCGGAACATCGTCGGTCTCACGCCGGTGAACTGTGCGCTGCTGATGGGGTACCATTCGGTCGTGCGGGTCCTCGTGGACACGCCGCGGCGAGAGATGGGCGCCGGCGGGCTGACGACGAACGAGCGGCGGCTGAACAGCAGTCTGCTGAGCGAGACGCAGAATGCCGAGTTCGCGTCGGGTCTGCGCGACCACATGAATCGGGTGCTTCAAAAGGCGACGCTGCTCGTCACCCTGCGCGACATCTCGCTGCACTGGCGGAGCCAAGGCGAGCACCAGCGCTCGACGTGCGAGGCGCTCGACGGCATTCAGCTGTCCACGCTTTCGCTGCTCAAGATAGGCGAGATGCAGCGGCTACTGGAGAACGAGGAGGCGTCGCTCCGGGACATTTTGTTCGGGTTTGAGCGCGTGCTCTACGGGGGAGGTGAAGGGGGAGAGGGGGCTGTGCAGGTTGCGGTGAAGGGCCCGCGCGCCCAGGGGACAGGCTCGGGCGAGGACGACGACGAGTGTAGTCTCTGCTTGGATAACAAGGTGGAGGTGATGTTCCAGTGCGAACACCGGTGCTGCTTTGAGTGCGCTGCGAGGCTTTGCATTCGGGGGCAGGCCGACATCACGTGTCCGTTTTGTCGGTCTTCCATCACGGGCATCCTGGCGCTTGCGACAGAGGCGGAGGAGGCCGTGACCGGGTGACTCACCCTCAGTGACTGAGAGAGAGCCCCGAAAGTCATCGTGTTCAAATTTATTCTGTTCCATCTCGTTGTGCCTGTGCCGTACGATGCATATATATATCAGCAGCGTGATCCGCGTTCGATAGCCGCGTGCGTCTCGTCTTGTGAGAGATTATGGAGACCCGAATCCTCGTGCTCGACTCGGGTGGCTGGTCGTGCAAGCTGGGGCTCTCCGGAGACCTCAGCTCTCTGCTGTGCGTTTTCATGTTGATGTTGCATTGCATCGCCCGCGCCTGCTCGACGATAACCCGAAATCCGGTCGCCGGTGGCCTCGTGATGATTCGTGTCGAAGCCCATCGGCCCTCGCCCGCGCGCTCGCCCGTTCACGCGCCTTACCCTATCACCCGATCACCCCATCACGCACTGCGCACCCAGGACAATCCCGAATGCCGTTGGCAAGCTCTCGGGGTCGTCGAAGAAACTCATGGGCCAGGACATCATGGACCAGAAGGACGTGAGCTCGCTCGTGCTCAGGCGGCCCGTTGACCGGGGGTTCACGGTCAACTGGGATCTCCAGAAGGAGGTGTGGGGCCACGGATTCAAGGCGTTGCTCAAAGCGCATGAGGCGATCAAGGGCAAGATCGGCGGGATCGTGGTGTCGGAGCCGTACTTGAACCTGCCGTCCATGCGGCAAGAGATGCAGCGCATGCTGCGGGAGGACATGAAGTTTTCGTCCGTTCTGTCGTTGTACCCGGCGACGATGGCGATGTACTACCTGACGGCAGGGCCGGAGTCGGGGGCAAGGCGGAGCCTGGGGACGAATAGGGGCCTGGCGATGGAGGCGGGGGCAGGGATCATCATAGACATCGGGTTTTCGTACACGCACATCGTGCCGTTTTTCGACTTTCATCCGATCAAAGGCGCCATCAAGCGGATAGACCTGGGCGGCAAGGCGCTGACGAACTACATGAAGGAGCTCGTGTCGTTCCGATCGATGAACATGATGAAGGAGACGAACTTGATGGAGCACATCCGGGAAGAGCTGTGCTTCGTGTCTGACGACGTGGAGCGGGACCTGGAGGCCAGCAAGCGGCCGGGCGACTCCCCCTTTCGGGTCGAATGGTGGCTCCCGGACGGCGTGACGGGGGATAAGTGGGGGCACGTTCGGGACACGTCGCAGCCGCGAGGGCCGAAGGATCCGATCCTGGTGGTCAATAACGAGCGGTTCATGGTGCCCGAGCTGCTGTTCAACCCGGGTGATATCGGGATGGACGAGGCGGGGCTGGCAGAGGCGACGTGGCAGGCCGTTGTCGAGTGTCACCCCAACATCCAGGGGCTCATCTGCGCGAACGTATCGGTCATTGGTGGGCTCGCAAAGTGCAAAGGATTGCTGGAGCGGCTACAGCGGGAGCTGCGGCCGCTCGTGCCGGACGACTACGACCTGAACATCGACCTGCCCGAGGATCCCGACACTGTGGCCTGGCGGGGCGGGACGCTGATCGGCGGGAATCGCGAGCTGTTTGCCCGGCTTGTCGAGGGTGACGTATGAAATTTCCCGTTAAAATCACGAATAACGAATCACGAACGGGCGTACTTGCTGAAAATGCCTTCGACAAGGTCCGCGACAGCATCGGCATCCGCGCTGGCGGGCGGGGCTGCGACGTTCTCCTCTGCTTTCTCCTCTGCTTCGTTCTCCAGAGCCTCCTCCACAACCTGGTCCTCCACGACCTGGTCCTCCACAACCTGGTCCTCCACGACCTGGTCCTCCACAACCTGGTCCTCCACAACCTGGTCCTCCTCCACAACCTCCTCCTCCTCTGCTTCGCCGCCATCGCCGATTGCCTCGGCGATGGCCTCGCCGGCCACGTCCATCACGACGGCCGCCTTCATTGCCGCCGCCACACCGCGCCGCTTCTCGACCCGAAGCTCGTCCTCCAGGGACTTGCACTTGGACTCGGCGTCCTTCAAGAGCCCTTCGACGTGCGAGAGGTCCTGTTTGAGCTTCGACACCAGCAGTTCCGTGCGCTCCGCCTCCTCGCTGCCACCGGCCAGGACTGCCGCGGCCGCGGCCGCCGCGACGGAAGCTTCTGCCGCCGCATCGCCCTCAGACGCGCCCCCAGCACCGTCGACCGCCTCCATCTGCGCAACGACGCGCTCCAGCTCCCGCCTGGCGTCCTGGGCAGCGATCTCAAAGTCTCGGGCCTTGCTCTTGGCGTCCCCGGCCCGCATCTCGGCCTGCACCGCGCGCTCCTCCAGCGAAGACAGCCTGTCGTCGCTCTCCTCGAGCGAGGTCCGCAGGTCTTCGATCTGCCCACTCTTGTCCGCCAGTGCGGCCTCGAGCGACTCGACCTTGCGCTCGACGTCCTTGAACTTGGCAAACGCGACGTCCAGCTCCTTCTGCTTTGCGTCGAGATCGTTCTGCAGGTTGATGACCTCTTCGTTCTTCGACGCCAGCTCGGAGCGCGCCAGTTCGACCTGCCCGCTCAGCCCAGCGCCTTCGGCAGACAGGTCCCCGGCCTGCAGCGCCAGTGCCCTGGCCTCGGCAAGCTCTTGACGCAGGTTCCGCATGTCATCCTCCCTGCTCTCCAAGAGCCCGGAAAGCGCGTCGGCACGCTCAGACTCGGCGTTCAAGTGCTCCATCGCCTCCTCAAGCTCCCTGGTCTTGGCAGCCAGCGCCTCGTTGGCCCGCTTCGACGCCTCCACCGCGTTGACCTGCAGCTGCTGCGCCTCGCGCGAAGCAATCGCCGCCTCGTTGGCCCGCTCGCGCGCCGCGTCCAACTGGTCGGCGAGTTCCGACGTGCTCGTCTCAAACCCGGCGCCGGCAGTCTCCGACTTGGCCTTGAGCGACTTGAGTGCCTCTTCGGCGTTCTCCACCTCGACGTCGCGCGCCGCCAACCGCCCCTCGGTATCCTGCAGCGCGGCCCGCAGCGCGTCCATCTCCACCCCCATCTCGCGGATCGTCGCCTCCTTCCGCTCCAGCTCCACCTCGAGCCGCTTGATCCTGTCCTCAAGCAGGGCGTTGGCGCTCAGCGCCGCGTTCCTCCCCGTCTCCACCTCGTCGCCACCGACACGCATCGCCGACAGCTTCCCCGTGGCTTCCTCTAACGCCGCGACCGCATCCGCATGCTCGTCACCCTTCGCCTTGAGCGCGTCCTGCGCCGCCTCCAGCTGGGCCCGCAGCGCCTCCGCCGAAAGCTCTGCCGCATCGCACCGCTCTTGCGTCGCCTTGAGTCGCTCCGTCACCTGCAACGCGGCCCCCTCGGCATTGCTCGCCTGGCCAGCCATGGCCGCCGCATTCGCCTCGTTCATCTTGGCCGCCGAGTGCGCAGAATCCAGCTTGGCACAAAGCGCCTCGAACTGCGCGTCAGACGCCCGCTTGCTCGACTCCAACGCCGAGTACCGCGCCGCGAGGCTCGCCATCGCCACCACCTTGTCGTCCAGCTGCCTGGCCAGCGCATCCTTCTCGAGAATGGCCCCCCGCGCCGCCTCCTTGGCCTGGTTGGCCAGTTCCATGGCATCGTTCTTCGCCCGTTCCATCGCATCTCGCTCCACGGCCAGCGCCGCCACACGCTTCTGGAGACCCTCCGCGTGCGTCGACACCGCATCCGCGTCCGACGCGTGCCTCGCCGCCTGCGCCTCCGAGTGCTTCAGCTCCGACCGCAGCTGCGTCGAGTTCTGCTCCGCCACCGCCCGCAGCTGCATCACCTCCTCCCTTGCAGCCCTGTACTGCATCTCGGCCCGGCCCTTCGCCTGCGACATCGACTCCACCAGCTCCTTGGCGCCGCTCACCTCCGACTCCATCGCCGAGAGCTTCCGCTTGGACGTCTGCACCTCGGCCATCAGACTCTCCGCGCGATCCTTCCACGTCGCAATCTCATCGTTCATCTTCTGCATACGGCCCACCTCGGCAGCCCCCGGGGACGGCGACGACGCGCCCGACAGCCCCCGCCCGCTCAGCGGCGACCTGCCACTGCTCACCCCGGTGTTCCCCTGCCGCGTCACACTCTCCACCTCCCGCTTCAGGTCCTCCACCTGCCTCATCAACGCCGCCACGTTCGGTGCCACCTCTCCCGCCCCCGCCTCCCCCCCAGACGACTGACTCGTCGCACTCGTCGCACTCGTCCTCCGCGAGATCGGACTCGCCACCGACCCCCCACCACTCGAACCCTTCGTATCCTTCCGCTGAATCTGCTCCTGAAGACTCGCCACTGCATACTCCTTCTGCTTCACCTCCTTGTTCAACCGCTCCACTTGCTCTGCCAGTTTGCTCGACGACGACTTGGCCAGGTTCAGCTGTTTCTTCATCACCGCGTTCTCCTTCGCCAGGGCCTCCGCCTCCACCGTCGCCCGAGACAGCTGGTCCGTCAAACGATCATTCTGAATCTTCACCTGCGACAACTGCGTCGACAGCTGGTCCAACGAACTCCTGGTGTTCATTTTGATTCGATCGGGAGTTTTTCGTTTCCCGCGTTCGTCAGCGCTCGCAGTCGCGGTCGCGGTCGCGGTCGCGGTAGAGGTGACCTGATGATGATGGTATTGATGTACGGCGTCGACGTACGTAAGAGTTTTTCTTCGAGCGAAGTGACGCTTGAGGACCAATGCGCGTGGTTGCCCAGAAAAATTCGCGCTCACTGACGCCGATCGTTTTGGCATGATCGGTAGCCTTGTGAGTGTGCTCGCGCGACGATCGTGTCCTTCGTCGAGCTCTGTGCGCCATAGTAGTAGACTAGGGACGATGGCCACGGCCGGAGAAGGCGAACAGCAACAGGCCCTTCCACCTGCGCGTATCAATCCCGATGCGGTTGGTCGGAAGGTCAAGGGCGTCGTATTCGACATGGTGCGT
>Ga0181573_10002845_pt1 | contig 15713 bp, 11 predicted proteins | sample 101ome_25_FD_148643 | JGI IMG/M metagenome (GOLD analysis project Ga0181573, IMG submission 148643) | Coastal salt marsh microbial communities from the Groves Creek Marsh, Skidaway Island, Georgia - 101409BT metaG (spades assembly) | ecosystem: Environmental > Aquatic > Marine > Intertidal zone... | reverse complement strand
TGCGTTGCGTCGCTAACGACGGGGTCATCCGTCTCTTCACCGACCGCCTCCGCGTCGAGCGCTGAAGTTGCTGACACTTCCTCGAGAATTCCGGTGAACATGTGCAACTTTGGATGTAGTTAAGGCGTCTGTCATTTGGCCTACTTTTACGATGAATTGTAGCGAAATGAACATGAAGCTTTTGGGAAATCTCCGGTCCTGGATTTGGTTTGTGGCTGTGATGTCGGTCGCACATGCGTCAACGGCGCAGGAGGGCATCATCATTCCGATTTCGAATGGCGGCACAGTGACTGTGGACTGCAATGCTGGAGAGACCATTTATTTCACAGATGACAACAGCGGAGGAACGGACTTTCAAGACCCGTATTCCAACCAAGACTTCACCATCACGTTGTGTCCGAGTGTGCCGGGTGACGCGGTTCAGGTGAATTTTTTGACGTTCGACCTTCAGACCAACGCCAACCCCAACAACAACGACGTGCTGCTGGCGTTCAACGGCGACGGCACTGGTGCGGACATGGTGGGTGCTGGCACAGGGAATTCGTTTGTAGGGGTGAGCATCACCGCTTCCATTGACAACCCAACGGGGTGCGTCACATTCCAATTCAACGTGAACAACAACGCGACGGGAGGCGACGCCGGCTGGGTGGCTGAAGTCACGTGTGTCACCCCATGTTCGTACCCAGAGGCAGGCATTTCACTGGTGAGTCCTGCGCCGTTTCCGGACAACGAAGTCAGCGTTGGGGTGTGTCCTGACGAGTCCGTGACGTTTGACGCGAGCGGATCCTTGCCCGGAGCACCCGAATTTCCAGTGGATTCGTTGATTTGGAACTGGGGGGATGGAGAAGTTCAAACGACGGCCGTCTCAGACGGTTATCAGCTGAGTCACAGCTACAGCGAGCCAGGTGAATACATCGTCACGTTGGTGGTTCAAGACGTCAACAACTGCAACAGCACGAATCTTTTGCCTCACCAAGTCTTGGTGTCCACGATTCCCATCTTCAACACGGAGGTGACTACGCCGATGTGCGAAGATGCACCTGGATTTCTGAATGGAAACCCGGTCCAAAGCATCACCTGGACTGCGTTGCCACCCGTGGGGGTTTCTGAATTGGCGGATTTGCCCGACGCCACCGGAGTTGCGTTCACGTCAGAGCTTTTCATCGATTTCTTCGACACAGACCAAGTCCTTGAGGACTGCGATGACATTGAACTCATCACCGCCAACATTGAGCACAGTTTCATTGGTGACTTGAGTTTTTGGATCACGTGTCCCGATGGAACCGAGGTGTTGTTGATGGACAACGGCGCCTCTGGAGGCCCAGACCCGACGGGATGCACCCCCGACGATTTGGGTGGCAATGACCTCGGCATTGTGGACGTCGAAGGGTTCGACTATTCGTGGAACATGGACGCCGAATGGGTGTTGGACGACGCCAACAACCCCAACGCAGCAAGTCCAATGCCCTCCGGTGTGTACTTGCCTTGCGGCGACTTGTGTGACTTTGTGGGGTGCCCGCTGAACGGCATTTGGACGTTCAACGTGATTGACCAATGGGCTGCAGACAACGGCACGTTGTTCAATTGGGGAATTGATTTCAATCCTGAGATTGTGCCAGGTGTTACGACGTTTACGCCGATCATTGGTTTGGGTGCGGATTCGTCGTACTGGCACCCTGTGGGCGACTTGGACAACGTGCTTAACACGAGTGACCTCGGTGTGGTCGACGTGAGCGACGACGCCAACTACGTCGACCTGATGTTTCCAGATCCGGGAACCTTCGAGTTTGGCTACGTTGTGACGAACAATTTTGGGTGCACCTGGGACACCACGTTGGTGGTTGAAGTCATCGAAAACCCCGGAACCTTCATCACGGCTGGTCCAGACCAAATCTTCTGCAGCAACCCCGTTCTTCTTGAGGGAGGTTTGGACCTCGGGACACCTTCTGCGTGCGGAACTGCAGCAGGGTCGTTCGACTATTGTTACGGAGCCAACGACAACACTGTCTTCAGCTACTGCCCCGACAATCCGGGCGACGGAACCATGATGTCCATCAGTTTCTCGGCCGGGCAAATGGAAGCGGGTTGGGACGCTGTCACGGTGTACGACGGTCCAAACGCGACAGGGGCTGTTCTCGCCACGTTGGCTGCCAATTTCGCTGGGCAATCCTTCACGGCCACGAATCCGGACGGATGCATCTCGTTCCAATTCTCGAGCGACGGCGGCTGCGATTGCGCAGGGTTTTGCAACTTCGAACCCATTGAGTGGTGCGTGAGCTGCGCGGGATCGGCCAGCACGTGCGGGTACGATTGGCTTTGGGAACCGGCTGAATATTTGAACGACCCCACCTTGGCACAGCCGACGGTCATCGACTTTGATGGGGCTCCAATTGAGTTTACGCTTTACGTTGAGCCTGTTGGGTTCGACAATTGTCAAGCGACAGACGTGGTTACGGTTGGTCCCGGTTTTGATTTTGACGTCGCCTTCCAGCAACCGTCGTGCTTCGCAAATGACGGCATCATCGACGTTGAAATTTTTGAAGACGCCAACGACGCAGCGGGCCCATTCACCATTCAGCTTTTTGTGGACGGCCCTGGCGGGGTAGACCTTATTGAAGAGTTGGTTTGGGACAACCTCACTGATTTCTATTACAACGATTTGGTGCCTGGAGATTACACGGTTGTCGTGTTTGACAACGAGGGATGCATCTACAACATGCCCATTGTGCTCGAGGACCCGTTGCCTTTGACGCTTGACATTCCCAACATCCAAACAATCTGCCTCGGCGGCACGGCCAACCTCACGGTCAGCTCACCGCAGGATCCGCTGAACATTTGGACGTACCAATGGGGCAATGGACTGCCCAACGGCCCGGTGCAACAGGTTTCGCCCAACACATCCACCGTGTACACCGTTCAAGGCTTTGACCAGAACGGCTGCCCCACCGACGAATACCAAATTGGGGTGAACGTGCTGTCGCCCATCAACGCTGACCTCGTCGCATCCGATTTCCTGTGCAGTGGGGAAGAAGCCTACCTCGACGCTTCCGCGTCCAACGGCGGGTCCGGAACCGGGTACACCTACACGTGGTCGTTTGAGGGGAACATCCTGAGCGAAGACGAGGAATCCATCTGGACCATCCCGCCGTCGACCGGCGAGTATTGCGTCACGGTAAACGACGATTGCGAAACGCCGGCCGCGACGGTGTGCACAGACGTGGTCTTGGAAACGCCGGTGCCCATCGCGTTCTCCGCGGACACGACCGAAGCATGCGGCCAAGGAACCTTCTTGTTCACCAACGAAACGGATCCGGCGCTGATCACGTCCAGCCTTTGGGCGTTTGGCGACGGCACGTACGCCGGCGAGTCCAACACGGTGAAGACGTTCCAGTCCCCAGGTTTCTATGACGTGTCGCTGACGGTGACTTCGGCGGCCGGCGGATGTGAATACACGCAAGTGCAAGAAGCGTACATCAACGTGTACCCCATTCCGCAGGTGGGCTTCTTTGCTGGGCCGCAACCCACCCGAGCGCCCGAGACAACCATCGACTTTGACGGGTACTCCAATGCGAGCGTGGTGGAGTGGTTTTGGACCTTCAACACCTACAACCCACTTGGGTACAGCTTCGAGCAAGACCCGACGTTCCAGTTCCCCGTGGCGGAAGGAGGCATCTACCCGGTGCAGCTCCAAATCACGGACTCCCACGGCTGCATCAACGTCGTCAACCGGCAGATTGAGATTCAGGGCATGTTCAACCTGTTCATCCCGACGTCATTCACGCCCAACAACGACGGCCACAACGACGCGTTCTTTGTGGAGGGAACCGACATCGACCCCGACCGATTTGAGTTCGAAATCTGGAACCGCTGGGGAGAGCTCATTTGGAGCACCACGGACCCCACGGACGCATGGTACGGACAAGTGGGCGAGGAAGGACAACACTACGTACCCAACGGACCTTACATGTACCGAATCGAGGTCCACAGCCTGGAGGAGGAGAGTTACCGCAAGGAGGTTTTCGGCGTGGTGACCATCATCCGATGAACCTGAATCTCTGAGCGAGGCATCCAAGGAAAAAGGCACCCAATTCGGGTGCCTTTTTCGTGTCGCGCAGCAGGGCTGCATCGCGCATGCGAGGCTCATTCACCCCACCCAAGCAATTCGTCCATCGTGCCTGTTGCCACGCTGTGGTAATTGCCGCGTGCTTCCTGGTAAATGTCAAGGGCAAGGGCTTTTTGGTCTGATTCGACCAGGGCCTTGTACAAGGGAGTCAAGAATTTACGGCGCCCCACCTTCACAAGAAACGAGCGCAAGCGATCGTAGGACGGTTCGTGGTGGCTGCGGATGGATTGTTCAAGCCACGCAAAAAGGACCTCGTTGTTGCCCGTGTCGTTGATTCCCCAAGCCGCGTCAAGCTCTGCCAAACGAGCCGCCTTCGTGTCGTCCGGCAAGTTGGACAAGAAGCGGTAACGCTCCTGGTACATCCAGCTGTCCCAAGGAAGGTCAGCTGAGGCCACCGAACTGTCCACCCAGCCTTGCAACGTGGCGTCGACGCGCTCGATGCGCGAGCTCGAAACCTTGGGGCAGTTGTCGGGCAGTCCTTGACCATCCACCCAGGCCGCCACGTTGACGCTGGCGCGCAAGTCGTCTGTGGTCAACAACGTGGCGTCGAGGTAGGCCAAGAACTGGTCGGTGTCCATGACCTGGAACGCGTGGGTTTCAAAGTACTCCTTCAAGAAGGCGTCAAAACGATTGCGCCCCACGGTTTCTTCCAGCAGTCGCAAGAAGAAATAGCCTTTGTCGTACGCAATGGCCGTCATGCCGTCGTCCGGGTCACGGTCCATGAGGTGAAGACGAAGGTGGGTGTCGTTGGGGTTGACGTCCATGATGGCTTCCACCTCGTCCACGAGGCCTTGGTAGCTGAGCGTGCTCAACATCTCGCTGATGTCCCGCCCGTAGACAGATTCCATAATCCGCTGTTCGAAGTAGACCGTAAATCCTTCGTTGAGCCAAAAATCGTCCCACGTCGCATTCGTCACGAGATTTCCGCTCCAGCTGTGGGCAAGCTCGTGTGCCACCAGGGACACCAAGCTGCGGTCGCCCGCGATGATGGTGGGCGTGGCGAATGTCAGGCGCGGATTCTCCATGCCGCCAAACGGGAAGGCCGCAGGCAGCACCAACAAATCGTAGCGTTCCCAAGCGTATGCGCCGTAGAGTTCTTCGGCCGCCACCAGCATGTCCTCCATTTCCGCGAATTCGTACTCGGCGGCGTCTATCAGGTCTGGGGTGGCGTACACCCCAGTGTGCGCACCCACGCTCCGGAATTCGACGTTGCCTACGGCAAGCGCAAGCAAGTAGGAGGGGATGGGCTGGTTCATGGCGAAACGGTAGGTGCCGTCGTTTGATTTCTCCGTCGGGTTGGTGGCACTCATCAGGGCCATCAAGTTCGACGGCACCTCAACTTTCGCTTCGTACGTGAACCGGATTCCGGGGCTGTCTTGGCAGGGCACCCAAGAACGGGCCAAGATGGCCTGGCTTTGGGTAAACAAAAACGGCGACTCGCCTTCCACCCAAAGGAACGCGGCGGCGTCCGGGGAAGTGGTGTACGTCACGCTGACTTGCTTGGCGTCTGAGGAGAGGGGAATGCTCAACGGCTGGCCAACGAATGGGCGCTTGGGGCCCAGTTCAAATTCTGTCTTCGCGCCATCCACGAGGACCTCGTGGATCGTGAGGTCTCGAACGTCCAGAAGGATGCGCTCGGCGTCGGCCGAGGTTTGGATGTCGTAGTGCGCTGTGGCGTGAATCGTCCGTGACTCAAAGTCCACCTTGGCTTCCCAATTCAAATGCGTGGTTACGGCCTCTTCGGGCTTGCTGTAGCTGTGGTGGTCGGTGGCGCGTTTCATGTCGGCGACGAGTTGTGATTTGGTGGAAGAAGGTTCCGGGGCGTTGGTGCACCCCACTCCAGCAAGGAAGAGGGCCCACGCCGTGAGGCGTTGAAATGTCATGAGGGTCAATTGAGGGCGTCAAGGTAGCACCCGTGCCGTTATTCCTCCGGACCAGAGGAAGACGCTTCGTTCACCTTGTGCCCCGTCAAGGCACGTCCGACAAAGACGGTGATCAACGCGCCGAGGGCGGATTTGACAAGCAGGGCAGGGACCAGGCTTGTAAGCGTCTCCGCCCACGAGGCTTCCACGGGGACGATGCCTCGCTGCCAACCAAGTCCGAGAAGCACCACCGCAAGTTGCCCTAAAAGCATGAGCAGGGCCGAAGCACCGTATTTGAAACGCGTCACGTGCTCTGCAGCCCATCCCGCCACCAAGGCGCCGACAGGAAACGCGAAGAGAAAACCTGCCGTGCTCCCTTTGAAATGAACCCACCCTGAGGCGCCGTCGGCAAAAACGGGCGCGCCCATTCCTCCGGCCACCAGGTACAACACCACGGCGGCCGTACCGGTTTGCCACCCCCAAAGCACGCCCCACAAGACGACCATCAAACTTTGCGGCGTGATAGGGAGGTCTCCTTGAAACATCCAAACTTGGGGCGAAAGCCAAGACATCAGCGCTACGCCAAGCAGCACGAGCACGGCGCTGTCCACGTGTGGGGAATGAAAGGAGACGTTGCGGCGAAACATGCGTCGACTCAGTTCGGTTGACGCGCCTCTTGTTCGCGAGTCAAATCAAAGGTCAGGGTGTTGTTGTCGCGGTGGATGTCTGCTTGAAGGCCCAGGGGGTCCAACGTCACTGCGGCGAGACGTCCTTTTGCAGGGATTTCAAGGGTGTAGGCGGGTTCCACCCAAGGCCAATCCTTTCCGAGGATTTCTCCGTCTGCCAGTTCGCGGTGGCCACGCATCATCACCAGAGGAATGTGAACGCGGGTGTGCGTGCCGTCTTCCCAAGTCAACTCGAGGTCTTGGGGCATCGGAAAGTCGCCTCGACGGGCCAACTCGACCGTGACGTTGCCTTCGTCGTTGACGACGGATTCCACCGCGTAGTCAATGGCATCAGTCGTGTGCATCATGTATTGGAAGTACCAATCCAACTCGAGGCCTGAAGCGCGTTCCACCACCCGCTTGAAATCGTGCGGACCAGGATGCTTGAACGACCAGTCTTTGAAGTACGTCCGCATGGCGGCGTCCCGCACGTCGGTCCCGACAACGGCGCCGAGCTGCTCGACCAGGACTTCGCCCTTGCTGTACGCGGCCACGCCGTAGGCCCGGTTGGTCTTGTAGTGGTCGGCATGCGTAATGAGTGGTTCTTCGTTCCCGGAGAGGTGTTGGTTGATGTACCCCGAATACGCCCAGGCATGCGGGTTGGATTCCGGCTTCATGGGGTCGGCAAAGAGCGTGGCCATGCAGCGCGACTCGGCCCACGACGTGAACCCCTCGTCCATCCATTCGTGCAGGCTTTCGTTGGTGGCCACCATGGCTTGGAACCAGCTGTGTGCCATCTCGTGCACGGTCACACCGACCAGGCTTCGAAGGGAGCGCTCGCCCGTGACGAGCGTGAGCATGGGGTATTCCATGCCCCCGTCGCCGCCTTGAACGACGTTGTATTCGGGGTACAAGTAGGGGCCAATGTCCTCGTTGATGAAGGCCATGGCACGGGCAGCGTAATCGGCCAAGGCAGTCCAGTTGCTGTCGATGTCGGGATTGGCTTGGTGAACCAAGCGCAACGTGACGCCATCCACCTCGACGGATTCTTCGATGAAGTCGGGGTCTGCCGCCCACGCAAAGTCGATGACGTTGGTGGCTTTGAACCGGTGCACGGTGCCTGCCTGTCCGTCAGGCATGGGCAGCGACTTGGAAGATTGCTTGACTCCTGTGGCCGCCACGCCGTAGCCTTCAGGCAAGTGGAGAGACACGTCGAAGTTGCCCCAAATGCCGTGAAACTCCCGTCCGATGTAAGGGTTGGTGTGCCAGCCGTGGTGGTCAAACTCGCACAGTTTGGGGAACCACTGCGTCATGCTGTATTCGACGCCTTCTTTGTTCATCCAACCGGAACGGCGGATTTGACGTGGCACCTGGGCGGTCCACGTCACGTTGAAGGTGACCGACTTCCCGGGACGCAGGGTCTTGGGGAGAACAACCTCGAGCACGGTGCCGTCTTCCATGAAAGGCACAGACGTGCCGTTGACTCGAACCTCTTCGATGCGCTGCCATCCCCATTCATCCTCGGGAAGTTCGGCGATGCGACTTCCTACGCGGCGGTCGGGGTCCGAGATGGTGCGCGACCGAACGTCCATCATGCTTCCAGGCTGAAACGCGTTGAAGAAGAGGTGCCAAAACACCTTGTCAAGCGTTTCAGGGCTCTTGTTGACGTACGTCACGGCCATCGTGCCGCTGTACTGGTGGCGGGCCGTATCAAGCACGATCGTCATGGCGTAGTCGGCGTGCTGTTGCCAGCCAGGGTATTGCGCTCGGGCGTTGGGCGCCAAGGAGCATCCGACAAGAACAACGAAGAAGGAGGAAAGAAGTCGAGTCATGGAATCAAAAGTCAAATGGAAGTACGAAGTGCGAGCATCTTCAGCAGGCCCACCGCGGCTTCGACGCCCTTGTTGCCGTGGACACCGCCCGATCGAGCGGCAGCTTGCTCGGCCGTGTCGTCCGTGAGAACACAGAACATCACAGGTTTTCCGGTGTCCTGATTTGCACGAAGGATTCCCTGAGCGGCAGCACTGCATACGTAATCAAAATGGGCGGTTTCGCCTCGGATCACCGACCCGATGCAAATCACGCCGTCGATGTCGTTGCGTTCGGCAAGCCATTGTGCACCAAGCGGCAACTCGAAGCTTCCCGGAACCCAATGCACGCGCACTGCGTCCTTTGGAACACCCGCTTCTGCGAGCACCTCCTGAGCACCCTTCAGCATGCCCCCGGTGTACGTTGAGTTCCATTCAGACACAACGATGCCCACCTTGAAGTGGGCACCGTTAGGCAAGTCCTCAGACTTGTAAGAACTCAGGTTGTTTCCTGCCGTCGCCATGAATCAGCGTGCGAGGGAAGCCGCGAGGCCTGTGGCGTTCGCAGCGTAAGTCGAGTTGGGGAAGTCCTCAACGAGGTCTTCCAACACCTTGCGTGCTTGGTCCTCGTTGCCCAACTCGAGCAACACCAGCGCACGCTTGTACGAACACATGGGCGAGAGGGCCTTGGCAGCCAACCCGGAAGCGGCACGCGAGGCGGCTGAGGCGAAATGTCCTTCGGCGCCTTCAAGGTCGCCGAGTTCCACCAAGCAGTCGCCGATGTTGGCGTCCACCAACGGGCCAAACACGTCGTCGCTGAACCCAGCTTGATTGAAGGCCTCTACGGCTTCGTCAAAGCGTGCTGCGTCGCGGTGCAGGATGCCAAGCTCGAAAGCCGCACGCGCCGCTGCGGGGGTGCCGCTGTGGTCGTTGAGAATTTCTTCGAGGCCGGCGTTGAGCCCGTCGCCCAACATCGCGAGGTCCGCGCTGTCCTTGGCGAAGTAATGCTCGGCCATGAACGAAGCTTCTTCAGCCGCGGTGTTCTTGGGAGCCACGATCAAGCTGGTGTAGCCGATGACCAAAAGGATCACTGCGGCAGCGCCGCCGAGGCCCAGGGTAAGTTGCTTGCGGTTCTTGTCTACAAACTGTTCCGACTTGCTGTAGAGCTCGTCGACGTTGACAAGAATGTCGTCTTGGTTGGATTTCTTCGCCATGAGAATTGGGTAACGGAGGCCAAAAATAAGAAATTCGCACCATGCGGCTCGAACAACTTCATTTGGTTCACTTCAAAAATCATTCTGGCGCGGAATTGAGCCTCGGTCCGCAAGTGAATTGTTTCCTTGGAGACAACGGCAGCGGGAAGACGAATGTGCTTGACGCTGTGCACTATCTGTGCTTTTGCAAGAGTTATTTTAACCCCATTGATGCCCAAAACATCACCCACGAAAAACCTTTCATGCTCGTCCAAGGTGATTTCGAACGGTTGGACGTCAAGGAGCGGGTGAGTTGCGGGGTTCAGCGTGGCGCGAAGAAGCAATTCAAGCGCAACGACAAGCCTTACACCCGTCTTGCGGACCACATCGGGCGGTTTCCTGCGGTGATGATTGCGCCCGACGATGCAGAATTGATTCATGGCGGGAGCGAGGTTCGACGGAAGTGGATGGACACGGTGATTAGCCAGTATGATCGGGCGTACCTCGACGCACTGATCGACGTCAACAAGGCGTTGATTCAACGAAACGCCTTGTTGCGGTATTTCGCAGAGAACCGCACGTTTGACGCGGGCTTGCTCGCGCCGTGGAACGCCAGAATTGCGCCCAAGGCGGCCTTGATTGCTCAAGCGCGACGGGCTTTTGTGCAGGATTTTCTTCCCGGGTTTTTGGCGACGTACGAAGAAATCTCTCGGGGCGCAGAACGCGTCGGGCTCGAGTTGACCACGCACGTGACCGCGGACGCCGAAGAAGTGGAGGCACGCATGAACGCAGCCGTGGACGAGGACCGCAGGCTCCGTCGAACTACGGTGGGCGTCCACAAGGACGACGTGGTGTTCACGTTAGGTGAGCACGCCATGAAGCGGTTTGGGAGCCAAGGGCAGCAAAAGTCCTTCCTTGTGGCCTTGCGCTTGGCCCAGCTTGCCTTCATTGAGCAGGCGACAGGGGTGAAGCCCATCTTGCTTCTCGACGACATCTTTGACAAAATCGACGAGAAGCGCGTCGAGGCGCTGATGAAACGAGTGACGAACGGGACGTTTGGCCAGGTTTTCATCACCGACACGCACCTCGGCCGCATCCCGGAAATGTTCAGTTCCACCGGCGCGGAAGTGCGGGTGTTTGAAGTCCGTCAAGGCGAAGTGGTCGACGCAACACCGCAGAACGCATGAAACGCAAACGTCCCGTCCTGAGAAATTCGGCGGACTACGAGCGTGCCGAGAACAGTTCGCGGCCCCTTGCAGAGGTCATTCAGCACTTTTTGAAAGTGTCCCGGATGCAAGGCAAACTCGACGAAGTGGAAGTGAGGGAAGCTTGGAGCAAGGTGTTTGGGCAGGCAGTGGAGAACCGGACACGCAAGTTGCACCTCCAAAAAGACGGCACCCTCATCTGCATGCTTGACAGCGGCCCGCTGAAGGAAGAGTTCCAACATGGCAAGCAAGACATTGTCGATCGGCTGAACGAGCATCTTGGACGACGCGTGGTCCTCCGCGTACGCATCTTGTGACCGCAAAGGCAGCAAAAGCAACAAAGCAGCCCGAACTTGGGTCTCTACAAACATGAGTGCAGTGTTGACGATGAATCGAGTTTGGTGCGGCCTGGGCATCGCAGCAGTGGCAGTCCTGGCTTCGTGGGCGACCCGTCCACAACACCTCCATTCGCAGGCGCAACCCTATCACAGCAGGGCGTTCCTGAGTGCGTACGGAGGCCTTCCTGACACGTCCAACGCACTCTTCACAGGAAGCGGCAAGTGTGCGGGCTGCCATGGCACCGATCCCAATTCGTTTGCGAGCATCGTTGGCCAAACCTACCCGGCCGTCCCCATGCCCGGCGGCCACGACGTCAACCCCACGGACCAGTGGCGCAGTTCCTTGATGGCCAACAGCGCAAAGGATCCGTTTTGGCGGGCGAAGGTGGTCCACGAAGTGGTCCTCAATCCGGACCACCAATTGGAGTTGGAAGACAAGTGCACCTCCTGCCACGCGCCTCTTGGTCACTTCAACGCGCACCACCTCGGCGAGGAACACTATGCCATGGCGCAGTTGTTTCAGGACAGCTTGGCGTTGGACGGCGTGAGTTGCGTGGCATGCCACCAGCAAGCCCCCTCGGTCGGAAACACGTTCAGCGGAGTTCTCGCATTCGACAGCGCCATGATCTACGGCCAATACGGGGCAGGAAAGGACGACCCGCCGCTTTACGACCCGCCCATGATTACGTACACGGGCTACGAAATTGGGTATGGAGCCCACGTCGACGGCTCAGAGGTGTGCGCGGGCTGCCACTCGCTCGTCACCCAAACCGCCGACCTCGACGGCAACCTCACCGGCGCGGACTACGTGGAACAAGCGACCTACCACGAATGGCTGAATTCGGCCTATGCCGACGACGGAGAGTCGCCAGCCGAGTGCCAGGACTGCCACATGCCCAAGGTGGACGGCAGCGTGATCATCAGCTCGGGCTACGCCTTTCTCGAACCACGCCAGCCCTTCAGCCAACACGTGTTGGTGGGCGGCAACGTTCAAATGTTGGAAATCCTCCGCGACAATGTCGAAGCGTTGGGGTTGACCGCCAGCGAGGCTCAGTTCGACAGCACCATCGCCTGGACGCGAAACGTTCTTCGCAACGAAACGGTGGATTTGAGCATCGATGCTGCCGAATGGGTGGGCGCTCAAGGAAGCTTGGAGGTGTCGGTTCGGAACAAGGCAGGACACAAATTCCCTTCCGGCTATCCCGCCCGGCGTGCTTGGATTGAAGTGGTGGCTCACCAAAATGGCGACACGCTTTGGCACAGCGGAAAATGGGGCGACGGTGGATTCCTCTACGGCGTGGACGAAATGAGCTTCGGCGAGTTCGAGCCGCACTACACTGAGATCGTCAGCGAGGATGAGGTGCAGGTCTACGAGTTGGTCGCAGTGGATGTCACGGGCGTGCCCACCAACGTGCTTGAACGCGCGGCGGCTTCGGCCAAGGACAACCGCTTGCTTCCTTTGGGCTTCAGTGAAAACCATCCTGTGTACGACACCACCCGTGTGGAAGGCGGCGCCTTGCAGGACGTCGATTACGTGTCCAACTCCGAGCAAGGGCTCGATCGCTTGACCTACAACATGGTGGCGGAGCCCTTGGAGGGCAGCAACGTCACGCTTGACATTCGGGTCTGGTACCAGAGCATGCCACCGCGTTGGTTGGCGCCCATGTTCGACATCCAAGACAGCACGATCCAGGCGTTCCAAGACCTGTTTGACGCGCAGGGGGCATCACCGGAACTTGTGGCGGAAACGACGACGACCATCCCTGTGCTCGCAGGCCTGTCCGAATCCACCACCTCAGCAACCATGCAAGCCTACCCCAACCCGACGTTCGACGGCGAGGTCGCAGTTCGCGTGCCGCGTCAATCCATTGGAGCGTTGTGGGAGGTGTACTCGCCGTCCGGATCGCGCATCGCCTACGGCCGCGTCACCTCGGAAGCGTGGAACCTCCGGCTTCCAGAGCCAACGGGGACGTACGTGCTGCGAATGCATGCCGACGGCAACACTTGGACACGCCGCCTTGTTCGCCGCTGATTCCGAAGGCCTGCGTGGGCGTTAGAGGTAGTCGTTGGCGAGGTTGGCCAACTCCGACCGTTCGCCCTTTTCCAACGTCACGTGACAGTACAAATCCTTTCCGCGCAAGCGGTCGATGACGTAGGTCAACCCGTTGGACTGTTCATCGAGGTAAGGTGTGTCAATTTGCCGTATATCACCGGTTAAGATGATTTTAGTGTTCTCGCCGGCGCGTGTGATGATGGTCTTGACTTCGTGGGGCGTGAGGTTTTGGGCCTCGTCCACAATGAAGATGACGTTGGACAGAGATCGCCCACGGATGTACGCCAGGGGCGAAATCTGAATCTTGCCGTCGCGCCGCATGTCTTCAATCGCACGATTCTTCCGCTCGTTGGGCCCAAACTGACTCTTGATGAAATTCAAATTGTCGAAGAGCGGTTGCATGTAGGGGTTCACCTTTTCCTCCGCGTCGCCCGGCAAAAAGCCCAAATCTTTGTTGCTCAAAGCCACAATGGGCCGCGCCAAGATGATTTGGTCGAAGCGCTTGTGCTGTTCGAGTGCGCCCGCAAGCGCGAGAAGGGTCTTGCCCGTGCCGGCCACCCCGCAAATGGTGACGAGGTTGATGTCCGGATTCTGGATGGCGTGCAACGCGAAGGCCTGCTCGGCATTGCGCGGCTTGATGCCGTAGGCGTACGACTTGTCGACGCGTTCCACGACGCGCTTGGTTTCGTTGTAGAACCCCATGGCGCTTGCCGAGCCGTCCTTGAGGATGTAGAAGTGGTTGTTTTGGCGTTCTGGCCCAAGGGCCGTGACTTTCCGCGTCACCCCGTCCAAATACATCCGACGAATCACGTCGCTGTCCACAGCTTCTAGGGTGGTGCGGCCCGTGTACATGTGCCGGTTGTCCTTCACCTTGCCCGTCTGGTAATCCTCCGCAGGGAGGTTGAGCGCCTTGGCCTTGAGGCGAAGGTTGATGTCCTTTGAGACCAGCGTCACCTTTGCTTTGGGCTCGGCAGCCTGAAGGCACAAGGCGGCATCCAGGATCTTGTGGTCGTTGGTCTGTTCTGAAAAGACCTCCGAGGCGGTTCCTTGCCGGCACTCGGAGTCCATGATGATTTTCAACTCGCCCCCCAATCCGTTGTCAACCGGAATCCACTGCTGCAAAGAATGCTCTTGGCTGAGACGGTCGAGAATGCGGATGCACTCACGGGCTTCGAAGTGTTTGGTTTCGTTGCCCACCTTGAAGCGATCGAGCTCTTCCAACACCGTGATTGGGATGGCCACTTTGTTGTCCTCAAAATTGGTGAGGGCGCTGTGGTCGTAAAGCAGCACGCACGTGTCGAGCACGAAAATCTTGGTGGTCACTTGGGGTGAAACCTTCTTGGGGGCTTCTTTCTTGGCCTTGGGCATCGCTTTGCTCGCGGTCTTCCTAGGGCTTTTTGGTGCAGGTGTTGCGGCCATGCAAGGTGTTCTGTGAGCATCGCGTGGAAGCGAGAGGCTCGTGGTGGTTCAATCTGACTCTCAAAAGTTATTTCCCGATTTCTAGGAGCCAGACATCAGGGCGCAGCACTTCTTCACATCCAAAATGCGTCCTGTGTGGAGAACCTACACCGGCATTTCCCAATCGTCGTCGTCGGAACCTTCTCCGCTCCCGAGGTACACGTCGAGCAGACCCTCCGGCAGATCCAAGACCAAACGTTGCGTGTCGCGCTGAACGTCCACCTTGACGTGCTCCGGCAAGGGGACGAACCCGGTGGCTCCTTGCCCAAAGTCCACCTCGAGCATGGGGTACGCGCCCTGGTCCACCACATGAACGACGATCCCGACTTCGTTCCCCGTCGACCGGTCAACAGCAGTCCACCCCTGAACTTCATGAAAGTAAAATTTCCCTTCCTCGAGGGGCGCCATCTCCGACAGGGGCAACCAGACGTCTTTGCCTGACAGGGCCTTGGCCTGCGCTTCTGTCGTAACGTCGGCGAGGCGCACAACAAACCGGTCCTTGTTGACGCGCAAGTCTTCCACTGCGTAAGGGACCAACATGTTTTGTTGTGGAATCCACAGCGTAGTGACCTTCAAGTAGGCGCTGCTGTCGTCCACGTCCATCCACAACACCACCTCACCTTTAAAGCTGAAGGGCTTGGTGATTTTGCCAAGGAGGAAACACTGGTCCTGGTTCATGCAGCGAAGTTCGGAAAGGCAGGGCATGAAAAAAGGCCGTGAGTGCGGCCTTTTTCAGTTGTCGTTAGAGAGGGAAGGGGCTTTCGCTTACTCAGCGTCGTCCTTCTTTTCTTCTTCAGCGGCTTCAGCTTCGGGAGCTTCTTCAGCGGCTTCAGCTTCGGGAGCTTCTTCAGCGGCTTCAGCTTCGGGAGCTTCTTCAGCGGCTTCAGCTTCGGGAGCTTCTTCAGCGGCTTCAGCTTCGGGAGCTTCCTCAGCGGCTTCGGCTTCTGGAGCTTCCTCAACGGCTTCAGCAGCGGGAGCTTCCTCAGCAACGGCTTCGGCAGCGGGAGC
>Ga0181573_10002840_pt1 | contig 15732 bp, 11 predicted proteins | sample 101ome_25_FD_148643 | JGI IMG/M metagenome (GOLD analysis project Ga0181573, IMG submission 148643) | Coastal salt marsh microbial communities from the Groves Creek Marsh, Skidaway Island, Georgia - 101409BT metaG (spades assembly) | ecosystem: Environmental > Aquatic > Marine > Intertidal zone... | reverse complement strand
CGAGAAGGTTTATGAAGATGTACCCAGAACACAATGGGTTCTTCAGAACAAGAGAGCAGCCCAGCGAAGAGAAACCAGCTACCGGCCTTCCTGAGTTAACTCCTTCTGCCTACAGTTAGCAAATTTGTTCCATGCGGAACAATCTAAACGGGCGGTACATGCTCCGACTTGTAGGGGGCATAGACCACCCGATAAGTCATCTCACATCTGGCACAGTACCAGCCCTGCTCACAAGCATCAGGCATATCAGTCAGGTCAACGTCTGATATCTCAGTGCAGTCATCATCCCCACACTTGGGGCATTGCATTGCGTTAACTACGCGGAGGTCCATGGCCTCTACCTTTTAGCCATTATCGTTGCTCCTGCGGTCTAATGACCCGCTCCAGCTTCTTCATGGGATCAGGGATGAGGTCATCTTCACCTAAATTCTGGATTAAATTTAGCGGCTGATTTACAAAGGGGACCTGTCGTATCAGCGGCGTCAAAGATTCACCTTCGGGAGCAACAACCGAGTCGTAAATACCCTTCACTGCCTCATAAGGCCGATCAACAGCAAGCGGAAGCATCCCCTCTGCCATTGTGTATAACAGGCCATTCTCCATTAACGATCCGTACTGGTAATCATTGAGACCAATGGTGTTAATTGAGGCAGCAGACACCACTTGGTCAGCCATCCCCTGGACAACACCAGTGATGGTCGCCTCGCCGTCACCAAACATCCACTGCCGTGCCTCATTAAGCAGGCCAAACGAGCCGCCAGCTAGCGCCACATAACGCGTGAAATAAGCAAGTGCCTCGTCTGTACGCCCATCTCTAATCTTTTCGACTATCTCCCGCATAAGGAGCGCCTGTTGCTTGATAGCAAAACCTCGCAAGGCCCACATTGGCCTAGCATTAGGATGCCTTGCCCACCCAACGGGCCTGCCCATTGCGCTAATAAGCTGTTGTTGGCCTAGCCCAGCAAACGCAAGCTCCTCTAAAAGCTCTTCCGCCCTACCAGAGTAATTACCAAAGTCGGAACCCCACTTGTTTAGTTCCTTTTTTATCTGCGCCAACTCTGCCCTTGTAAAATAAAATCCCCATGCGTCCTCTAGCCCGTTAGGGGTCTTGGCGAGATCGGCGGCATGATTGAGGATGGCCTTAATTGTCCAGCCTTTGCCAATATTATCGGCGGCAGCAAAGCCAGAGCCTTTCATTAGCCAATCAGTGCTGACTCGCATTGCATCGGCAACCCTTTTACCTGCCGACCTTTGATCGGAGAAGGCATCGTTGAAGGTGTTTAAAAATTCACCAACGTTCTGCCTTATACCCCTGTCAGCAACTTCAAAACTTTCCTGCTTCAAGCCTTTTACCACATTCCCAAAGCCATACTTTGCGCTCGCAATCATTGGGTCTTGAAGGTTGAGCAGTGCAGATTTGGGGCCAGCCAGAGTGGTGGCGTAGCCAAATGAGTTCAGTGCTTGGAGCCACTGGTTGGGGGATTTGGTTTGGCCTATTAGGTTTTCACGAATAGCATCTACGGCTCTCTTGGCAAGATCCGAGTCTATTCCTTTAGACACAAAGTGCCTTTCCATGGCCTTAAAAAACTGCACAGGGTCAGTCATCGAGGCGTGCCGGGGCATCCCAAACTTCTGAGCAAGCTGCACCAGCCGCTCATTGTTCATAATCCTACGCAGGTTCGTGGCTAATACTGGCTGGTAGTCAGTGGGATTAACCTCCCCTCTCCTGAAATCACCCCTAGTCCTTCTTTCAAGACCTGGGTCGGTGGGGTAGTCAAAGTCAGGTATATCCTTATTGTCTTGGAACTTCTTTGCCTTGGCTTCTTTAGTCAGCAAAGTATGCAGGTAGGTTTTGGCTTCCGGGCCTAGCCATTCTGTTCTGCCTGAGACTCCAATAATATGCTCACGATGCTTACGATCTGACCACTTGAGATGCGCTTTTAACGCCTCTGCATCCTTGTCACCCAGACGTCTCCGAACATAATCCAGAATCTCTTTGCGCGTCGTAACGCCCTTACCGTAATCCAACAGCATCCCATGGAAATTGTTGTCATCAAGCTCCAGCTTTAAGACGTTAGTGATAGGGTCAACGTACTGGTCAACATCCTTACCGATATTTCTAACCGCAGTTTCATCGCTTCTCTGTGCAAGCGCCCCAAGCTGCGGGCTAATACGGCGCATAAGAAAATCAGATGTACCAGTAAGCCACTTGTCGTAGCCTTCCCTCACACTGCGCCAGAACCCTTCTTTTTCATTGTAGAGATCAGCGCCCCTGGATCTTTCAAAGGGGTCTAGATACTGCATTACGGGCTGGCTTGGCCCCAACACCCTCGCCTGAGCCTCCTCTCTTAACTGACCCCCGCGTAATGATTCGTCATTTATCCTGCGGCTTTGCTCAATAAAGTCATCCGTAAAGCCCATCATGTGAGCATCTGCTGCATCATCGGCAGGAGATCTTCTGCCTATGGGATTGGCGCTTGGAGATGCAGACGTAAAAACGTCTAACACGCGGCCCATGCTAAGACCCAGCAAGCCTCCAATTACAGCAGACTGCGCCCTGTCCTCACCCTCAGCAGAGCTAAAGCCCCATGCTGCGCCCTCAACAGTACCTACAGCGGCGTTGCTAGGCGTATCACCCTTGATAGAAGTTCTGGCTGTCAGGTTCTTTTTATTAACAGCAAAGGAATTTGAGCCGTCACGAACCATGACAGATCCGTTAGGAGAGGTGCCTTCAACTTTGACTTCTTTCAGCTTTCCGTTTTTGGTTTTGTAAAGCGCGGTACTGCGACCCGACATAAAATCAGCCGTCTTCTTGACCTTGCTGCCTGCTGTGAGCGCCGACCGCACTCCTGCAAACGTGGCTCCCCCTGTAGGCAGGCTACCCAATAACTCCAGAGTCAAAGCCGTGCCAGGGCGAAGCTCCTCAAACTGCCTCTGTTTTCGCTTTCTGCGAAGCAGCTCAAGCTCGTAGTCCTCAGAATCCAAAGAGTCCAGCCAAGCCGCCGCATTATCAAACAGCCCCATCGTGGCCCCTGAGAGCATGGCATTTCTGCCGCCCTCAGCAAGGATATTCCTGTACTCCTTACCCTTCTCCGCCCCTTCAGCTATATCTGCTAGCGGGAGATCTGGAGCCGTGACCTTTGATGACTTGGGATAAAACTTCATACGTTTAATCCTCTTCAGGAGGCACAAAGTTTTGGTACGTTATCCTGACGCCCTGCTGCACCGTGTACAGCATTGCCTCAAAAGACTCCTGGTCAAAGACGGGGGGAAGTGCCATGCGATTTCCGGGCGGACCAAACTCTCTCGGCCTGAACATAGAGTCGGCCTTAGTGTTCATCTGCATTCTTAGCCATAGCTCCTGCTCATGAGTATTAGGCAAGATGAGAAGTGTCTGAAGATTTTGTACTGCCGTTTCGTAGTGCTCGGTCGCAAACTCCTCAAGCTCTGCATCATTCCACTGCGTCTTCCCTGAGTTCTCCTTGACCACACTGGAAACCCACTCTTTTTTCGGCTCATTAACGGCGTCCTGCCACTGCTTTTTAACGGCCCTGCGCTTGGCCGCCGCTCGGTCATTAGCGGCCACCCAATCATCTCGATCAGAAGCCTCTGCCGCGATAGACATAAGCTCGAGGGTCATCTCGGCAGTTAGCTGATCCGGTGAAATCCCTCTGTCAGCGGCCAATAGAGCAATGTCCTTACGCATATCAATGTACGCCTCTGGGTCAGACATCACTTCAACGAAGTCATCAGCGCCATCCAACCAGGTAGACTCGCTCTCTCCTAGCGCCATTAGTGCCTTCATCTGACCACCGACAGCGGCCTCAAGATTTGTGGATCTTGCCTTGTCAGCGTTATCTTTCTGGACAACATGAACCGCGTTTGTCAGCGCAGCAGCGGCTCGCCTTTGATCGCCAACAGTCATGCTGCGCTCTTTAGTCTCCTTGTAGTTTTGTAGCGCCGTAGCAATTTGAGGATGATTTTCTGCCAGCACCTCAGCCGCCGCATAAGTTGAAGTCCCTACGGTTCCACCAGATAGCGCCTCCTCCATATCGGCACGGCGCTCAAACTCATCGCCCATTATTTTTCTTGCTTCAGCTTGAGCCGTGCCTGACATTTGGCTTATTTGCTCTTCGCTTAAAGTGTACTGCCCAGAGGCAATGTTAGCGGCGGCAACATTCCTAGCCTGCCTCAACTCTTGCTCTTCAAAAGCCGCATTTTGCTTGGCCGCGAGTGTGTAGCCTTGTATCTCCAAAGCAAGCGCGTCGGCCTGCTCCTCAAATGGCCTTCGTGTTTGCTCATATTTCAAGCCCTCAACAGTTAGCCCTGCTTTTTCTAGCGCGAGATCTTGAGCCTGCATTGTCTTATATGCCTCGGCTACGGCAGGATTGTTCTTTAGAAAATCGATCGCCTTTTGCAGCCCTGCCCGGCGGGGGTCATCAGGACTCATAGCCGCCAGGGTGGCCTCGTACTGAGGGATAGCCTGCGCCTGCTTGATTGTTTTTCCCTCAATCGCAGCAGGCTCCATAGCCGCCAGCTTTCCTACATCTGCCCTAAGCTGATTCACTAGATCCAAATCGCCAGCTTTCGCTGCTTGCTGAATTTGAGTCTTTAAGCTATCAATGTTGTACTTAAGCTGAAGCGGATCGCCGCTGCTTGCTCCAGCAGATCCCGCTGTATAAGCACTGGTAGCATTAGAAACAGCCTTCGCCCTGGTCGCGTCTTTAGCCTCCTGCTTTTCTATCTCCTTCTGCTCGTAACCTAAAGCCATATACTGCTTGGCTTCGTCGTCATAGCCATTACGTCTGGCCCAATCTGCATAGCCAAGCAGGCTGGCTGAGTCAGACATATCAACATCGGGAGCCTGAGATCTCCTAAATGTCTCTACATATCGGTTGCCACCCTCGCCCATACTGCCGATGGTTCCTGCCATACTGTTAAGCAGGCCACTTAAGTTTGAAGCATACGACCGTCCCGCCATTATTTTTTCCTCAGTCTAAAATACCCAAACTGCTAAGTCCGTCTGACAGCATTCCAAAAAGGCCAGACACCATATTCCCTTGCCCGTCTGATTCACTGCCTAGATTGCTAAGCAAGGCGCTATAAAGGTTGGCTTTCAATTCAGACGCAACCTTGTTTGCATTGATGTTGTTGTTTGCACCACCAAGCGCAAGCTGAGAGTAGTAGTCTTGACCAGTAAGCTGACCAGACTGAGCCATTTCTGCATTGACTCTGCCAAGATCCATTAGCTTCATCTGCAACTCCATTGGCAATGCGGCAAGCTGAGATTGGGCAATGCCAAGCTGGCCCATCTGCGAGCCAAGCTGACCCAGCATTCCCATTTTGTCATTAGCAATCTGACTAAACTGATTGCCCAACTGACCAAATGTGCCAGCCATCTGATTAAAGGCATTCTCTCTGTCAGCCATAAGTCCGTAGTTCTGATTGCCGACCTGACCATACTGAGAGGCCATATCACCAAACATCTTCCGTTCAGCATCAGCCTGCTGGATAGCGTTTAATGCCGCCTCATTACCAGCCTGCGCCCTAGCCCTCGCCATTGCCGCGTCACTGGACGTTCCACCGTACTGGCTACCTGCTACACCACCACGCCCCATAGCGTGTTCTTGAGCCATCTGAGCCGCTTGCTGCCGGTTAAGCTCTGGGTTCTGAATAGCCATTATCTGGTTGAAGATCTCAGCCTGACGCTGGGATGGGTCAGCTAACGACGCAGAAATAGCTTGCTCAGCCGCAGGCCCAAAAGCCCCGTGATTGGGATTAACCTGTGATGCCTGCTTCATGTAGTTGTTAGCTACACTGTTCCAGTCTGTAGCTGACTGACCACTATTTAGTCCAGCGCCTTGATTCATGTAATTGAACCCGGCGTTGATGTTGTTATGACCATTGCCCCAATTTTGATCTAGCCCAAGGCCAAAATTAATGGAGCCATCTTGACCCACAGTGCTAGAGCCAAGCCCAGACGTAACGCCATAGCCTTGGAACTTGGTGTTATCCACCATCTCACTACCAAGACCAGTCAAGAACTCTTGAGAGGCACTGCCTAACTTTGCTATATCGTTAGCACTGTCAAGAGCTCCAGCTATTCCACCAATACCAGCAATCGTGTTTCCATGATTGCCAAGAAAATCAAAAAAGCTATTAAGCGCGCTCATGCGTATATCCTCCCGGCGGAATAGTTAACCGCTATATCCTGAAAACCTATAAACCAGCCGTTAATCTCAACCTCTAGCCCAACCCTCATAAGCTCACCAGATCCCATAGTGTTAATCTTGTTTTTCCAAACGCCCCTGCCACCGCCGACGTACTCATCTATCGCGTACTCAGCAACGTTCCATTCAGTTGTGCCTATCACATTAATCTTAAAAGGACGCCGATAACTCATCCGAGAACCAAACCCCCACAAGGCATAGCATTCAGCAGTGACAGGCTGAGAACTCAACATATAGATAATAGAGCGGGGAATGATTTTCTGTAGACCAACCTGCGTCTGCTTCACAACAGAGGACTCAAACTTGGCAGTATAAGTCTGCTGAGAATCGTACCCTCTGTACTCTAAGAGGCCACGGCTTTGCTTGCCTCCAAGCCAGAACGCACCTGTCTCATCGTTCTCAACCGCGTGCATACAATTGAAGTGGCAGTCAGTCCAGAACGTAGTCATCAACCCACCAGCACTCGATGGCCTGGTAGTAGAAAAGGCATAAGCTGTATGGGTGGTTTTAAATAGGCAGATAGCCAAAGATCTATGAGGGTTGTAGCTTAGCTTTATACCTTTAGTAAGCTCTTGGCTTTTCCTCTCATTTCCAACAGCCTTGATAAAGTCAGTCTTGACGTTAGAGCTAGCAACAGCAATAGGGTTAGACTTCTCCTGAACAGTCCTACCTAAAGCGCGTAAGCCAGTATCATCAACAAAGAGGACATCTGTACCTGTATTGCAGATAGCATCTCTTTCAACCAAGCCAACATTGCTGATGGCATCTTGCAAACCAAATCCAGTAGCGTCATCAGCAGGATCTCCCTTATCAGCATTGGCATAGATCAGAAGTGAGCGGCGACCGAAGACAAGAAGAAACCCGTTATGAGCATGGATGTTAACAATGTAATCAGTTTCAACGGGCCAATACTCTTGGACATTAATGTAGCCACCATCATTGAACCCGGCATCCAAGTCAGGGTCATACCACTTGTCCTCTCTAAGAAGAGAAGAATAGTAAATAGTCTGATAATCACCATTAACTCCGCTAACCCATAAGCGACCATAAGCAGAACAAGCAACATCTCCGTTAAGCTCTGCGGCAATAACATTGTCATTAGCATCCTGTGGTGGTGTGTAGTCAGGCATATCAGATAACTTTGTGAAGCCACCATTGCCATCATATTTAAGAGGAGGATTCCCGGCGCTGAACAACAGCAACTCTTCCTTGAAGTTAACAAAGAGCGCAGTGCCTAGCATTGTTGTATCTATGTCAGCAGGGATGTTGACTTGTAGCATCTCCCCACCCTTGCAGTACGCCACTCCATAAACATAGGGCTTGTCTGGATCTGGTCCGTGAATCCTGATGTCTAATGGATCTGTCCACTCCCTATCCTGTTTCATGGAAGCGGCTTCTGGTTCGTACTGAGACTCTAAATAAACAAGGATTGGGCAGGGTTCCAGACTCCCTCCGTACCACGCATGCACAGCAGTAATGTCTAGGAAGTTGTCAGTGCCAACCTGCATAGCTGGCACAAAATCTTTGAACGCCTCTCTGCTGCCCAGCCTGCCAACCTCATCTATAACAAGATTGTCAGCAACCAGGGCAAATTCAGGGGTAGAGTTAATAGGGGATAGCTCTGTGTTAAGCCCCTGAAAGCCCATCCCATTGAGAGATACCTGCTGTAAAGCCTGTGCCATTACACCGCTACCCACATAAATTCAGTTGGACTATGGTTTGCATCTAGAGCAATGGCGTCAGAAATATATTGCTGAGCCATGCCAAAAAGCTCTGCCGCTGTCTGGCCTCCAACCTCTCCCCTCTCTCTAGCCGCCAATGAAAGGGCGTAGTAAAGAACAGGCTGAGCGGGAATCCTTAAGTAATCATCATCTTCCTTAAGATCTGGCAGGCTCCTCCAGCCAAGTACATCAACCGCGTACTTATCATCGGGAATGTTGTCAAACCGTATAGAAAGGTTTCCCTTGTCATCCGTGCCATCAAAGGCATACCTGTATGGAGTGCCCGATTGTGGATTGCCTACAACAGACTTGAGATCCCACTGATGCAGATGATTTCCGTCTAGCATTACTTTGCTAATTATGCACCCAGAAGAAGTGGATGGCAGTATGTAATTAGCCTGCCCTATGGATGTGCTAAACACCCACTGCTTGCGCGTAGCGTTCCACCTGTGAGCCATCTCAACATGGCGCTTGGCATCGTTAACAAAGTCCTTAGCCAAGTTGATAACAGGGTCTTCCCTTTGCTTTGTAGTGACAGCAAGAGGCTCCCTCAAACGAGTAAGAACGCCATTCACCAGTTCTAAATAAGTCATTACCTAGCCTCTTTTTCTCATTAGGTCAGTCCACAAAGTTCCCAGCAAATCATGCCTTTCTTGGACATAGGATCTCCAGGGGGCATTTGCAAACAATGGGCCATGCACCGGCTTGTGCCCGCCGCCACCTCCGCCAAGGCCAGCAAGCATGCCCGCGCCTCTTCCACCAGAGCCTCCGCCCCCTTCTCCGCCACCGCCAGCGCCACCACCAGTCCCGCCAGACGTTCCATCAGTGCCTCCGCCAGTGCCTCCGCCTGATCCGCCGCCGCTGCCCTCGCCAGTGCCAGCGCCACCTCCAGAACCACCGCCCTGTCCAGTACCGGAGCCAGTACCAGCGCCAGTCTCTCCGCCGCCAGTGTTGTCGCCGGTTCCACCCGCGCCAGTGCCTTTTCCACCGCCAGCGCCAGTAGCGCCACCAGTCCCGCCACCATTGGTAGTTGCATCGCCACCGCCACCATCGGTATCAGTGTTGTTTCCGCCCCCACCAGAAGTGTTAGTGCCGCCCGTATTGTTCCCGCCAGTGCCGTTTTCGGTATTGCCGCCTGCGCCGCCACCAGTAGTATTTCCACCACCGTTGTCAGCATTATTGTTGTTATTTGTATTTGTGTTGGTATTGGGGTTGCCGCCGCCGGGATTACCAGAGCCATTAGCCGCCCACCAAGCGGCTATCTCTGCGGCAGTCATATTACTAAAATCAGGTAATCCGCCACCATAACTTCCGCCACCAGGAGTGCCGTTAGAGCTAGGCGAGCCGGTAGAATTGTTGTTACCACCCGAAAGAGAAGCGCCACCAGAAGGACCACCAGCGCCTTGACCGCCAGTGCTGTCACTTGGACCTGCGCCTCCTGTCCCTGTTGCGGTACTTTGGTTGTCTGCTCCGGTGTCTGTGCTGTTGTTGGGGTCCCCTGTAGCACTGCTACCAGTGTTTTGGTTGTTCTCAGGGTTTTTGGGATCGGTATTTGTGAAAGCATCAATAGGGGCTGTTATTGGCGGCTGAGTACCGTCAAGCGTTATCCAATCCCCTTCTTCCTGTGACTGCCAATAGATTGGCCTGCCATATTCGTCATACCCGCCAAATACTTTCGTGCCAGAAGTAATGCCTTGGTTTTCCAAATACTGGCTTGCATCCATACCATTCAAGTCAGCAGATCCGTCAGGGTCTACAAGATAATAACCAAGCTCTTCATACTGCTCTGCGGTGATTGCCCTTAGCTTGCCGTCTTGAATGATGTAGTAGTTGCCGTTCCTAGTTTGAAGCGTGTAGGGCTGTTCCATGTTCTCAACCCAGCCCCCGGCGTGGGTAACTATATTGGGGTTTAAAGCTCCAACATCGTCGTATCGTCCATCAAGGTAGGCGTCTATCTGCTCGTCAGTAAAGCCGTCCCGCTGCATTGCAAGAATAGTCTGATCTTCTGAGAGAGCGCCGTATCTTTCATTTGCCCACTCTTTAGTAAATAGGGTCGGGTTTGTTGTGCTATCGGGCGGGGCAAGAAGCGTGTCTACACCCTCGGTGTACTTTCCGTCCCCGTCAACGTCATAGTAGTCATTTCGTCCGATTGGGTTAGGGTCTTTGTAGTCATAGTTATTGGCTTGAATTTCTTGCAGGTCATTGCCTGTTAGCTGACCATCTCCATTAAGATCAAGGTCTGCCATATTGCCAAGAACGCTAGTATCACCAGTGGCAGGGGCATAGATAACAGTGCCATCATCTAGCTGGTACATATCATCACCAACTAAAGTCCCCTTGTGCTGAGCAGTAACCTTGATCTCTTCCAGCACTTCTGACTCTGCACCGCTGTGCCCAACATTAGACAAAAAGTTAGTAAGGGCTTTAGTGCCACCAGCCATAGCCGCTGCTATAGCCGCATCCTTCCAGTCAATCTCCCCACCTTTAACTAGCTGGGTGACCATGCTCATCCCGCCAGCCTGCAATGCCGCGCTTAATATGTCGCCGCCATTAGAGCCAAGAGCGTCACCAAAGTCAGTTACAGCAGAGCCTATCTCACCCAGCACACCAGAACCTTCTAGTGCTGACTGCAATTCAGAGCCACCGTAAGAGAGTGCCGCAGAAAGCAAAGCGTCCTCAACGCTAAGCTCGCCTGTAGTCATATACTGCGTGGCTAAACTGACAATCCCTTTTGATGCGGCGGTGGCGGCGGCAGCACTCATGCCTGTGGCTTGAAACGCCCCGGCAATCGCAGGGCCAACCACAAAACCGCCAATAGCGCCCAGGGCAATGCCCATAAGCATCTGACCAGATACGTCTGATTTATCCGAGTGGTAATCTCTGGAGTAGCCAAAACCGTTGAAGTTGTATACGTCGCCTCTGCTTTCAAACTGAGTAGGTATACCAAGGCCATTAACCAAAGCCATGTACTCAGGAACGTCGCCCCAGTGCACGTACTCGCCTGAGTCCTGAAGCGCCCTAATGTCCCGTGGGTCCATGCCGGAGTAATCTTGAATAACTCCGTCATGAATCAACTGGTCTACGCCAGTGACATATCCCCAGTATTGGTCCCATGAAACCCCTTGATCTTGCATCTGACGCATATCGCCAGCATCCCAAGCCTTTTTGATCTCGGCCTCTGTATACCAGCCAGAGCCAGTGCCGCCTTTAAATTCCTGTCCGTATGCGCTGTCCATAGCGGCTTGATCGCGGTGAGTGCGCTTATGCTCATCTGAAGGCGACCAACGGTACACCCGCTCATCAAACTCCTCATACTTCAGGGCTTGCTTGTCTTCGTCCCAGCTAACAACCATCTTGTAGCGAAAGCCATCATCGCCAATATAGGTGTGGTTCATGTAGCCAACGTCAACAGCGTTGTCCATCCCAGAGCCAGCCCTAAACTTGCTGTGGTGTATCAGGCTGTTAGGGTCATTTGCGGCCTCACCCAAAACGCCACCGCCAGAATTAAAACTGAGACCTTGAAGACCGCTCAAGTCAAAGCCGTCTTCTGCTAACAAGCTGTTAGAAAGATCTGCGGCGAGCTGGTCCTCGTCGAATTCTGGCGGCTCATACTCATCAACGGCTGGCCCCCAGTATGTGTTGACTACTGGCATTGTTACTTAAAAGCCCAACAAAGAAATCAACGCCTGTCTCCTCGCCATTGCTTCGGGACTGAACATTCCTTGACGGTCCGAAGTTATGGTGTCCCTATTGGCAGGCGGAGTGTTATTGGCATGAGGAGTGTTCTTGGGATGAGGAGTGTTTCCAGTGCCGCCATAAAAGCTCATTAAAAACTCTTGAGGAAGCTGTTCCCCGTACTTGTCCTTATAGTATTGACGAGAAGAGTAATCAGCAGTTTGGTCGGCAAGGTTTTGAATGCCACCTAAATGTTGAGCTATCTGGTGCTTTGAATAGCCAGCCCTATACATATTTTCAATAATGTGGTTTCTCTCTACAACCTGCCTCTGATGATCTTTAAGATTTCTCAGCGTTCCTTCGTACTTCCCAGCAATGTTTTTGCCCTGGAATCGCTCATTCATTCTTGAGTCTAAAGCACCAATCCAGTTGCTTTGAGGGCCAGTGAATGTGTCGCGCTGGTTGAACAAACTATCCCACATCCCTCTGTAGTTGCGAGTTGGGTCATAGTACAAATATGAGTTATCCATCTTTATGTCTCCTCACATATTGGAAGGCTAGGGCTAAACTGAGGGCCACCATTTTGAGGCCAGCAATTTATAACTGTTGGGTCGCCATCACCATCAATGCTGTAAGTGGTATCACCAAGAGTCAGGCTGTACGCCAGCCCTGTACCCTGTAAGAACTGTAGCAATCCAGCAAGAGTAATCTCCCGACCTTCATACGTTACATACTCATCGTAGTTGTTGGTCGTACTGATCGTGCTGTTATCTGAGTTGTCTGTGCTGTTATCAGTAGTGTTGTAGGAATCAACAACGCTATTGTCCTCAGTGTATGACCCTGTATTTACATAGCCATTGTCTGATACGGAGATTGAAGTGCCGCTATTCTCAACCGCAGTCCTACCAAGGCCAGCAACAGCATTAACAATATTCGCATCCTGCTGAGCGTCATTGATCTGGATTCTTGCGGCGTTATCGCTCTGAGTTTTTGCCACGTTGGCATTGATAGCCGCAACACCAAGACCAGTGGCAAGGTTAACAACCGAAGGCAGGACAGCTTTAGCAATCTCCAGCCCTGTATTCTCAGCTTTCTGAAGTCCGATAATAGGAGTAGCACCATCCCCCTCCTCTGTTATCCCCTGCACAGCCAGTGCCACAGTCACAGCCCCAGCCTGCTGTGGATTGGCCTTAGCAACCTCTGCCAAAGCCTGATACAGAGCCTTCCTTGACTCTGCCTCTGCCACCCTTTCTGCTTTCTGTGCCTCTCTTTGCACCCTGATAATGTCTATCTGAGCCTGGTTATGAGCCTGCTTTTCCTCAAATGAAGAACATCCAGCCAGTAGCAAAAACACAAAAACATATTTCATTCTGACTGGCCCTCTTCTATCTTCATAACCCCATTGGCATCCTCAAAAAGAACGTGACCAACCATTGACTCGTCAACTAGAACCATGGGGTGAGCGTTTCTGTATGAGGTGTCTTCGCCAGTAAAGTTATGCGCGTCTATGCACCGCTGTTTTAAACCGGCAAGCGCGTCCTGAAGGCTATCGGCATCAAACGTGATGCTTGCGGCTGTACCTACAATGTCTCTATAAGCAATCACAAATTTCATTCTGTTATCCTCATATTCCCCACGCCTACGTAAGATAGCTGGCTCAATGAACCACTGCCCCCAGTGTTATTTTGCAGGCTCATTAATTTATAAGGATACGCCGCATCAAAACTTAACCTTTTAGAATAGCTTTGCAGTTTAGTGTTGTCAGGCCCCCCTATCTGCTCGGACACCAATACCCTGTTAATGGAATCGCCGAACTTGCGTTGATACTCAACAATGACAACAGTAAACTCTCGTTCTGGGATGGAACCTGTATGTCTAAAGTCAAATGATATGTTTAACGCTCTGCTTTTGTCGTAGTAAAAGAGTACGGAGCTAAATATTGCTGCCCATGTTGATCCCCCTCCTTGAAGCCTCATAAAGAGAAGGTCACCCATAGGGTCGCCAAAAACAATACTCTGATTGTCTGGTGTCGACCCATAAGTAGGCTGGTATGGGTTTTGCATCAGATCAATCTTAGTCCGACCCGGAAACTTGAATGAATTGTCGGTTCCAACGTGGGAGGGGTATTTTGCTAGATACCCAATCTTCCCTGAAAAGTCGTTTAGACTTACTGCTCCAGACGGCTTCTCAGCCATGTACCTTAGCTCTGTCTGCCCAAGCGACCACGATGAATACAAAGCGCCATCCCAGCCATAGTGGTTATGCCACCTTCTGATATCGTCAAAGTTAGTGCTAGTCGGCACTTTCTAACTCCTCAACTCTGCTTTTCAGGGCCTTGACTTCTGAAAGCAGGACGCCAATGAGGGCGTTGTAATCAACACCAAGCGTCCCATCTGGGGCTTCGTGAACCCAGTTACCTAAACCGCACTGTTCTAGCTGTTGGGCAACAACGCCGCCTGACTTCTTGCCGCCATCTTTCCACTTCCATGTAACAGGATTAATGCCGTCAATAAGGCCAACAGGCATTGCGGTTATGTCATCTTTCAGTCGCTCATCAGAAGAGGAGTAAGCAGTAATGTTTCCTACGGCAGTAATGCTTCCAGTGCAGTGCCAGTCACCAGCAGGAAGACCACCGCCTGCGCCCTTTAACTCATACTTGTTATCAGATTCGGCCTTGGTGTAGCTGGCACCAACAAGTGCATAGTTGCCCTTTGGCTGGAAGCCTGCTGTTACCCATGACTCTGTTGCGTACCCGCTTAGGTTGCCAGAGGTTAGGTACTGGCTGTGGGTGTGATCTCCTTGTGCAACAGTGCCGCTTGTTGTTCCAAAGTTCTTATTGAAAGCGTTGTTCTTAGAAAACTTAGGCTCGTACTTACCGTCTGATTCACCCTTGGTGTAGTAATTAGACAGGTCGGTGCTGGGTACATCCCCAGCTTTCAAATAGCCCTGGGTGGCATGATTGCCCCAGCCGTATGCTGTATCCCAGTTGGAAATTTGAGTAGTGGTTATGTTCTTAACGTGCTGAGGTACTGTGGGGTCTGTCTCAGTCTCCAAGTACTGGCTGTGAGTGTGGTTTCCTCGGGCCACGGTGGAGGACGTTGTGCCAAACTCAACCGACACAACAGGCTCAGATGGCTTTGTATCATCAACCAGAACGCCCGTGCCCTTCACGACCTTCATAACACCGACATCAGCCATGTCGCCAAGCAGGAACCATCTGTTGTGAGTGCCTGCGGCATACCCTACAAACTTACCAGCCTGCACTTCCCTGCCAGCAATGTCTCCCCAGCTTCCACTGATCGTCCCGCCGGAATCAAAAACGTATAGATCACCGCCTTCTGGGTTAGTAGGGGCCGCCGCTGTTGGTGCTATGCCGCCCTTAAACCGGAGTGCTGTCTGAATAAAAGAGAAGTCATCAGCAACCCAGTTACTACCATTCCAAATAATCAGGTCATCTCTGGTTGGTGAGCCAGCATTGACATCACTAAGGTCATCTAATGCGTGTTCGTGATTGTCAAATTCATTTTTGAGGTCGCTTATAGCGTTGGTGTTATTTGATATATCAGTTTTGTTTTGGTTAATCTGATTCTGAAGGCCACTAACGTCATTGCCCTCAATTATTTTTAGGTCATCTATCTGACCCTGAAGATTATTGATATCCCCAGCATGATTTCCCCAGCTATGAGCCTCAACGCCAAGGGCTATATCTGCTTGGGTTTCTAAGGTGAGGCCAACAACAGGCCGGGATGGTTCAGAATCATCAACAACAATGCAATCGCCTTCCCTTACCTGAATAACAGCTGCGCTATTTAGATCTCCTAGCAGATACCAGCGGCCCTTAGCTGATGAGAAGCCCACCACATTGCCAGAAAGAACAGACTTGCCAGCTATTGGCCCCCAGCTACCATCAACAATGCCATCTGTATCATTAATGTACAGGTCGCCATTTGCGGGGTTGACAGGAGCCGTGCCTGTTAGATCTACAGCACCCTGAAACACCAGCGTTGTATCAAGGTGAAAGTCCTCAGCTATCCACTGAGAGCCATTGTGAATAAGGAATTGGTCCTTTGATGCCGTTGCGCTCTGAACATCATTAAGATCATTGG
>Ga0181573_10002839_pt1 | contig 15733 bp, 10 predicted proteins | sample 101ome_25_FD_148643 | JGI IMG/M metagenome (GOLD analysis project Ga0181573, IMG submission 148643) | Coastal salt marsh microbial communities from the Groves Creek Marsh, Skidaway Island, Georgia - 101409BT metaG (spades assembly) | ecosystem: Environmental > Aquatic > Marine > Intertidal zone... | reverse complement strand
CCGATCACCATGGTGTCGCCATCGATCGACATACTGATGCCGAACTCATCAAAGGCAGCGCCGTCGGCCGCGGTCAGTTTGGCGCGTTGCAAGTACTCGACAGATGTCTGCGTCAGTCTTCGAAGGGCCCTGATGGGCGCGACATCGGAGTCCGGCTCTGCGGCGAGCGTCCCCGGCGCGACGATCAACGCCAGCACCCCGAAAAAGCAGCAGAGCAAAAATTTCATTTTTAGGGTTGGCGATATTGCCCCGCGACGCGCGACCAAACAGATCGACGCCGGATCGTAGCCGTCCGTGCGAGTTGGACGCTAGGATTCGAGTATGTTGTTCGAGACCGTGCCTTCTCTTGGCGCACCAAGTTTCAGCCGATTCCGTGCAGTTTGACCGACCGGTCCTGTCGCGCTGCGTGCCGATGGGTCCCGTTTTATGCCAGGAAAGGAAACGCGACGCGCGACCGAACAGATCGACGCCGGATCTCAGCCGTCCGTGTGAGTTAGACGCCGGGTTTCGAGTATGTTGTTCGAGACCGTGCCTTCTCTGCGCACACCGATTTTCAGCCGATTCCGTGATGGTCGACGCAGGGCGACTCGCGCGCCCCAGGCCATATGCGCGCGCGCGTTGTGGCTCCGGAAAAGGAAAAATCGGTGTGTATGGCCAGGTTGTAAATGACTTCCTCTCAATTGATAAAAACTACATCTGGAATAGCCACGAGTGCTTTACAAGAATGCCCCGATCACCACCGTATCGCCGTCGATCGACACGCTCCCGCCGAAGTAGTCACCCTCAGCGCCGTCGGCCGCGGTCAGCTTGGCATTCTGCGTCCAGTCGGAGGCGAGTTCGCCGGGTGTGATGCGTGTGAACACGTACGCCGACCCGCTGTCGGATCCATCGTCGTCGTCCCCTGTCGCCCCGATCACCACCGTGTCGCCGTCGATCGACACGCTCCCGCCGAACCAGTCATTGGCAGCACCGTCCCCCGCGGTCAGCTTGGCAACCTGCGTCCAGTTGGAGGCGAGGTCACCGGGTGTTTGGCGCGTGAACACGTACGCGGACCCGCTGTTGTATTCGTTGTCGTCGTCCGCCCATGCCCCGATCACCACCGTGTCCAGCCGGAGGCGAGGTCACTGGGTGTGTTGCGCCTGAACACGTACGCGGACCCCCTGCCGGATAGGTCACGCCCTGCCCCGATCACCACCGTGTCGCCGTCGATCGACACGCTAATGCCGAAGTTGTCACCCTGAGCGCCGTCGCTCGCGGTCAGCTTTGCAACCTGCGTCCAGCCGGAGGCGAAGTCGCCGGCCGTGTTGCGCCTGAACACGTACGCGGACCCGCTGCTGGTTCCATCGTCGTCGTCCCCTGCCGCCCCGATCACCACCGTGTCGCCGTCGATCGACACGCTCCAGCCGAACCAGTCATCGGCAGCACCGTCCCCCGCGGTCAGCTTGGCAACCTGTGTCCAGCCGGAGGTGAGGTCGCCGGCCGTGTCGCGCGTGAACACGTACGCGGACCCGCTGCCGGATCCATCGTCGTCGTCATAAGGCGCCCCGATCACCACCGTGTCGCCGTCGATCGACACGACCATGCCGAAGTTGTCACCCTGAGCGCCGTCGTCCGCGGTCAGCTTTGCGAGCTGCGGAAACATGTTACAGACCGCGGGCAAAAAATAGCCGTCATCGCATGCGCTGGGCCCAGACACGGCGTACCCCTGGTCGCACGCGGGCTGGCACGTGGACCCGCTCGCGAGCACTGAGGTGCAGTCGCCGACGGCGCCGTTGGCTGGGGGTGATGACGCGTCGCAAGGAAAAAAGTCTGCGGAGAACAAGTACGCTGACCCGCTGTCGGTTCCCTTGTCGTCGTCATAAGGCGCCCCGATCGCGATAGTGTCACCGTCGATCGACACGCTCATGCCGAATAAGTCACCCTCAGCGCCGTCATCCGCAGTCAGCTTGGCAACCTGCGTCCAGCCGGAGGCGAAGTCGCCGGCCGTGTTGCGCCTGAACACGTACGCGGACCCGCTGCCGGATCCATTGTCGTTGTCATAAGGCGCCCCGATCGCGATAGTGTCACCGTCGATCGACACGCTGGTGCCGAATTGGTCACCTGCAGCATATACGTTCAGGGTCAGCTTGGCAACCTGCGTCCAGTTGGAGGCGAGGTCGCCGGCCGTGTCGCGCGTGAACACGTACGCGGACCCGCTGCCGGATCCATCGTCGTCGTCAAACCGTGCCCCGATCACCACCGTGTCGCCGTCGATCGACACGCTCCAGCCGAACCAGTCATCGGCAGCACCGTCCCCCGCGGTCAGCTTGGCAACCTGCGTCCAGTTGGAGGTGAGGTCGCCGGCCGTGTCGCGCGTGAACACGTACGCGGACCCGCTGCCGGATCCATCGTCGTCGTCATGAGGCGCCCCGATCACCATCGTGTCGCCGTTCATCGACATGCTCCCGCTGCTCAAGTCGCTTTGGGCCAGGGTCCCGCCGAAATTGTCACCCTCAGCGCCGTCGGCCGCGATCAGCTTGGTGCGTTGCAGGTACTCGACACCACCAACGTTCGTCGTCTGCGCCAGTCTTCGAAGGCCCCTGACGGGCGCGAGATCGGAGTCCGGGTTTGTCGCGACCGCGAAGCGCGTCCCCGGCGCGACGACCAACGCCAGGAGCGCCAGGACGACGAGCGACGCACGCGTCCAGCGCAAATGGAATCGCGACGAAGACGACCGACCGCCGCAGGATCCCCACCCCGTTCCCGGTCCATCGCAGCGGAGGCGACCCCGGCCGTCACGAACCGCGGGAGGCGTTGGTTCGGGTCGATATTCGCGCCGCGAGGTTCCCGCGAGCGATTTGCGCGCACGAACCGCGGTGTCGTCGGCTTCGTCGGGCGCCAAAGTCGGCGTGACCGACAAGGGCAACATCCCTGGTCCTTTCGCGGATCCGCACGTCGCGCCGCGAAGAGGGCGACCTCGCGGCGTATCGGTACGCGGACGGAGAGCTGGAGATGGCCTGGCGTTATGTAGAACGCGTCCGGATCTGGCGTGCGAGCGCGTGTTCGATGTTCGACTTCGGTCGCGTGCGCCTGGAAGTTGGGCGCGACCTGCGAACTGCGAGCCACCAACCTGGTCGTGCGGTTTTTTGTCGTACGTCGTCGTTCGACATTTTTATTCGGTCTGAGAGTTGTAACTAGGTCACCATACATCCTCGTCATTTTATATTCTTGCGCCCCTTATTTATCATAAGAGTTACCTTCGTATCATATTCGGCTGCCTCATCACAGATGCATTCATGCCGAGCCGATGCCTTCACGCCTTCACGAGTTGGAAAACCGTGAAAAATTACCAAGGTAAAACTAAGATCGGTCGAGTTTTCGTCGCGAACGGCTACAGCTGGTGCATCGCCTTGGCCTCGGCGAGCACCCTGCGCACCTTCTCCGTCGGCTCGTCCGTCAGCCCCGCGATTGCCCCCGGGTCCTCCCCCGACCCGTCCCCGAGCAGCGCCCTGAACGAATCCGCGACGCCCTCGCCCAAACCCGTCAGGTCGTATCCCCCTTCCAGCAAAAACACGCACCGCCCGCCGCACAACTCGTCCGCCAGCGCCTTGAGCCGCGCGCTCAGACGCCAGTACGTCCCGGTGCGGAAGCTGAGCCCCGCGAGCGGGTCGCGCCAGTGCGCGTCGTACCCCGCGGACACCAGGACGATATCCGGCGAGAACCGAGCCGCCGCCGGGGCGACGATCTCGTCAAACGCGGCGAGCGCGGCGGCGTCGCCGGAACCGGGTGGCAGCGGCACGTTGATCGTCGCCCCGACGCCGTCGCCCTCGCCGGCGTCGGACATCTTCCCCGTCCCCGGAAAGCTTCCGTCCTCGTGCGTGGACACGAAGAGGACGGAGGGGTCGTCCCTGAAGATGTCGTTCGTGCCGTTGCCGTGGTGCACGTCGAAATCGAAGATCATCACCCGAGCCATCCCGCGCGCGCGTTGCGCGTGCCTCGCCGCGGACGCGACCGTGCCGAAGAGGCAGAATCCCATCGCGGACTTGGCCGTCGCGTGGTGACCGGGCGGTCGGCACAGTCCAAACGCCGCGGGCGCGAGACTCGATCCGGGTTGGCGACTTTCGCGAATCTCGGAAGCGTCGCACACCGCGTCGACGAGCGCGATGGCCGCGCCGCAGCCGCGCAGCGCCGCGTCGTACGACGCGGACGTGATGTACGTGTCGCCGGTGACGTCCATCGGCGCGCGCGTCTTGGCGAGGACGTTGAGCCCGCCGACGTAGTTCTTGGTGTGCACCTCCATGACCTGCTCGCGCGTCGCGGGGGCGAAGGCGTCGAGGCGGACGAGCTCGCCCGCGCGCGCTTCCGGGGTGAGGTTGGCGGCGGCGAGGGCGTCGAGGATGGCGACGCGGAGGTTGGACTCCGGGTGCCCCTCGCGCGTGTGCTCCATCGCGGGCGACGACGCGTAGATGAGCTTCGCGGAGAGAAGGATAGCGTCGTCCAGACGGTCGGATGACGACGACGACGACGCGGACGCGGACGCGCGGGTTCGGACCGGCGTGCCGCCCCCGCGGCCGGGAGTCGGGGCGCGTCCGGCGGTCGCGCGCCGCCCGAGGGCGGCGTCCGACCGGAGGGCGCTCGGCGTCATCCCTCGCGGCGCGCGTGCGTCGGAGAGTGACGAAGTCCGCGGGTCGACCGCTCCGAGAAGATGGCACCGGTAAGAGAGCACCTTCGCGAGTGGCCTCGCAGTCGCGGTGCGCGCCGCGCGTCGCCGGGCCGGTCGAAAGGCGCGCGCGCGCGATGAACGACCCACCGGCGCAGCATCGCAAGGGCGTCAAGCAGCGCAGCCCCGATGAGTGGAAGGTCCGCGCCCGCCCCGTCCTCATCAGATCCCCGTCGCCCATCCGTCGCCCATCCGCGAAGGATCTCGAGCCTGACGCCCCGGCCCCCCACCGCCCCCCACCCTCTCCCCAGGACCGACTCAGGGCGGACGTCATCGAGCGAGTCCGCGCCAGTCGCACCGCCATCCTCTCCAGGGCGCGGGGCGGCACCGCCGGCGAGTCCCCCGCCTTGCTCCGCGACGGCGTGCGCCTCGAGCTCGCCGACATACTCGCCGACGAGGTGACCCGCGCCGAACGACACCATCGGCCGGACGCGACGCCGGAGAGACACCCTAACCCTAACCCTAAACCCTGGGACGCGTCGCCCGCGCCGTCCACGTCCGACGACGGCATGTGGAACGACGACCCCATCGTCAAGCCCCGGTCGCGCCGGTCGCCGTCGCCGCCGCAGCCGTCGTCGCCGGCGACGTCTTGGGACGAACACGCGGGCACGAAGCTCACCTCGGTAGAGTACGAGGACCTCATGCTCGCGATGCACGAGGCGGTCGAGGAGGACCTGAGACGGGAGGAAGCCGCGATGCTCGCGGCGGAGCTCGAGTCGGTGGAGGCGCAGGAGGCTGACGAACTCGCGGCGGCGGTGGCGTCGTTCGAGGCGTGGACCGTGGATTCGTCGTCACCCGGCGGGGGGGACTCGACGCCCGCCGTGCCGTGCCCCGTGTGCTCGACGCGAAGGGTGCTCATGACGGACGACGTCCTGTTCTGCGGGTGCGGGAACTTTCGGCTGGCGCGCGGGGAGGTGCCGGGGGAGCGGCGCGTGCGCGCTCGAGCGGGGAGGCACCGGGGCGACGCCCGCGGTTCTCTCGGAAGTTCGGCGAATGACGGGTTCATTGACGAGCGGGAGGCGAGCTTCGGGCTGGAACACCTGCGGCGGCGGTTGGCGGACACGTACGCGGCTCACGCGGAGATTGGCGGGTGCGACGACGGCAGGGCGCTGGCGTTCGACGTGCGGGACGCGTTCGGGGTGGAGGCGCTGTGGGCGGAGTGCGGTAGGTGCGGTTTCATCGAGACGGTGATGTGACGACGCCGGGCGCGACGTACCGGTAGTCCACGTAGTATTAGTTCCCGACGAGCACTAGCTAGTAGGTTAGCCAGAGAGCCTCCGGCTCACTTGAAGATGCCGCCCATGAGCCCCCCGTTCTTCTTATCCTTCTTTTCGTTCTTCCCCGACGCGCCCGCCTTCCCCTCCAGCACCTCCCTCGCGCGTTCGAACAGCGCCGCGCTGAACGGCCACCCCAGCCCCTGCAGGTGGTACGCGATGTCTCGTTCGTCGTACCCGAGAGCCAAGCCGACGAGGACGCACTCGTACGGCGTCACCGCCGGACAGTCCGCCTGCGCCCCGAGCTCGGCGATCTTCCTCGCCCACCGCTCGCAGTCCTTCGCGCGCCACGTGCGCACCCGCTTCTTTCGCGCTTCGCCGTCCCCCGCGCTCTCCTGGCCATCCTTCTTGCTGTACAGGACGGCGGTGAGCCCGGGGTTACCCTCGACGTCGTCGGATTCGCTCATGGCGACGCCCACGACGCCGGATTCGACGGCCCGTCGGAGGAGCTGCGTGACGTAGGGCGCCTCCACGGGCTGCTCGTGCATGGGCGCCCACCCGGCCCACAGCTGGCACATCACCACCCCTCGCTCGCCGTTGAGCAAGGCGAGGATCTCCCCCGCGGTTTGCGTGGCGCGCTCGATGGGGTCGGTGATGACGGAGCGCCTGGAAGGGGAGTCGGCGCCCGCGCACCACAGCGAGGGGTTCGCGACGACGCATCGCTCGATCTTGTCCAAGGACATGGCGATCCGGAGGTCCACGACGGAGTTCATCACGGACGTCTCCAGCTCCTCGCGCTTGGCGAGGTGCGCCCTCCATCCGGGAAAGCGTTCGTGCCACCAGTCGTCTCCCGGGCCGACGACGAGGCCGACGATGCCGAGTCTCGCGCCGCCCCGCGCGCCCTGGTCGATGACCTGCACGCGAAGTCCGTTGACCTCGCCGTCGACGCAGAGGTGCCCGCCGGTGGAGGTGCTGAGCTTGGTGGCGACCATCCACGTGACCTGGTTGAGATCCTCGCCGGACGCGAGGTGGCCGCTCCCGTCGCCCGCGGTGAGCGTGAGCGCGAGGAGATCGCCGGGCTTGACCTTCTTGAGGGTCTTGCCCACCATCGCCTGGCTGTTGGGCTTCGTCGGGGAGATTCGCGGGCCGGAGAAACCCGACAGGCGACCCGCGGTGGCGGTGGCGCGGGTGACCAGGCTCCGGCGATCGCGCGGCCGTAATCCGGCGCGGCCTCCCCGGGAGCTCCAGATATTCCTCGATTGGAGCGCGCCGAGCGCGTCGCGCGCGACGGCCTTCGCGGCCGCCGAGAGGCACGACGATGTTGCGATCGCGGACATCGAGTCGAGGGGTGATCACCCCGAGAGGTGCGACCCCGCGCGCTATCGACTATGGGGTCCGGGGCACGGCGCGGTCACTAAACCACACAGATATTTTTTTCACGTGTTTGCCGTGCTTTTCCCGCCGCTGGCTGCTGGCCGCGAAAGGTCCGCATCACCGCACGCTCACATTTCAGCAGTTGAGAAGTTTAGGCTATGGGCCTACTACCGAAAACGGCCGTTTCATCGCCCGCACTGACCGATCGATGGGCTCTGGCACGTTAGTTCGCATCGCGCTTCAATCACAACACCCCGAGCTACTCCTCCGCGCCGCCCAAGTCGGGCTCCTCTCCTTCGACATCCTCCCCGCCGGCCTCGTCGCCTTCGGGCTCCGGCTCCGGCTCCGGCTCCGGCTCGGGAGCCGGCTTCTGCGCCGCGGGCTGTTTGCGCCTCTCCGACCTCCCCGTCGCCGCCGATGGGGAACTCACCGCGCCGCCGCCGCTCGCCTTCACCGCCAGCTCCAGCTCCTCGATGCAAGACGCCAGACCCTGCTTCTTGCGATGGAACTTGGCCATCAACCGACGCTTGATGTCCTCCACCTCCGCGGGATCCTCGGTGACGTGCGGGGGTAAGATCTTCGCCAGTCTCGCGTCGGCGGCTTCGTCCTCCGCCTTCAACGCCTCGAGCGCCACCCTCGCGCACTGCACCGGCGTCTCCCCGCGCGCGTTCGTCATCTCCAGCATCTCCCGCCCGCCCCTGTCCAGGACGTACTTGAGCAGGTTGCGGGTGTTGGCGCCCGCCGCGGCGAGCCCGTGCAGACACGTGCCGCCGCCGTCAGCCGAGGTGGACGCGTGCAGCTGCGCGACGGTCATCCGCGACGCCAGCGCCTTGGCGAACGACGTCGCCTCCGTCAGGTCCCTGTCCCGCAGGTGATTCCAGCCCGCGGCGATGAGGTGGATCATGTTGCGCCCGTCCGGCGCCACCGACTCGACCAGAAACTCCCACGACACCGCCGTCTCCGCGGGCGCGACTTTCTTCCCGTAGCCAAAGACGGACGACCGATCGACGCAGTTCGAGTGAAGGTTATCCAGCGCGTCGCCGAGGCCTTCCCTGGCGGCGAGCTGGAAGACGTTCCAGCCCTGGAAGGTGGTGTCCCACCTGTGCTCGCGACAACGCGTCTTGCTCGCCATGTTCGCGAGAACCACGTCGATCGCATCCGGGCCCCGGGAGATTTCGTCAGACGTCGACGCCGGCGGCGGTAACCCGTCGTGCATCTTTCGCAGAACTTCGTCCAGGGTGAGGACGCGCGTCTTCCCGCTCTTGGCGTCTATGCCCGCGGCGCTGAGCCGCTCCACCGCGCGCTTCCTCGCCGCCCTGAGCTTCTCCTTCTTTTCCTTTTCCTCTCGAGCCGCGATCTCCTCGGGCGATTCCCCCGGCTCCGGGCTCGGGGGTTTCTCCGCTTCGAGCCTGGCGATTCGCTCCATCCGCGCCGACTTGCGCCGGTGCTCCACCATATCCTCGAAGCACAGCTGCGTGTGCTGCTGCCGCTCCTTGACGTCGTCGATGTGGCGCAGCAGCGCTTCGGTCTCGGGTGAGTCGTACCAACCCAGGCGCTCCTCCATGTCGGAACCGTACACGTTGGTCTCTCTCAGCGGCCTCAGTCCGACCCTCGAGACGCGCGCAGCCTGCTTCGACGCGCGGAGCTCCTTGGTCAAGGACTCGTAGATTCCCTTGGCGAGCTCCTTCGGCGTCTTGTCGTCGTGCCTCACCTCCATCGCCTCCGGTCCCTTCTGCAGCAGGTACCTGAAAAAATTACCAAACGTGGCCCCCGCCGCCGCCGCCGCGTGCAGCGGCGTGCCAACCTTCTCCTGCGCCGCCGTCACCTGCGCCGGGGTCATGCGGTCGATGACTCGCCTGGCGAACTTGGTAATCTCCGGTAACGTCCCGTGGTCGAGATTCGCCCATCCGAGCGCGATCAGGTGAAGCATGTTGCACCCGTCGGGCGCCACCGAGTCGACGACGAATTCCCACGGCGCCGCGTTCGGGTTCCGTTTCCCCCGGGGCGGCGTCGGCGATGCGCCCGGCGTCGTCTTGTCGATGCAGTTGACGTGCATGTTCGCCAGCGCGTCGCCACACCCCTCGCGCGCCGCCAGCTGGAACGCGTTCCAGCCCTCGTACGTGCGCGTCCAGTCGTACCGCGCGCACTCGTCCTCGCTCGCCATCCACGCCAGCACCTCGTCCCACCGCTCGGGGCCCCGCACCGTCACCCCGAGCCGCGCGTCGAACGAGCGCGGCGGGAGCCCCCACTCGAGCTTCTCGAGCACCTCGACGAGCTGCGCGTCGTCGTCCAGATCCGCGAACGTGCGCGAGAGGCTCGTCGCGGCTCCGGTCGCATCGTCGCGAGCCTCGGACGTCGACGCATCCGTATCGGGCACCTCGACATCTTCCGCTAATTCCCCCGTGAGGGGATCCTCGTCCGCATTTCCCGGAATTTCCGGAAACTCCTCCTCTGGCGGCGGCGGGACCTCCTCGGGCTCCGTCATGGGCTCCTCTCCCTCGCCCTCGCCATCGGTCGGGGCCGCGGGGGGGCGCCGGGTGGGAGCCGCGCCCCCGCCGGGCAGGGACGACATGGCCTCTCCCTCTCCTCTGGGCGGGTGCCGTTGTGAAATTATTTTCCTCGTTCGCCACGAAGGATGGCGGGGGCGGAATCGTGACTGGCTGGAGTGACCGGACCAGCCAGACTGCTTCGCAAGCAAACTGAAAGGCGGAAAACGCCACCTGTTCTACATTTGTTCGTCATTCCGAGCGACGCACCCGCTCCGCACCGCCATGGGCTGCGCATCGTCCAAACGATCCGACGACGTCATCCATCCCCAAAAGGAGACTCCGTACAACCCCGCGGTGACGGAGCCCGTCGAGAGCGCTCCGTGGGCCCCATCCGCCCCGTCCGCTCCACCGATGATGAGCGCGCCCGTCTACCCTCCGATTCCCGTCTACCCTCCCCCATACGGCGAACAGGTGCTGTATCCCGCGATCCCCTCCGGCGGCGGGGACGGCGGTCGGTACGTGGACCCAAACGCGCTTCCCTCGGCCGAGGAGGCCGCGCGGATGCACGGCGCCGTCGCCGGCACATCATCAGTCCGACGCATCATGCTCGTCGACCCGATCAACGCCGTCGGGTGGCTCGGCGAGCCCCGAACGCGCACCGGCGTCGCGGACTACACGTACAAGCGCGAGATCACGCACACCGGCGACCTCATCGACGCGCCCACGGGCGATCGAATCGGCAAGATCCACGACGTCACCCCGCACCGCGCGGATCCGCGAACCGGCCTTCGACTCTCGGGGCCGAACGTCTTCGGCAAGTACCAATCCGTGGACGGCTCGGAGGTGACCCTCGGCACGTTCGAGCTGGACGCCAGGAAACTGACGGTGAGCGGCACCGCGGTGTCCGTCGCCGTCAGGCTCGTGTACACCGCCCCGTGCGTGCACGACGCGCACATCTTCGCCATGGGCAACGGGTGGGCGGATCAGTTCACCATAGCGCACCTCGACGGCTACCTCAAGTTTTCGATGACGCCCAACGTGGCGTCGGGGGCGTGGAACAACCGCGTCGAGGTCTCGAGCGGCATCCGCGACGAGGACTTCGAACCCGGTAAGGAATACACCATCGTCGCGGTGTGCACCGAGGAAGGACAGATGCGGATGTTCGTCGACGCCGATTTGTGCGCCGTGGGCGACGGGCTCGCCGCGCTTGACGAGTTTGAGACGTCGCGGACGAGGAAGGAGGCGTGGTGCGGGAGGTTCATGCGGCCGGACACGTCTATGCCCGTCCGCGCGGGTATCCTGTCCGTGGAGGTGTTCGACGGCGCCCTGGACGACGCGACGGTCAGGGCGGAGTACTCCGTGCGCGAGGTGTACAAAAACGTCGGATGAAACGCGGATGCGAACCGTTTTAGGACGTTTTAGGATAAAAAAGAAACCTCACGCTATCCGCCTAGTCATCCGCCTCCCTCCGCCGTCGGCCTCGCGGTCCTGTGCACGTCGCCGTCCGCGTCCTCCGTCCAGTCGCTCGCCGATATCGGCCTGCCGAGGAACCCCGCCATCGTCGCCTCGTGCGGCACGCCGTCGGCGTCCGCCTCGGCTCGCGTCCGCGCCGCTTCCTTCTCGGCGTCGCTCTTGAGGAAAATCCGTTCGTGCGCGACGAGCTCGTCGACGCACTTGCGCAATCCCGCGAGCCTCCGTTGCATCGCGGCCACCTGCCGCTCCAGCCGGCGCGCGGCGTCGCCCGTGGGTTTGAACCCCACGGGCGACGGCGCGCCGCTGGTCATGCCCTCCTCCGCAGCCTCCCGGCGCGCCTCGCCCTTGAGCGCCGCCGTCAGGCTCGCCTCCTCCGCCTCCAGTCGCGAGAGCTCCGACCTCGCCGCCTCCAACGGCGTCTTCGCGTCGGATTCCTTCGCTCGCGGCTTCACCCCGGGCGCTACGGCGAAGAACATCTTCCAAAACCTCTCGCCGAGCGTTCTGGCGGGTTTGTGCGCGGGTTCCGGGTCGGGAGCGCACCGGACCTGCGTGCAGTCGCCGCCGCCGTGTTCCAACAAAAACCTGAAAAAAGCCCCGGTCCCCGCCTCGGCGCACGCGTGGACGCACGTCCCGTGATCAGGCGCCTGCCTGCGAATCTGCTTCGGCGTCATGGCGTTGATGATCCCCTTGGCGAAGCTGGCCACCTCCGGCTGGTCGTGATCCTCCAGTTTGTCCCACCCGGCGGCTACGAGGTGCAGCATGTTCCGCCCATCCGGGGACTTTTGACCCACCAGCCACTCCATCGTCACCGCGTTCTCCGGCTGCCGCCACTTACCGCGGTTCACCTGCGCGACGGTGCTCACGCCTCGCCGGACGCAGTTGGCGTGAAGGTTGTCGAGCGCGTCCCCGCATCCCTCGCGCGCGCAGATTTGAAACACGTTCCATCCGGAAGCCGTCTTGAGCGTCCAGTCGTGTTCCCCGCACGAATCCTTCGACGTCGCATCCGCAAGAGCATCCTTGAGACGGATCCTCTCGCCCGGAGCGTCCTCCACCCCGCCTTGCGCCAGGACCTCGAGCCTCTCCAGCGCGGCGATCATCGCGCGATTCGCGCGTGTCGACTCGGGGTTTTGACCCGATGTCGATCCATCGTCGGCGTCGCCGCCGAAGCACGGTCGCGCGAATTTGGGTAATAGCCTCCTCCAGTCGCGTCCCTTCCCGTTTGCCCCCTCGCCGGGCGGCGTCTTCCGTTTCCCGACGTCCCCAACGCGTCTCGACCCGCCCCGAGTCGAACCCTTCGTTGGCGCCGCCGCCGGCGCGGGGACTACCCGGCCGTTACGACCGTTACGGGTCGATCGGCCGTCGCCGCCGTCGGACGACGACCTCGTCGATTTTCTCGGCGTCTTCGACTTTACGCCGGAATTGGATCCCGGGACGCGCCTTCGGCCCGCGCCGATCTGCCGGAACGCGGACGGGTCGTGGAGCCGGCTCCCTTTGACGACGCCCTCGTCGAGTTTCTTCCCTCTGCCGTCCCTGAACACGCACCCGTACTCGTCCTTGCGGGGATGGTACGAGACGACCTCGACGACAAAGTTGGGTTTGACGGTGGGTTCGGCGTTGGCGTCGCGCAGCCTGGCGCCCGGGTCGAACGCGTCGTCGCCGCGGCCTCGTTCCTTGGGTTCCCTTCGGAGCTTGCGCGACGAGGTCGCACTTGAACCCAACTTTTGTGACGGGTCGGGGTTGCCCCACGCGTCGGGTTCGCCCCGCTCGGGTGCGTCGTCCTCTCGCGGAACCTCCGACGTCGACTCCCGGAAGGGCGAATTCCTCGGGGCATCGTCCTCGGCCGCGCCGCTCGGCGGGTTCCGCGCGCCGCCGCCGCCGCTCGCGCCGTCCGGCCACCACTCCGCCTCGGGATCCGCCGCGGGGGACGACGCCGGGGGTTCCACCCTCGCGAACTCCGCCTCGTCGTGCGCGCGCGACACCGGCATGAGGTCCTCCCCGGCATCCTCCCCGTCCCTGATGAACGTGCACACGTAGGCGTCCTCGCCGTCCAGGGCGCCGGGGGCGTGCCCGAAGATCTCGACGTCGAGCGCCTCTTTCGAGGACCTGAGGGTGGTCCCCGGGGGGAACAGCTCCGCCATTAGCACGAGGCTACGCCCTCTGCCGCGACTGCGAGTGCGCGACCCAGAATTGGAACAAAATTGACGAGGCGAGCAACAACGAACGTTTCTGCTCAAACAGAAACATCGGGCGCCCGGGAAGGGGGTGCCCAGGGTGGGAGGCTCCGCCTTTGGCGAGAAACGCGGGTCGGGGCGCGGGATCTCGCTCCAGGCGGCATCGATAGGCCGGCAACGGGCGCGCGCTCGTCATGGAGAGGGGTCGGCCGAGGTCGACGCCCCTCCTCCTCCTCCTCCTCCTCCTCCTCCTCCTCGAGCTCACACCGGCTGAATCGTCGCGGTCCGCGGGCAGGGGTCCCGCGGGTCTGGACGCGCACGCCGCGCGTCGCGTGCTCAACGTGACGCGCGAGTCCACGCGGGACGAGATCCGCGCCGCGTTCCGGAGGGCGTCGCTGACGACGCACCCGGACAAGGACGGGGGATCCACCGAACGCTTCGTCCTCGTGGGCGAGGCGTACGAGGTCCTCCGCCACGGCAACCACGACGACGGCGGCGACTACGACGACGACGGCGACGCCGACGGTCACGACGCCGGGACATCGCGATGGGACGCCGCCGGTCACCGTCACCGTCACCGTCACCGTCACCGTCGTCGTCGTCATCCTCGCGACGACGACGACACAGCTGACGACGACACAGCTGGCGACGACGCTGCCGGCGACGTCGGCGGTTCATTTCGCCGTCGAAGCTTCGACGAGTTCGCGCGCTCCAGGGGCGCGTGGGACGCCGCGGGCGTCGGCGGCGGCGGCGGCGGCGGCGACGGGTGGGGGGACGATCTGTGGGACTCGCCGACGGGAAGGAGGAGGGCGGCGGCGTCGGCGGCGTTTGGCGATTCCTCCGCGCATCATTCGGCGGCGGGGGGATCGCGCAAGTGGTACGAACGGGGTCGGGGAGACGCGCCGCGGGGTCACGGGCCTCGGACCGCGGCGGGAGCGGGAAGAGGAGCAGGGGGAGGAGCGGGAAGGGGAGGCGTTGGGGGCTCGCGACCGCGGAACGACAACCCCGGCGATTCGTTCGGCTTTGACGACGATTGGGTTCGCCGAGATCTCGACGGGGACCCCGGTGGTGCGAATCACCCGGGTCACTCGAGGACCAACCCTCGCGCCGCGCGCCTCCACGACGACACCGACGGCGCCATCCCGCAGGGTCCCGGGCAACGGGAGGGGGCGGCTGGCGGCGGGGGCAAGTGGTGGGAGCGCGCCAAGGGTTGGAACGGCGAAGGAGGGAGCGACGGCGGCGTCTTCCACCCGCTCTTTCGCGACGGGTTCGTCAGGTCGGGGGGACGCGCGGACCGTCACGACCGTCACGACCGGCGCGGCGCGTTCCACGGCGGGTACGCCCCGCCGGAGGGTGCGGACACGTCCCCGCCGGGTGAGGGCGAGTTCGGGGACGACGACGACCGTTACGACCGTTACGACGACGGGGGCGACGATACTCGTCGAGGCGACTTCGGCGACGGCGCCCGTTTCTTCGCTCGACACTCCGAGCCCCCAAAGTTTGACGACGACGAGACCATGGACGAGTACGTCGCGCGTCGGGCGTACGCGGACAGCTTCGGGATGACGGGCCACGACAGGTCGCTGGGCGACGGGGAAGGGGACGGCGAAGGGGCGGGCGGGGAAGGGGAGGACGCGGGCGGCGTTCCGTCGCCGAGCGCTCCTTCGAACGAGGGGATGGCGCAGGCGGAGTGGGAGTGGCGACTGGAGGACCTCGAGGCGGCGCTCGAGGGCGACGCGTGGGGCGCGACGGGACCGGGCGCGAACCCGGGTAACGATTACCTCTGCGCCGAGGGCGTTGAGGAGTTTTGCGTGGCCTAGCTAGCGTTTTTCGCCGCGAGTGTCGCGAAGGTGGAATGTGGCTAACAAGGAGTAGATTGAGTTTACTCATCCTCGTCCTCGTCCGCTTCCTCGTCGGCGTCGTCCTCGCTGCCGGAGTCCTCGGAGCCGTCCTCCTCCCCCGCGCCGTCGCCCCCGACCGCCCGTGCCAGCGCCCGGATCTCCGCCTTGACGAACGGCTTCTTCCTCAGCTTCGCCAGCTGCCACTGGTCCAGCGACGCGCCCTCCTTCTTTTTCGCCTCCAGCTCCTGAATCTGCCGCAGCTTCTTCGCCAGCGCGCGGTACCGCACCTCCATCGGCCCCTTCGCCTCCGCCTTGAGCTTCATGCCCTCGCTCCCGAAGTTGGTGTTGTTCTTGTGCTTCACGTTCTCGAACCGCGCGGCTCTCTCCTGCTTCAGCCTCTTCTTCTCCGCGTACGACCGGACGATGGTCTTCTCCTTCTTGTCGGCGGCAGCCTTCTTGATGGCCTTGCGCA
>Ga0181573_10002838_pt1 | contig 15736 bp, 14 predicted proteins | sample 101ome_25_FD_148643 | JGI IMG/M metagenome (GOLD analysis project Ga0181573, IMG submission 148643) | Coastal salt marsh microbial communities from the Groves Creek Marsh, Skidaway Island, Georgia - 101409BT metaG (spades assembly) | ecosystem: Environmental > Aquatic > Marine > Intertidal zone... | reverse complement strand
ACACTTTGTTCGCATTGACGCGCACATGACCACCTGACACCACCTTGGCCGCAAGGGTACGTGTTTTGAAAAAACGTGCATGCCAAAGCCATTTGTCCAAACGGATTTTTGGCTCCGACATGCAACTGGTCCTTATTTTTTCAAACCCATAAGCGCCGCGGCGAATGGATTATCAGGATCGATTTGTTTTTCATTCTTGGGCTTTGCCTCGAACGAACGGGCCTTGCCCTGATCACCGCGGTTGGGTTTGCCCTTGGGCCTGCCACCCTGCTTTTTGCGCGACTGATCGCCATTCTGGCGTTTTCCACCCTGTGGGCGCGGCTTGGGTTTGCGCCCCCACGTGAAGGTATAGAAAACTTCCATCTCTGGGACTGTTGCCTCGACGTCTGCCGCTTCTGTTTCCGCAACCAGGGCCTCCTCGGCAGTGTCCTCTGCAGGTGCTTCACTTGTGTCATCTGCCGCGGCTTCCGCCTCAGTGGCTTCGGGCGCTGAAACAGGCACTTCGGCACGTTGCTTTTCACGCTCTGCGCGCGCAGCAACATATCCCAAACCTTCCATCAGGTTTGCAAATTGTTCAAGCGTCATGCCCGTAATCGACAACATATCGGCGGTGGCTTCAAATCCACCACGGCTGTCTTGGACACGTAGCAAGTCAGCCAAACGTTCCAACATATCAATGCGGATTGCGCGTTCACCTGCATTGCGATAACCCGACAACAGATCAACACCTGCAGGCGCATTTGCGTCCACTGGAACCGTCACCAAACCGGGTGGCGGGGCTTCGGGGAAAACATCCAATCCGGCGTGCAAACTCCACAACAACAACCGCAAGCGTGTTGGCGCAGGTTTTAGCAACAGCGGCATAAAAATGGTGAATTGACCAAACCGAATACCATGTTTGCGCAGCATCGAACGCGCATCTTGATCCAATGCTTTGACTTCATCAGCAACATCGGCGCGGTTTAGAATGCCCAGCGCTTCAACCAACTGAAATGCAAATCCACGGGCAAGTCCCGACAATGCTTCGTCATTTTTGACGGCCATCAGCGGTTCGAACAGTGCATTAATTTTTCGATCAATAAAATGCTGAAGTCGGCGCCGCACCTTATCCGTGACATCAACGCCTGCTTCTTCATCAACAAATACGCTGACCCGTGGGCGCAGTGGATCATCGCCTGCAAGCAATTTGCCAACTGCGTGTTCCCCCCACATCAATCCACCCTGATCCGTGAAATCAATTTCCGTATCTGGTGCATTATAGAATTTATCAGCACGCAAATGGAAATGCGGGACCAAGGCCTGCATCGCTGCTGATTTTAACGTTTTGGCGTCCTGTCCTGCCGCTTGTTGATCTTGACGGAACTGGAAACCTTCTAGACGACCGACGAATTCACTTTCGACGCTCACCTCACCATTTTCATTTACTTCGGCCAAAAGGGCCTCCTTCTGCTTGAGCCGGCGCAACAAAACCGATGTCCGCCGATCCACAAATCGTTGTGTCAAACGCTCATGCAGAGCGTCTGATAGCCTGTCTTCTATCGCGCGTGTGGCCCCACGCCAATGATTTTCATCATCAAGCCACCCTGAACGCTGTGCGACATAAGTCCATGTGCGCACAAATGACAATCGTTTTGAGAGCGCATCAATATCACCCTCTGTGCGATCAATGCGTTTGATTTGACGTGCGAACCAATCGTCAGGAACGCGCCCAATATCAAATAAATAACGGAAAATCACCTCTAAAAGCGATGCATGTTCCGCATGCGATATCCCGCGAAAATCGGGGATACGACACACATCCCATAACAGCGAAACCCCAGGTCCGTTTTTAGCCCGCGTTGTGATGTCCGCATTTTGTGATAGAGTTTTTAGAACCATCAAATCATCGGCTTCACGCGCTTTGACCAAATTTTCTTGGTTTGGGGACACTTCTAACGAATCAATCAGGGCATCAATTGTTCCAAATTTCAGCTCCGCATTGCGCCAAAGCAGTTTTTTCAAAGGGGTGAAGCGATGTTCCATAATCGCATTTGCAACCCCCTCTTCCAGAGGTGACGCCTCGCCCGTAACACCAAAGGTGCCATCCCGCATGCCGCGCCCTGCACGCCCCGCAATTTGGGCCAATTCATTGGGCGCAAGCGGGCGCATCCGACGTCCATCAAATTTGCTAAGCGCTGAAAAAGCGATGTGGTTTACATCAAGGTTCAGCCCCATACCAATCGCATCTGTTGCAACAAGATAATCAACATCCCCATTTTGATAAAGCTCAACCTGCGCGTTTCGCGTCCGCGGGCTCAGCGCCCCCATGACCACCGCGGCGCCGCCTTTTTGACGGCGGATCAATTCGGCGATTGCATAAACGCTATCGACAGAGAACCCAACAATCGCGCTGCGTGGGGGCATGCGGGATATTTTTTTGGACCCCGCATAGGTCAACTGGCTCATCCGTTCGCGGCGCATGATTTGAACGTTTGGCATCATTTCCGCGATCGGCCCACGCATGGTATCAGCCCCCAGGAACAGTGTTTCCTTGGTACCCCGTGTGCGGAATAGGCGATTGGTGAACACATGACCGCGCTCAGGATCGGCGCAGAGTTGAATTTCATCCACCACCGCGCATTCGACGCCCAAGTTGTCTGGCATCGCCTCGACCGTACAAACCCAATATGCAGCCCGTGGGGGAACAATGCGTTCTTCGCCAGTCACCAAAGCCACAACCGAGGCCCCGCGGATCGCAACAATTTTGTCGTAAACTTCACGCGCCAATAAACGCAACGGGAGGCCAAACACACCCGAGCGATGCGCCAACATCCGTTCAATCGCATAGTGGGTTTTCCCAGTGTTGGTCGGCCCCAAAACCGCAACGATGCGCGCACTCATGTCAATGCCCCAAGCTAAAGTGGTAGCCCAGAGACTTTTTCAGCGACCCGTGAGCGCGCATTGATTACCTGTTCAAGATGCGGATGTATAGCGAGAACTTCGTCATAAGCCCGCAAGGCACGTTCGGGCGCGTCAATCTGCTCAAGAATAAAACCAAGCCCTGTCAGTGCCTCAAAGTTTTGGGTATCAAGGGTTAATGCATGTTCCAAATCAGACAATGCAGGACCGTGTAATCCCAATGCCAAATAGGCGCTGGCCCGCCCCGTCCAAGCGGGCGAAAAATCAGGCGCCAATTCGATGACTGCGGTAAAATGTTCTGCGGCCAATCGATGTTCCAAACGGTTCTGCGCGTTCTGTGCCCGTTTTAACAGTAGGTCCACCACATTTGACCCAGACTGCTGCCACAGAAAACGGATTTCCTTCTCCAACAGAACTGACTCAGATTGTGTCGCGTTCGATAGTTTTTGATAAAGTTCGTTGAGTGTGCTAGATTTCGCCTCAGATACTGAAGAACTGGGTGCGCAGAGAGAAAGCGCGACTAAAATTGCCGTCAGGGTATACTTAAATTTGGGATATCTATTCGCCATACTTATTATAGTAGGGATCAGCTGGGGAATTTCCAGCATATTTAACGAGGATTGATGATGAGCGATGTAGTCGCAGCAGCGGTAAATGCGTTAAACGAAAAACTTGGCGGAAACGGTTTTGACGGAATCGCGAAATTTGAAATCGAAGACGAAGGCGCAATCGTAATTGACGAAGGCGGCGCACGCGCAAGTGATGATGCCGCTGATGTCACACTAAGTGCAAGCTCAGATACGTTTCAGGACATTTTGGCGGGGAATTTGGATGCAACCTCAGCGTTCATGACAGGTCGCCTAAAGCTTGATGGTGACATGGGATTGGCCATGCGTTTAGGAAGTGTTCTAAGCTAATGCACTATGCGGACGCGCCATATCGTCATGATTTGGCCGATGGGCCAGCCGAGTGGTCATGCCACTGGATCACGGCCGATGACGGCACAAAATTGCGCGTCTGCAATTGTACACAAGCAACCCCACGGGGAACGGTTTTCGTTTTTCAGGGGCGCACAGAATATATTGAAAAATACGGTCGCATTGCGAAAATGTTGTTTCAGTGCGGCTGGAACATTGTTGCGATTGATTGGCGTGGCCAAGGATACTCTGAACGCCCAGAACATGATCCGATGCAGGGGTATGTCGATCATTTTGCCCAGTATCAACAGGATATTGATGCGCTGATTGATTATGCAAAATTTATTGATCTGCCAAAACCCTGGAATATGGTGGGACATTCAATGGGGGGATGCATTGGATTGCGCACCCTACATCGCCGTGGCGATGAATTTGATCACGTCACCTTTAGCGCACCAATGTGGGGTATTGAATTTGGCACCTTTATGAACCCCTTAGCCAGCACAATTGCGAAAATTGGCGTTAGTTTGGGATTTGCCAAATCCTATGTCCCCTCAGCCAGTTCGGAGTGCTATCTGTTGACGGGCGAATTTGATGGCAACCGCCTAACGAATGATCCCGAAAATTGGCATTATATGGTGGATCAGGTAAAAGGCGATCAGGAATTACGCCTTGGCGGACCAAGTTTTTCCTGGGTCAACGCCGCCGTCATAGAGATGAACGAATTGATGTCCAGCACGCCACCAAATGTTCCAGCCATGACATTACTTGGAACCGACGAAGCAGTGGTCAGTTCAAAAAATATCCGCGATCACATGAACAAGTGGCACAATGGTATTTTGTTAGAAATACAAAACGGGCGCCATGAAGTTTTGATGGAACGAAGCGACCTTATTCAAAAGCTGATCCGCGATATCGACGCCTTTTTCCGCGATGAAGTAATTGTAGAAAGCGCATTGATCGCCGCGGAATAAACGCCCCTTGCACCTCATTGGTTCGCACCCTACGTTAACAATATTCTGACCAATGAGGCGTATTATGTTTATCACTCCATCCCCTGTTTTTGACGCATCTGTTTCTGGTGGCGCGGACAACCTTGGCAATTTGCCAGAATGGGACCTGAACGATTTATATCAGGGGACAAATGATCCCAAAATTGACCAAGATTTGGCATGGTTGGAAAGTGAATGCGCAGCGTTTGCTGCCGATTATGAAGGCAAATTGGCGGAGCTAAATGCCGATGACATGCTGACCTGCATTCAGCGTAACGAAAAAATTTCAACAGTTGCGGGCCGTATCATGTCCTTTGCAGGATTGCGGTATTATCAACTGACAACAGATGGTGGACGGACCAAATTTCTGTCCGATGCGCAGGAAAAGATTACCGTATTCACAACGCCGTTGGTATTTTTCACACTGGAATTAAACCGCCTGTCAGAAGAGGCGCTGACCGCATTGTTCGACGCAAACGCCGATCTTGCACGCTATCGCCCTGCCATTCGCCGTATTCGCGCATTGGAACCCCATCAACTTTCTGATGAATTAGAAAAATTCCTACATGATCTGGGCGCTGTTGGGGATGCCTGGGAAAAATTGTTTGACGAGACAGTTGCAGGTCTGACATTTGATATCGAAGGTGAAGATCTGAACATCGAAGCCACGCTGAACCTTTTGACGGAACAGGATCGCAGCAAACGCGAAATGGCGGCGCGTGAATTGGCACGTGTCTTTGGTGAAAATATCCGTACCTTTGCCCGTGTTCACAATACGCAGGCCAAGGAAAAGGACATCATTGATCGCTGGCGTGGCATGCCAACCCCACAAACAGGGCGCCACCTATCCAACGATGTCGAGGCCGAAGTAGTCGAAGCGCTGCGTGATGCGGTCGTGGCCGCCTACCCAAAGCTAAGCCATCGGTATTACGAATTGAAACGTAAATGGCTGGGCCTTGATAAAATGCAAGTCTGGGATCGCAATGCGCCCCTGCCCATGGAAAATAATCGCATCGTTGATTGGGATGAGGCCCGAGAAACCGTGATGAGCGCCTATGGCGCATTCGACCCGCGCATGGCCGACCTGGCCCAGCCGTTTTTTGACCAAGGGTGGATTGATGCCCCTGTGAAACCTGGGAAAGCCCCAGGCGCATTCGCGCACCCAACGGTTACTGATGCGCATCCCTACATCATGTTGAACTATTTGGGCAAACCGCGCGATGTGATGACCCTAGCCCATGAATTGGGCCATGGCGTGCATCAGGTGTTGGCCGCCGATCAGGGGGAAATGCTATCTTCTACTCCGCTGACATTGGCGGAAACGGCCTCTGTCTTTGGCGAAATGCTGACGTTCCGCACAATGTTGGACAAGGCCAAAGATCAACAAGAACGCAAAGTGATGTTGGCGGGTAAGGTTGAGGATATGATCAACACCGTCGTGCGTCAGATCGCGTTTTATGATTTCGAATGCAAATTGCATGATGCGCGCAAATCAGGTGAATTGACCCCAGATGATATCAACGCATTGTGGATGTCGGTGCAGGGCGAAAGCCTGGGACCAGCGTTTGAATTCATGGACGGGTATGAAACATTCTGGGCCTATATCCCTCACTTTGTGCATTCACCTTTCTATGTATATGCCTACGCCTTTGGGGATGGATTGGTAAACGCGCTTTACGCGGTTTATCAGGATCAACCAGCGGGGTTCCAAGACAAATATTTCGACATGCTACGTGCAGGCGGATCAATGCATCACAGCGATCTTTTGGCGCCCTTTGGGTTGGATGCGGCTGATCCGAAATTCTGGGACAAAGGTTTGTCCATGATCTCGGGCATGATTGATGAACTTGAGGCGATGGAAGCATAATTTCGCGAAAAACGCCTCCGCCCATTGACTTTCGCATAATTTAAGCAAAATCAATCTGTACGGGGGTTTTGTCCATGTGGAAACAACTAGCGGTATTTATTTTTATGACACTTGCAACGCAGGTCGCGAGCTTTGAATTTGAAAGCATTGATGGCGGCAAAATTGATCTATCTGAATTTCAGGGGAAACCCGTTCTTATCGTGAACACGGCCAGCCGTTGTGGATTTACAGGCCAGCTTGAGGGCATGCAAAAACTGCATGAAACCTATGGGCCCAAAGGTTTGGTTGTTTTGGCCGTGCCATCAAATGATTTTCGCCAAGAACTAAAATCAGGCGACGACGTGAAAGAATTCTGTGAGGTCACATATGGCCTAACACTGCCCATGACAGACATCACATCCGTCAAAGGGGACAAGGCACATCCATTTTATAAATGGTTGCAACGTGAACACGGGTTCAAACCACGGTGGAACTTTTATAAGGTGCTGTTGGACGCAAATGGTGATTATGTCGACAGCTACAGTTCCATGACAAAACCCATGTCTGGCAAACTTACCCGCAAAATTGAAACACTGCTGCGTTAACGCAATACTATTGGTTGAACCAACCATTCCCACAGGGCTGCATTAATCATTTCGGGTTGCTCAAACGTGAGAGAATGACCCACGTTTGGAATGACATGTAACGTTGCACAGTGGATCAGAGTTGCCATGAATTCGTGACGTTTTGGTTGGACCCGCGGGTCCAATTCCCCGCAAATCAAGGCGGCGGGCACACGGCATTTACGCAGGATGCTTTTTTGATCTGATCGTTTTTGGATGGCACGCAGCTGTTCTACCATCACATCTGTCCCCAATCCCGCGGCCATATTACTAAGAATTGGTGAGGCCCCTGCCCGCGGAGCCCCGTTTCCGATTGCGGCCAAGGAACGTTCCTCTATCATCGTATGCCCGCACCCCGCCCGCGGTAAATCATTTACCTCAAGCGTGACCAAACTTACCCATTGTTCCATAAATCAACTTTCTAAAATGCGTTCTAATTTTTGTTGAATAACAGCCAAACACGGCGGCGTGGAATAGGAATGATCTGCCCCCTTGGTCAGGGTCAAATGCAAATCATCCGCCTGAATATGGTCCAGCAATCGCAGCGCCGTGTCACGTGATACGGCATTGTCCAGTGTTCCCTGCACCATATGGACAGGGCATCCAAACACCAGCGGTTCGCGCATGACAAAGGCGCGGCGGCTGTCCGTTAGTAGATGATTTGAAATGGGATAGGGATCGCCATAATCAGACGGGATATAGGTGACGCCCTGTTCTGCGATTTCTTGTTTTTGCGCCTCTGTAAAACTGGCCAGCATGCTATCCTCGGTGAAATCGGGCGCGGCGGCAATCAAGATCAGTCCGCGCAACCGATCCCCCATATCACGCCCAAGGTTCAGGGATATCCACCCCCCCATCGAGGACCCAATCAGGATCACATACCCGCTGGTTTGGGCCGCAATGACGGCGGCGGCGTCTTCGGCCCATTCCGCAACGCTGTGTTCGGCAAACACGCCCTCGGATTGGCCATGTGCCGCGTAATCAAATCGCAAGAATGCCTGCCCCCATGCCTTGGCCCAGTCTTCCAAAAAAATCGCTTTGGATCCCGTCATGTCAGACATAAAGCCCCCCAAAAACACAACCGTTGGCTCCACCCCATCAATTTTGGAAAAGGCCAATTTTTGCCCCCGGGGTCCTGTCATAAACTGTGTCATGGAATGCTCCTTTTTCGAGATAGTATGAAACCGTCCAAGCTGTGAAACAAGAGATTATAGTCATTTCTTATGGACGAATACGCGTTTCGCAAATCAACGCTTGACCCCTTGGCCCAAACACGGCACATGTGGCGCGAACCATATAACCCGCAACCGGGCGTTCCGTGGGCGCCAAAACGACGAGGAGGACCAAGATGTCCCAAATCTCTCTTACCTTTCCCGACGGCAATAAACGCGACTATGCAGCTGGTACCACAGCGGCAGAGGTGGCGTCAGATATCTCAACCTCACTTGGGAAAAAAGCGATCAGCGCAACTGTGAACGGTGCGCACTATGATCTGCAATGGCCCATTGATGCAGATGCGACAATTGCCATCAATACCATGAAAGACGCAGAGTCCGCATTGGAATTAGTACGCCACGATCTGGCACATATTATGGCGCGCGCGGTCCAAGAAATTTGGCCCAATGTCAAAGTCACCATTGGCCCTGTCATCAACAATGGGTGGTATTACGACTTTGATCGCAAAGAGCCATTTACCCCAGAGGACCTGGGCCTAATCGAAAAAAAGATGAAGGACATCATCAACCTGCGGGACGGCGTACGCACCGAGGTATGGGAACGTGATCGCGCAATCCAGCATTACACGGACACAAACGAACCCTTTAAGGTTGAATTGATTGAATCGATCCCCGGCAACGAACCCATTCGCATGTATTGGCACGGCGAATGGCAGGACCTGTGTCGCGGTCCCCACCTACAACACACAGGTCAGGTTCCCGCCGATGGGTTCAAATTGATGCATGTTGCGGGCGCCTATTGGCGCGGGGACAGTTCGCGCGAACAATTGCAGCGGATCTATGGTGTGGCGTTTTTGAACAAAGAACAACTAAAGGCGCACCTGACGATGCTGGAAGAGGCCGCAAAACGTGACCACCGCAAATTGGGGCGCGAAATGGACCTGTTCCATATGCAAGAAGAGGCGCCTGGCCAAATTTTTTGGCATCCAAATGGATGGAAGATTTACACAACACTGCAAGATTACATGCGCCGCCAACAGGAACTTGGAGGATATGTAGAAGTGAACACCCCCCAAGTTGTGGATCGCAAATTGTGGGAGGCCTCGGGCCACTGGGACAAATATCAGGAAAACATGTTCATCGTCGAAGTGGACGAAGAACATGCGCGTGAAAAGGCGATCAATGCCCTAAAGCCCATGAACTGCCCCTGCCACGTGCAGGTTTATAATCAGGGTTTGAAATCCTATCGTGATCTGCCGTTGCGTATGGCGGAATTTGGCAGCTGTAACCGATATGAACCCTCGGGCGCGTTGCACGGGATCATGCGTGTGCGCGGATTCACCCAAGATGACGCGCATATTTTTTGTCGCGAAGAGCAGATCGAAGCGGAAACAAAGAAGTTCATCGAATTTCTGTCAAAAATCTATCGTGATCTGGGCTTTGAAAACTTTTCGATCAAATTCTCTGATCGTCCTGAACAACGTGCGGGGAGCGACGAAGTTTGGGATAAATCGGAAAACGCCCTGCGCAGCGCAACAGAAGCGGCAGGATATGAATTTGAACTGAACCCAGGGGAAGGCGCATTTTATGGGCCGAAACTGGAATTCGTGTTAACAGATGCCATTGGACGGGATTGGCAGTGTGGTACATTGCAGGTGGATTTTGTTCTGCCTGAACGGTTGGACGCGAATTACATTGCAGAGGATGGCCAAAAACACCGCCCCGTGATGTTGCACCGCGCGGTATTGGGATCATTTGAACGATTTATCGGGATCCTAATTGAAAGCTCAGCAGGGCGTTTGCCGTTCTGGTTGGCCCCCCGTCAGGTTGTTGTGGCCGCAATTGTGTCGGATGCAAACGACTATTGTCAGGAAGTTGTCGCGGCATTGCGTGCCAAAGGCGTGCGCGCCGAGTTGGATCTGCGCAACGAGAAAATCAACTATAAGGTGCGCGAACATTCTGTTGGTAAGGTGCCTGTGATTTTGGCCTGCGGCATGCGCGAAGTTGAAGAGCGCAGCGTTTCTGTCCGTCGCTTAGGGGAAAAGCAAACCTCGACCAGCTCACTTGAAGAGATTGTGAGCACGCTCACAAGCGAAGCAAAGGCGCCAGATCAATTGTAACATTTGGTGGAAAAATTTAGCGTTATATTGGGGGCAAAGTTTCATTTTGCTCCCTTTTTCATGTCAAATCCTCACGTCCAATACCAAAAATAATCACACTCGATCACAGAGACGTGCGTGACACACGCGCCTGTGATTGGAAAAAAAATACGCAGTCCCGATTTAGCCTGTGATGGACCGATGCGGTCACGCACAACCAAAAAGGGCATGTAATTGTGTCTAAATCAGTAAAAACACTTGCCATCGCACGCGCCTTTGCAGGCACAGCAACAATCAAGCATGCAGGCACCAAGGAAAAGTGTGGGATTGATCCATCGGCCTTGGGCCTATGGCACTGGGCGGTTGTGACAGCTGGACCATGGGCGGAATTCATACTACCGCTGACGATCCTTATCGGACTTTTCACATGCCTTAGTGCGCTTGGAATGATTGGGTTATTGTCGTGCAGTCACTGACCAATCTTTATGGTCAGGGGCTTGCAGGGGATGCAAAATTCATTGGGGGCTGGTTTTATCGTATTCCCAATACGATGTTGATATCAACGCCTATTATGGATGTTCCCGTTAATTATTCTGGTGATCAAAGGCGCGGGCGCACTATCCGTTGATCGCAGTTTGATGCGTTAAACGCCAAAACGTTCCTGAACATCTTTACCCCACCCAAGTGCAAGCGTCCCTTGGTCATCCAAGATTAGAGGACGTTTCATGACAGTAGGGTTCAGCGTCACCAATTCCAATGGGTCCATTGCGCGTTTGGCATCATCAAACCCACGCCAAGTTGCGGATTTCTTATTCACAATCGCATCGCCAAATTCGGCATAGGCGCGTGACAGCAGATCTGGGGAAATGCCGTCTTTGCGCAGGTCAACAAAACGCGCATCTGACAAGGCCTTGATCGCCTTGCGGCAGCTATCGCATGTCTTAATTCCATAAATGTCCATTTTCTGCCCCCAGCAATTTTTGAATTATTCTTTTTCTATTTCACTTGAATTTTGGAAAAACAAGCCATTTTGTTTCATGTGACGATTGCAAATAACACCTCCGACTTCTTCTTAGCATCGGATGTTTGTAGGCGCTGTCAGGTCACATCAGATCGTTGATCTGCAATTTCGGGAAGAAGAAGAAGGAGACACGGACATGCCAAATGGCACCGTGAAATGGTTTAACACAACTAAAGGTTACGGGTTCATTGAACCCGAAGAAGGCGGAAAAGATGTGTTCGTTCATATTTCCGCAGTTGAACGTTCTGGCTTGAAGGCTTTGGCCGAAAACCAGAAACTAAGCTATGAGCTTCAGGACGGACGTGATGGTCGTGTAATGGCGACCGAACTCCAATCGCTTTAAAGTGACTGAAGCCTGCGTGCCTCTTCGCCAGCAAGGCGTATCAGTTCACGCATGTACGGTTTAGCAAGATCATCATCGCGCGTGGCGGCGAATAATCCACGCGTGACTTTATTCTTTGTCAGTGGACGTGTGACATAATCGGAACTGTATTTCACCTCGCGCACCACCCAATCTGGCAATACGGAAACCCCCCTATTCGACGCAACCAGCAAGAGGATCACAGCTGTGAGTTCCACTTGACGGATGGATGCAGGTTCCACCTTGGCCGGGATCAAAAGCTGTGAAAACAGATCTAATCGGCTGCGTTCAACGGGATAGGTGATCAGGGTTTGATCACGGAAATCCTCGGCCTCGATAAAGGCTTTTTCCGCCAGTGGATTGTGTGCCGATGCTACAAAAACAGGTGCATATTCGAACAAATGTGAAAATGTGATGCCGGGTAGGTTTTCGGGGTCTGATGACACGACCAAATCCACATCCTCTTTTTCCAAGGCAGGCAGGGCGTCAAATGCCAACCCTGGTCTGATATCCACATCCACATCGGGCCAAGATTGACGAAATCTCTCAAGCACAGGAAACAGCCATTCAAAACAGGCGTGGCATTCAATCGCGATATGAAGGCGCCCTGATTTACCACTGCGCAATCCTTCGAATTCGGCCTGAATGGCATCGACCTCGGGCAGGATTTTATCAGCCAACCGCAACAGACGCATACCCGCCGCCGTCAAGCGCAAGGGTTTGGATTTGCGCACGAATAATTCAATCCCTGTTTGCTCTTCTAGGTTTTTGATCTGATGGCTCAGCGCGCTTTGCGTGATATTCAAAATATCCGCTGCATTCGATACGCCCCCATTTTCATGAATGGCTTTGACCGTGCGCAGATGGCGGAATTCGATATGCATTTTCATACGAAACTCATAACCTTCTTTAATTTTATGAATTTGATTCACAATTTCATATCTGAGACAAAGTGGCAAGACAACTTATGGATATGATAATGAGCCGACCCCAGATTTCGTTTGAGTTTTTCCCACCCCAAAATTTCGAAGGGGCCTATCGCCTGTGGGATACTGTAAATACGCTTGCCCCGCTAAACCCACGCTTTATGTCCGTGACCTATGGCGCAGGGGGCACAACACGCACCCTGACCCAAGAGGCCACGCGCGTTTTACACAAACACACAGGGTGTGATGTGGCGGCCCATTTGACATGCGTGGATGCAACGCGGGACGAAACCCTGAACGTTGCCCGCAGTTATACAGATACGGGTGTGACTGGCTTGGTCGCCCTGCGCGGTGACCCCCCCGCAGAAAGCGGCACATTTCGCGCGCATGAGGATGGGTTTGAAAACACTGTTGAATTGGTTGGGGCACTGGCAGATTTGGATGCGTTTCGCCTATTTGTTGGCGCCTACCCCCAAACCCACCCAGAGGCCGCAGATGCAGCCCAAAATATCGACTGGTTGAAACAAAAACTGGACGCAGGGGCAGACGAGGCTTTGACCCAATTCTTTTTCGAGGCAGAGGATTTTTTGCGTTTTCGCGATGCCTGTGCCAAGGCGGGGATCACAAAACCAATCACACCTGGGATCTTGCCCATCGAAAATTGGCAGGGCGTAAAACGCTTTGCCAAACGCTGTGGTGCGACCCTGCCTGTGTGGTTAGAGGATGCCTATGCCAAGGCCGAACGGGATCAGCGCACTGACCTGCTGTCAATCGCGCTCTGCACAGAATTGTGCAGTGAATTGGTCGATGAAGGGGTTGAGGCGCTGCATTTTTACACCCTAAACCGCCCTGAACTGACCCGTGATGTCTGTGCCGCATTGGGCATACACCCCAAGGTGACCTTGCAACATGTGGCCTGATCAGGCGGCAATGGTCACACGCTGAACCACGCCATATCCGTTAAAGGGCGTGCAGGTAACGTTGGAATAGGCGCCCATGCCAGAAATCAGGATGTAGTCCCCGTCTTCGATCGTGCGTGGCAATGCGACCATATCGGGTAATCGGTCCAGGCTATCGCAGGTCGGGCCAAAGACCTTGAAGGCATCAACCTGATCAGTGACCGCTTCGCCAGAGGGGCGCATAATCTCTAAACGCTTGACTGGTCCAATGTCACGCCATTCCGCCATTGCGCCGTAAATTCCATCGTTTAGATACAGGATATTATTCGCCTTGCGACCCTTCACGCGCACCAATAATTGATAACATTCAGACACCAACGCGCGTCCGGGTTCGCAGACGAGTTTAGGTGGTTTATGCCCAAACGTGCGGTGAACTGCCCTGGTGATTTGATCGAACACAGCGGTCAGATCAGGGGCCGCCCCATACCGATGGGCGGGAAAACCACCCCCAACATTTAACCGCGATAATGTCACGCCTGCCCGTTGTGCAATATCATGACAAGTTGTGATGTAATGATCCCATGCGGAATAAACCGTGCATTGTGTTCCCACATGAAATGTCATGGCCGCTTGGTACCCTGCTTGGGCAACCCGTTTTAACAGCATCACGGCATCCTCGGGACAGGCCCCAAATTTTTCACCAAAATTATAGGCCGATCCGCTCATTGGCAGATGTAGGCGCACGGCAATTTCACCCGTCGCGTCATGTTCGATCAGTTTTTCCAATTCGCTAATGCAATCAACCGACCAAGACACCACACCCGCCTGAACGCCCATCTGTATTTCGCTAATGGATCGTACAGGGTTGTTATAATGAAGCGTTGCATCAGGACACAGGTCACGCACCCGCGCGATTTCCGCAGGCGAAGCCACGTCAAAGGTTGTCAGTCCCGCCATGTGTAAATTTTCGATGACCTCGCTCGTATCATTTGCCTTGACCGCATAAGTCACAAGCCCCGGGAACCCCGACTGAAACAGCGCAGACCGTGTGTACAGCGCGGCTGGATCAAAGAATAGGATTGGCACATCTGGTTCGCGCGATGCGATATAGGTTTCGGGTGTGCCTGTGAATGTGAACAACGCTTGCATAATCACCTCTTTTCACTTTGTCCCAGTTCACAGGTTTTCACCGTCATAATCGTTAGTCATTTTATACATTATGATTGATATTTTCGTCATTCTGACTGTATTTATTGTCATATGGACGAAATTGACAAAAAACTAATACAGGCGTTAACCGACAATGCGCGTGCGCCCCTTACGGATTTGGCGCGCCAACTTGGGATCGCGCGCACCACCGTGCAAAGTCGCATTGAACGTTTAGAAAAGGCGGGAACGATACGGGGCTATACCCTGCGGATGGGATATGCCAATCGCCCGATGATCCGCGCCAGTGTGCTGATTGCCTTTGATCCCCATAGCGGCGCTGAGGTCCTGTCGAAACTGCGCAGTCTGCCAGAGGTGCGGCGCGCCCATACGACATCAGGGCGTTTTGATATGTTGGTCGAAATCGCCGCACAAACAACGGCGGATTTGGATCGTATTTTGGATCAGATCGGATCAGCCAAAGGTGTGAAAAGTTCAGAAAGCCTGATTTATTTGACCACTAAATTGGATCGCGGTGCGTCACTATAACAGCACGCACCGCACAAAAAAATCCCCACAGGGGCCTGTGGGGATCATACGTTTAACAAAAATTAAACGCCTATTTACGCCAAGCGGCTGGACCGATTTTGTGGATTGAATTGCCATTTATATCGACACCAACGTTGACAGGCATATCCTCGACCTCAAGCTCGTAAATCGCCTCCATCCCCAAATCTTGGAAGGCAATGGGTTTTGCGGATTTGATAGCCTTTGACACCAAATAGGCAGCACCACCAACGGCGATCAGATAGACCGCCTTATGCTTGGCGATC
>Ga0181573_10002836_pt1 | contig 15751 bp, 13 predicted proteins | sample 101ome_25_FD_148643 | JGI IMG/M metagenome (GOLD analysis project Ga0181573, IMG submission 148643) | Coastal salt marsh microbial communities from the Groves Creek Marsh, Skidaway Island, Georgia - 101409BT metaG (spades assembly) | ecosystem: Environmental > Aquatic > Marine > Intertidal zone... | reverse complement strand
TCGAGTTCACGCACGATAGCCTTGCCGGACTTGTGAAGATCGTGTGAACCAATATCTAGGTATGTTTCGATTCGATACGGAGCCGCCGAGGTGCCGCCGACGCATGAATTCGCCGAACGACCCGTCCGTTACTCGCTGGCTCGCTGGCTCGCTCTGACATCTCCAGCACGTCGACTATGTGTACCAACAACGGGAGGGAGGGTCGAATGTGAACGTGCGTCGCCGAATAGTGACATACAGAACGAACCTATACGCATAAAATGAACCTACCGAATACGAATACGGCCCGTGGCGGGCCGACAAACAACGTAATGAAGCCGGATGACGGGGAGCTCTCCAACAGGCTGCCAGCGAACCTGTGGACGGATGACGAGGAGCGGGCGGTGGACACGACGGCGACGGCGACGGGGACGGCGGCGAGTGGGTCTACTGGGGCGCTCGACGCTGGACGTGCCCACCGCGTGGCGTCTGGCAATCTGTCCGATTTAACCTCGAACCAGTCGAATCGGACGTCGCCGAGTGGGATTGACGGGCTCTCCGTGGATAGTCTGCGGATGAGCCAGGAAGACGAGCAGCAGGCGGCGATGAAGACGATCGCCCATCTCCAGGAGTGGGCGACCAAGCAGAGCTACGAGCTCGGGGGGGGCCACCAGGGGCCGCAGCGGGTGCCAAACCCGATGTACAACACGGCTGCCGTGCAGCAACAGCAGCAACAACAACAGCCGTACTTTACCAACGGAATGGGCGGGATGGGTGAGATGGGCGGGATGGGGCATGTCCGCTCGCACGTGCAGGGGATGCGCGCGAGTGCCGGGATGAATGCCGTGTCGCACGGACATGGGCACGGGCACCATCCCGTTAGCCACAGTCATACCCGCAACAACAACAACAACAACTACAACAACAACAACAACTACTACAACAACCACAGCAACGGCGAGGAGTATGCGGCTGTGCTGCAGCGGGTCATCCAGGATTACTTGGCCGGCAAGCAGCTGTCGCTCGTGGAGCAGCAGCTGATGCAGCAGTATATCCAGATGGAGCAGCAGAAGCGCGTGACGCAGATGCATGCGCAAGAGGCCCAGCAGCGTGAGCAGGAGATGATTGCCCAGCGGCTGTACCAGGAGCAGCTGGAGCGACTCGGGCGGATGGGGGTCGGTGGCGGTGTAATGGGCGGTATGATGCGCGGTATGAGTGGTATGAGTGGTATGAGTGGTATGAGTGGTATGAGTGGTATGAGTGGTATGAGTGGTATGAGTGGTATGAGTGGTATGAGTGGTATGGACGCGGCGTACGGAATGCGGGCGCCTGGTACCATGCAGAGTGGGGGCTTTGGGATGATCGGCAGCGGCCACGGTAACGGTAACGGGCAGCAGCGTCGCCAGGGCGCTGCTGGACACCATACCATCGGCCACAACGGCCACAACGGCCACAACGGCCACAACGGCCACAAGCACGCTGCCAGAGGCACCAACGGGGGATATGCGCACGGCAATACCGCCAACGCGGGCGGCAAGATGCAGCCCAACCCCGCGGTGAACCCCATGCAGACGCTTCAAGAGATCGGCCGGACGCTGTCCGAACTCGGCATCACGGTCGAGGTGGCGGTGAACGCCGGTCTCTTGGGCGGTCTCAGCGCCTCTGACGTGAGGATCGTTGTCGATGCGCATCGGGTGGAGAACGAGCTCAAGGGGCTGGGCGCGGCGGGCCACGGTGATCACAGCGGTGACACCCACGGTAACAACGGGAGGATGCGGTTCACGCCGCCGGGCTCTGCAGAGCCCCACTCGCCCAACAAGGGCATCGCATCGGCTCCTGCGCCGAGCTCGCCGGCCTGGTCCGTTGGATCGCTGTCCAGGCTGCCGAGTGGGCCCGGGCCCGTGTCGGCGGATTTCATCGTGCCCGGCGAGCACGGACCCGATAACACCGCGGACGTCGCCGCGGGAGCCAAGTCCAGCCGGACGCCTGGATCGTCGGTCAATACGAGCACAGTCGGCGACGAGACTGCCTCCGGATCGGCGTCGCTGTTCGGAGACCAGCAAAAGGACGACGACAGCGGCGGCGACGAGACAGTCAAAGAGGAGCTCGGGGTCGCCGACGGCGACGCCAACATCAACTCTTACCTCGACAGCCTGTCCCTGGGCACCAGCTGGTAGCCGATGGGAGAAGAAGGGAGACGTCGAGTTCCCGTCGGGAGTCGGTCGCGGGCGATCGACGGACGGCGGTCGAGCGAACAACAAGAACAAAAGAATCCGAGATAGAACGTAGCGCACACGTACACGAACGAAATGATATCCGTCTTTTCATTATGCATGATCATGAGTTGAGTAGAACTAAACTGATTGAATCGTATGTTTGATTGGCCCGCAGGTTTGACTGCCGGGTCCTGTGAAAGCAGTTTATGTAGCGACCGTCGGTTACAGAGCATCGTCATCGGTACTATCGTCTCAGACCGAGTCGTCGTCCGAGTCCATGTCTTCGTCGCTCGAGCTCTCCGTCTCGGTCGGCGACCACCGGTTGGTGGCGCCGAGCTCGCGGAGGTACGAGGCGCACTCCGTCTTGCCAGACTCTTCTGCCACGTCCAAAGCAGTCATCCCGTCCCGACACCTCGAGTTAATGTCGACATTGTGTTTCTCGACCAGGTGCCGGACGGTGCGGACGCGGCCCCACGCCTGCAGAATGCCGTCCCGAGTCAGCGGAACGCGGAGCACCTGCTCCTCCGGATTCAGTTTCCGGTCGTCCCTGGCGTCCCTCATGGCCTTGTTCTGCCTCCCCAGACGCGTCGTACACCGCTCGGCCACCGTGAAGCCCTCCTCTTCGATTTCGAAACGGAATCATCACCGGCGACGGTCTTCTCGCCCCGCTTCCCTCCCCTCCCCTTGCTCTTCTTCGACGCTGGCATCGGTATCGTTGACACGTAGTAGTAGAAAGCCACGCTGAACGAAACAAGACGATTTCAGTTTAGACCCTCGGGACGACAACGGACGCGCGTTCTCTCGACGGCCTCGCCTGAACCCAATTCAAATTCACCGTGTTTGGCTGGCGAACCGGGTATCCGACGACAACGTGCACACATACCGAGCGCAGGAAGACGGGAAACGAACAGTTCGCGCAGAGTTCGAGCGAAAACCGGCAAGAAATTCCTAGAAACAAAAAGCAGACAATGGACAGTTCAGCGGCATTATTTGTCAAGCAGCAGCTGAAAAGCCGCCAGGATATGCTCGTCCTAGGCCAGATCCTGAACGACGCGATGCAGGACTACATAGAGGTTCGTGATCATCCCGGTCGTTGGGGCGAGCCCGGAGCTCTCTCACGTTGGGGCGTCTGCCGCACCCTCGACACCTCGAACTCGTCGACTCCTCGAACCCTCACCCCCGCTCGTCCGCTCGTCCGCTCTTCCGCTCGTCCCATCGCCGCAGAAGGAAGGCCCGAACTACGAGCCGCTGGAAATCGAGCGGATGGAGCAGAGCACTGTGGAGGTCTTTCGAACGGTGAAGCAGTTTGTGGGCTACAACGAAGAGGCGGACGGGCCGGTCAAGTCGCCGCAGCTGGCACCGCTGTCTCCTCCGCCGTTTGATCCGGAGGTGGCACTGCTGGAGGAGGAGGTGCGCGTTGCGTCGGAACGGATTCAAAAGCTGCGGGTGGAGATGCAGGAGGCGATCGAGGAGAAGGTGAAGGAGAAGATTCTGGCAAAGCTGCCGACCGCGGGGGATTTGGAGGGAGACGAAGGTGATCGTGTGGGCATGCCGGCGCTGCCAAAGGGGGCGGACCCGGAGGCGCTCAAGCAAAAGTTGGCAGATGCGGCGACAAAGATGCCCGGGTTGAAGGCAAAGCTGGAGGATGTGTACGAAAAGATGGTGAAGATAATCGATAGCGTGGAGGGCGACGGGGACAGGGCGGATGCCGAGGCGCCCAACACGGCGGAGCGGGCGCTCAAGCGGTTGTACGACGAGCCAGAGCCCACGAACTTTGACGACACGATGACGATGGACTTGAAGGGCATGGCACAAGTTCAGAAAAAGCTGTAATCATCACACTTGTCTGATGCTGACGTTGACCCGGCAGTTGAGGAGGTACTGGGAGACTTCTGGGGAGGGATGGTCTTGTCGTTCTCGTTGTTGCTCGTGGCACGAGCGCGTAGCAGCGTGTTCCTGGCCGTATCGCACGCAGCCGGGCGGGTCCGTGCCGTGATCATGATCATAATCTATCGGCCTGCCGTGCCTGTCGACGAGCGTGTGCTTTCGGTCAGCCGGAAAGATCCTGGGGAGGCCGTGGAAGGCACGCCGGGCGCTGCCGCTGAGCACGGCGACGTCGCCGTGGCGAAGGAGGATGGGGGTCGGTACAACGTTCTTGTGCTCGCCGCCCATCAGAAACACGGCCGGACATCCGAGGCTGATGCTCACCAGCGGCTTGGTCTGATCGATCTCGGCGTCGTCCTGGTGGCCGCAGAGCTTGTCGCCCTCCCGGTAGTAGTTGATGAGCGCGGCATTGGGATCGAAGGCACGGTCGTTGCCGACCAAGGCCCACACGCGTTGTGCGAACGTCTTCATGTCGCCAGGGAGAGGGACGTGCGCGTCTTCCTTCAGGTATATGCGCTTGGTCCAGTCGTAGCAGGGGCCTATCGATAGCCAGCGGAGGGAGCGCAGGAACTCTGCTGCTGCCGGGCCGGTGCCGTCGGCTGACCACCGTGTGACGGCCGGCGTGTCTCCAGCTGCCATCGTCATCGACGACGATGACGTCGTCATGGTCGTCATGGTCGTCGTGGTCGTCGTGGTCGTCGTGGTCGTCGTGGTCGTCGTGGTCGTCGTGGTCGTTATTTCCTTCGGACTATCGACGAGGCGAAAGTCGTTGGTCGCCGCGTGCCACAAGCCGCTCATCGAGAGGTTGTGCGAACGTGTAAAGTTGGTCGTCGCGGGCGGCCGGAGCACGTCGTCTCCGAAGCACAATTCGGCCAATCGGCTGGCGAATGCGTCTTCCATGGCCTGTGTCAGCACGAAAAAGCCGGGGTGCCGCTCGAAAGAATGGACGACGGCGTCGAGGCCGGCGGCTCGCCGACGGCACCGGCGGACCTCCCCCCAGTTCTCGCTCCGGTGCAGACCGTCCTCGTCGAACGTCGCACAGGAGGGGTCGACGACGTCGCTGAGATCCACCGCCTCTTCGACGAGCTTCCCCTTTCCCGTCTTTTTACTCGACTTGGTGACCCGGCGCTGAAAGCGCTTCTCGGCGATACGAAATGCATGGGTCGATCCGGGGTCTTCCGCACCTGCTCGGGCGCCATGCTCGGTCGCTTCGTACATGTTACATTTCAAGAGGCTGCTTGCCTCCAGCAGGTGGTGGTGGCGAGGGCCGTCGAACGATCGGCAGGTGTTTTTTTTGGCCCGCGCCTCCGACTCGCCTCCGGCCTCCGAGTCGAGGCCGCACTCACCCTTACGACGACGTTATGATGCGCCTCAGGTCAGACTTCGTGACGCCCAACCTTCCGGTTACCGGGCACGACGAGTGCTCGTCCACGTGCAAAAACAGGCACTTGTAGCAGCACACGATCCCGGTGGGCGACACCATCGTCGCGTTGACAATCCTGTGCCGACAGATGGGACAGACGCGCGTGTCTTTGGGCAGCGTGTACATGGCGTCCTCGCTCGGCGGTATTGCGGGCGGCGGCGGCGGTACGACCCGTTTGCCCGGTGCCGTGGCCATCATCCGCTCTTCTGCACTGGTGTACCACCACTCGACAATCTTGAAGGCAAACACCAGCACGATGATGAACGATGTCGCGTTGTCGTTCAGGAAGTACCGCGACTTCAGGTACCATTGATGCAACGTCGAGCTCGCATCCAGCTGCCGTCGCCGAGTGACGTCTTTGGACGCCCTCAGGGCGGCCGCGTCCTGGGCAGAGACGCGGGCGACACGCAGTCCCAGGACGTGCAAAAGCGGCGAGTAGTACGGCGTCATATGCAACAGATACAGAAGCTTGTACCCGAGATCGACCATTTCCGCGACGGTGTAGGATATGGGAAACGTTTTGTGGAACAGCGCCGATGCGGCACGCGCGTATTCCCCGTCCTTGAACAGCCGCACGGCGTCCCCGAGCGTCGGCGGCGACATATGCCCAACGTCATCGCCGTCGATACCTTCCCGCTCGACACTCGATTTGTACAATGACATCAGCTTGGATTTGAGGAACGGGGACAGGGTGAGCAACATCAACGAGAGCTTCCGTTGGGAAGCCGTGAGCACGGGTGGGGCCTGGCTCGTGTGTCTGGTCGTCCTCGTGTGCGTGACTCGGCGCATCCCGTATACCGCTTCGGCGAATGACGCCTGGGACGAGCGGAGCGTGGCGTTTTCGAGCAGGGTACGGACGAGGAAGAACATCTCGTCCTGCCGCTCGAGCAGGCGCCGGCAGAGCGCCGACCGCTGGCCGTAGACGGACAGCCCGTACGACAGGGCATCCTGGAGCGTTACAACCAGTCTCTCGGCGGCATAGAGCTCGAAGAACGTCGGGACGTTCGGAAGCTCGTCATCCGCCGCCCGGTGCGGGTGGTCTGACGCGCCCAACATCTTTCGGAACCGGAACCGTCGGGTTCGTGCTCTCAGGCGCAGTTCCCCGCGTCGTCGCGCGTAGGTATCATCATCATCACCATGCTGCGATCTTCGTTGCGTTCCTTGCTGTTCGTGCCATTCTTGTTGTTGCACATGGTACAATTGAAGAAATCCACTCATGCGCGATCACTCCCGGAGCTTGAAGATCGGGGTCCCCACTCCCCGCTCGCCGCCACCGGTGATCACCAGGTTGAGCGTCACGTCCCCTGCACTACCGCCGGCCAGAACGTCGCGGATCGTCTTCTCGGCGTCGAACCGCCAGTCGCCAATCGGCCGCCGCTCTGGCGTAACCAGGTCGAACTCGACGATGCGCTCGTCCAAGCACGCTGCCAACCAGGAGAAAAGCAACTGCAGCGACTCGCTGCGCTCAAAGTCGCCAACGATCTTGGCGCCATCGGGGGCCCGAACCCTGACGCGGACCACCGACGTGGTCGCGACCGACTTCCCTGCACGCAGCTTTTCGCGCTGGGCCTTTGTCATGAGAACCTTGCTCTGTTCAAGACGCTGATGGTTGTGTCGGTATATCTGCTGCACTTCCGCGAGAGACTGCTGGTAGAACTCGGGGGGCAGGTCGGCGTTCTCAACCGCCGTGGGGAGCTCCAGGGCAGTCGGCCGCCCGTCAAAAACAACGGTCGCTGCTCCTCCTTCCTGACGGTTCGTCGACGCCTGCAACCCCGCGGTGCCGGCTATTTCCTCTCCACGTACACCCGTTGCGGCCGTCGTCGTCGTCCTCGTCGTCGTCTCGGCCTTGATACCTAGCAGCGTCTCGATCACCCGCACAACGCACCGCATCAACCCCACCTGCTCCCGTGCCACGTCGCTCGGTATCCCCAACATGGCATCTCCCGAGTTGTCCGTTTGGACGACGAATCCACACGCGACCAAGAGCGCCTGAGCACCCGGGGGATCGACGACAAACCGGGCAATCTTGCTGTTGGCCATGCGCAGCATTCGAACCTTTTCGTTATCCGGATCGGCAACCACATTCATCAGCACCTTCCGAAGTATCCGCATGCTCTCCTGAGTCTCCTCGCGCTGCTGCTTCCCGCCGGCGTCGACGCGGGCAAGCATGGTCCCGACTGCGGCCGCTGCGGCCTCGTCGTCGATCGTTCTCAGGATAGTTTCGTAGGGAGACGGCGCGGCCTGCGCGGCTCGAGACGACGCGCCCTTCAACTGCGACGTCGAGGGCTCGGGGTGTCTTGGTGTTGGCTTCGGCTGATCACCCGAGCCGAGCTTTCGTCCTGCTCCTGTGAAACTCGAATTCGAGTCGACATTGAGCGCCTTGGTGACGTCCTTGGTGAGCTTGTCGAGCGCCCGAGACCACTTTTTCATCGGGGGACAAGAAGAAGAAAAGAATACCGGCGACGCGACGCAACGACTGCCGAATCGACCCTGTCCTCCTTTTTCCCTCACCACCGTCCCTCGGTTCTCTCACTCCGCCACGGTCGCCCATACACAGTTCTCTCCAACGACCTCCTCGCCCTCGTCCGGTACGCCGCTTCCTCTTCCATGCTTCCCTTCAGCTCCGCTGACGACACGCCAGTCGTTGTGCTCAATCCCAGCTCCTATTCCTTGGCGGAAGCGATGGCGCACCTGGGGGAGCAGGAGGCCTACCTCCGGAAACATTACCCGGGAGACTCCCAGAACCAACACGTGCGCGACACCAGGTTTTTTTGGATACTGGATACTCACATCAGAAACCTGGCAGGGTACGAATGAAAAAAAAGCCTACGACGCGAGGGTCGCCTCGACCCCCGCCGTGCTGAGCGGCCCCTGGATGTAATCGTACAAGCAGCACCGCGTCGCCGTCCCGTTTGAATCGACGACACTCAGCAGCACCTGCTGCGCGATGCCCTTGCCCAGCTCGCACAAGCTGTGCAGGAAACGGTGCGTGGTGCCCGTGTTTGACGAGCTGACAGGCACCAGCACCTGTCGCCGACTGTTCGACCCCGCGCCATCCACCTGCACCGGAGCACAATAAACAGTCTCCTTGGTGTCTTTCTTACCGCCGCCCCTGTCGCTCTTCTCATCCGCCTCATCGCCCTCGTCGTCGCTCCCGCCCCCCGCCTCCAGTTCGTCCCCACTCCCGTCATCCCCGACAGGCACCTCTGCCTGCGACGCCTCCTCCGTGATGAAATAATACAAGCCGTGTTTCTCACTCCACCGCAATGTCCATTCTCGCCGCTCGATGTGCAAAACCGTGTAGAGCGCATAGACGTCGACGAGCCGTTGCAGGGTTCTCTCCGACGCGTCGTCGGGCGCCTGGGCCCTGTCGAGCACGTCTATATACTTCCGCTTAAAGTCGACCGGCGACTCGACCGTCTCGTGCGAGCCCCTGTTAAGGCGCCACTTGCGATCCATCCGTATTCGTGCTGTTCCCGACGTCGGTTACCGTGCGCGCGTGAACGTGGGATGCAGCGTTAAAGCATGCAGCGTTAAACCGGAGTGAACCGGCGCGTACTGTCTCTCTGTCTCCTAGCGCGGTCCTTATCTTGACGACGACGATACGAACTTACGATTACGTGTATATTCATGTCTCTCGCGAGACTTTTTTGTCGAATTGATGGGTGTAGGCTAGGGCACGTGCCTAGCATAGGCACGCGCCCTAGCCGGGCCACACGCCCGCCGCAGTCAGTCTCGGGGGCTTCCCCCGTGGTGTCAGGCGGTCATACTGAAGACATTACATATGTGACTACCCGCGGACCGGCCTGCCCTTTCGCTTCGTGATCCGCGTCGTGTTGGTCGCAACCGAACGACGCCCCCCATCCTTCAAACCCAGCGCAAGCTGGCCGTTGCCTTGGGCCATCTGCTGCGTGTTCACGCTCCCAAACGCGCGACGCGCCGACGATGACTGCGACAGCGACTGCGACACGGCCTTCCCGGCCGGAACGGCGACGTTCTCGCTGTCCCGCTCCTCCCCACTCTCCCCACTCTCGCCATGCCCCTCATCACCTCCGGCGCTATCCTGCATGGCACCAGCCCCAGCCCCCACCCTCGCACGCTTCGCCTGCCCCTTCGCCCCCGCCCCACGCTTTGCCAGGTACACCATTCTCGGGAGTCCACAGCTGTCCACGACGCGAACATCTCCATCCTCCTCGTCACCGTCCTCCTCCCCTCCACCCCGCGTCCTCAAGAAGCACCCAAACCGCTCGTCCACGACCGCCACCGCCACCGCCGGCTCGCCCACCCGCGCCGTCTGCACCCGCAACGGCGCCAGCTCCATCACGACCTCCGCCACATTCACGCCCCCACTCCCACTCCCACTCCCACCCCTGCTCCCAGTAAACCTCCCCCTCGCCCCCCGCATCCCATCAAACCCGAGCACCACATTCGCCCGCGCCTGCGCATACAGCCCGTCGGCGCCCCCCTCGTGCCCCACCACCATCTGCGCATGCCCCAAGACCCCCGTCGATACGAACCACACCACGCACCCCGCAGTCACCGCGAACCCATCGAAGATCGCATGCAGCCCCCCCTGCGTCGTTGCCAACGAGCAAAGCGCACAGCGGCCCGAGCGAGTGAGTCGATTCGATACAACTCGACGTCTTGTTCATTCGACTTTGTGTTCGTCTCCGTCTTCAATACATACCAGAAACACCTGCGTCGGCTGACTCGCATACGCCCGCAGTTTGGCCAAGAACCCGCGCTTCCCGTCCGCACTCCAGACCACCGCCTTGTTGTCCTCCCGCACCGTATGCGTCACAGGCGTCATCGACTTTGGCGGCAACGCCCGCTGCCCCTGGACCTTTGCCGGAGAGAACGGCTCGCGGATGGGAATCAGCTGGTCCACGCGCCCACACCCGCCGTCCTCGTCGTCATCATCGTCGTCCCCCCCGGCCTCGGTGGCCACGACGATCCGCCACCGTTCGTTCCCGGCGGTGGATGCTGGAGGCAGGGAAAAGATGACCTCCGCGCGCTTGGCAGGGATGGAGATGGTGCCGGACGACAGTTGCGAGGCGCTGACGAAAACGCACTCCGCCTGGCAGGTGGGCGCTCCAGTGCCCGCGGCGTGCTCATTCCGCACCGTCATGGACACCCAGTTCGTCCGCACCTTTTGGTAGTCTGGTGACATCTTGCGGGGTGCGGGGTGCGCGGTGCGGGGCCGAGGGCAGAGCGCGACAGCGAGAACGTCGAGGCTCGTTGCGTGATTCGTGGAATTGCAAACGGCGAATCCGGCCTTTCGAGAAAGGGTTCGGCACTGTTCTTGGCTCTATGAACGTGAAATACGCGTGTTTGTGCGATTTCGGGTGTGAAATTTCAAAGAAATCCTGCACGAGTTGGGTGGCCCGGGATCGGTTCTCACTCCGGATCGATTTCTATAAACTTTAGACAGATGAATGGCCTCCGTACGTACGTACGTTCCCGTTCCCTTGACCGATGTACCTATATACCAACGATATCCACCCCGATTTTCACCGCCGTAGCCTGGTCCGTATGCGAGTAACGCCGCTTCTCTTCCTGGTCCTCCTGGTCCTCGCCGCGAGCGTGGCCACTGAGCGAGCCGCTGACGGCCGGAGCGGAGACGTCAGAGACGTCAGAGACGTCAGAGACGTCAGAGACGTCAGAGACGTCAGAGACGTCAGAGACGTCAGAGACGTCAGAGACGTCAGAGACGTCAGAGACGTCAGAGACGACACGTGGGCGGTCATCGTGAACAGCTCCAAGTTTTACCTGAACTACCGGCACACGGCAAATGCCATGACTGTCTACCACGCCTTGAAGCGGATGGGGCTTCCGGACTCAAGGATCATTCTGATGCATGCGGACTGTAGCACGTGCGATCCGCGGAATCCCTTCCCGGGGGTCACGTATACGCGTCCAGGGAAGCCGCTGGAGCGCGAGGCGGCAGGCGGGCAGTCTGGGCTCGCGCACAGCCTGTACGACGGGGCGCCCGAGGTCGACTACCGGGACAAGGACGTGACGGCAGAGTCGGTGCTGCGGGTGCTTACGGGGAACACGTATGGGGCGGGGAGTAAGCAGGTGCTGGGGTCGACGAATAGCTCCAACGTGCTGGTGTACCTGACGGGGCACGGGGGAGACGGGTTTCTGAAGTTTCACGACCAGACAGAGCTGATGAGCAGCGACCTGGGTGCGGCCGTGGAGTATATGGACCGGGTCGGGCGGTTTAAGAATCTGCTGTTAGTGCTGGATACATGCCAGGCGAGCACGATGTACGAAGACGTCGGGAGCGTTCTGGGGGGGTGGGCGGGGGTGGCGAGTAGTCCGCGGGGCAAGTCGAGCTATGCGATGAATCACGACGGGCGGGTGGGGGCGTTCCTGGTGGACGAGTTCACGGCCCATATGGCCGATTGGTTGGAGCGGTATCACGGGAAGAAGGGCGGGGGTTGGAACGAGAAGCAGGAGACGGTCGGGGATATGATTGCGTACGTGATGAGGCAGCCGATGAGCTCCGAGGTGCAGTTTGATGGATCGAAGGCGGATCGGGGGCGAGGGGGGCTGGCGATCGAGTCTTTCTTCGGAGGGATTCGGGTGGTCGGGAGCGGGTGGCGGGCAGCAGAGAAGGCGGCGTGGGACGCCCAGCTGGCGCCTTGATCATCTGACGAGGATGGTTTAAATGAACGAATGAGCAAACAGGTTGAACGAAACTGGAAGGGAGTACGTGGGTGGTGGTGGGGAGGGGGGCGTGATCCCTGGGTCAAAAGTCGTCGGCGGGGTCTGGCGTCGGTGCCGGCGGGGAGGCGGGCAGCGAGGAGGAAGCGGGGGCAGTCGCCGCGGTCGAGGTGAGCGTTCCGTCCGCTGCGTCCGCTGCGTTCGCTGCGTCCGCCGCGTTCGCTGTCTTCGCTGCGGCGCCTTCGCCACTTTCACCGCCGTCTTTTGCTGGCAGGTGGATGCCAGACTCCTCGCCTCGAGAGATTGATTCAATTGTGCCCTCCAGTCCGACGAAGCCCTCCTTCAGATCACTGGCGACGCTTCCAAAGACCTTTCTGACGTCCTGGAACTCACGCACAATGTCAGAGTCTGTCGCCTGGGCGACCAGATTCTTGAGCGGGGGCGGGTGGATGGCGTCGAGCTCGTCCGTGATGCGCAAGGTGACTTGGTTCAGCCACTTGATGCCGTCGGAAAACGTGCCGTCGGCTGCCGACGCGGTCGATTCTGCCGCCAGCGCCGGTGCTCTGTCTTGTCCCTCGCCCGAGACCTTGACGAACGAAGGATTCCTGGCGTTTGATGGTGCATTTGTTTGTGCTACGTTTTCCATGCGCGCGACGACCTCTGCCGCCCCGTCGGCAGTGTCACTGAGCGAGTCGGCGGCGACAGTCATGGTCAGGACGAATGCAGACAAGCACAAAGCCGCTGTTTCCTTGAGGTGGTTGTTGAGTACATTCGCCTCGGCGTTGCCCGTTGCGCGGTATGTGGTCGTGGCGTTCCTCGGTCGCGCTGTTCGTCGCCTCCTGAAAGGCGCGAAGGTGGGTGGGGCCGGCCTGGCCGAGACGACGCCGGCCTGCCGCGAAGTTCCACCCACGACGACACACCTCATAGTCCTATCCTTTGGTCCTATCGACAACGACCGCGCCGAATTCGAAAAACGAGGGTTCAATTTCTGTGGTCTCGCGAGTTTGATCTCGCGAGATTGATAGATCGAAGAGTTCTCGGCAAACGCGATGATGCTCACTTCAGGCACCATCGCCGCGCCAAGGGGGCCGATGTCGACCCGTGCCGTCCCTCTGGCGGGGCGAATCGGACAAACGCCGAGGCGAGCCGGGCAGGTGGCGGTGGCATCACCGGTCGGGCGAGCGACGACGACGTGCAACGCCTCGGCCCCACTCGAGATCCCCACCCGGCTCAACACCATTCCCCACCCCAGGGAGACCCGCTACTGGTTCTACAACGATGTCGTCGCCGCGGTCGAAACCGCCGTCTTCGATACTCCCCCGCCTTCCACCTCCGACCCGGCCGACCCAAACCTCATATCCGTCTTCTGCTCCATTCCCGAGCTCAACCCCGCGTATGACGTCTACCGGGTCGGTTCGCTTCTTGAATGTGTCCGCGAAGTGTCCACGTCGCTTTCTAAACGTGGCAAAAAGGTCAAGGTCGCCGTCCAACAGAGCCTCGGCGAGGGCGTCTTCTGCGGCATGCCGCTCGCCCTCAGCGGCGTCAAGCGCCTGCTTCTGCAAATGGACTGGGGCGAGGATACGCCCGTGTCGATCGGCGAAGGGCTGGGACGCGAGGAGATCGACGACTGCGATTCCTACATTCTGATCGCGCCCCAGAATCTCCAGGGGAGCAGCGTTTTGCCCTTCATTCAGGAGATGGTGGAGCAGGCAACGGAGGAGGGCAAGCAGGGGAAGAAGAAGGACATCATTCTGATCAACGCCCGGCTCACCGACGTGATGAGCTCTGGCGGTGTCATGGGGGTCCGCGGCCGCCAAGAGCGGATGGACTTCACCAACACGTTTTCTCCGGCGTACCACTTCCGACTTTTGTATCTGGGCGTTGCCATGTACCCGATCATGGGATGCCTGCGCTACAACTGCGCCGACGCTGATCCATCCTGGCAAGTCTTCCGCCGCGCCGACTTCAAGGACGAGAACAACATGCCCGCCGAGTCGTACGGCTTGCTCGAGTCCTTCGACCACGAGCCCGCGGCCGGCGAGATCACGGCGGCGTTCCAAAAGAAACGATGACGTGCCGGTGGATATTAAATGACCGACAGATATGAAACGAAACGAAATGATATATCATGGTATCGAGGAGTATCATCATCATCCGCCCGCCCGCTGCTTTGCCAGCACAAACACGACGCCGCTGGCCAGACCGATGCTGATCGACCCCAGGTTGGCCATCGAGTACGTCGACTCGTACAACAGCAGCCCGATGAAGCTGATCGGAATCTTGTTCAACGACCCGACCAAACTGAAGGTCGTGGGCGTCGTCGTGGACAGGAACCACAGCACCGAGAACGAAATCCCAAACCCGACCAGGCCGGACAGCGTCGCCACGATCAAAAACGCCGGGTTCCTCAGATCTTCCTGCTCCGAAAGGATTCCCAGCTCCCCCTGTCCCGCCATCACCAGAAAGATCAGGGGTAGGCTGAGTAAATTGTTGTAAAACACCATGGAGAACTCGTCCAGCCGCTCGCCGTTGCTCGTGTACTTCTTCACCTTCTCCATTGCCACCTTCAAATACAGCATATTCGCAGCCGTGAACGCTGAATTCACCATCTGCCAGAAGTATCCGCTCGCGGAAAAGCTCATGTCCGTCCACCCAGACACCACCGCGCTCAGCACCATGAGCGCCATCGTCAGCCAGATGAACCTGTTGTACACGCGCCCGTACAAGAAGTACTCCGAACACACCACGATCAGGTTGGTCAAATTCTTCAGCACCGTCACCGTTGCCACGCCCAGGTCCTTCAGCGCCCAAAACGACGTGATGATCATCCCCACAAAGATGATGTTGGCCGGGTACCACACCTTGACGATGTTCCAGTTGAACGGCTCCACCTTGATGTATCCGCTCGTCTTGAACAGCTGCACCAGCACGACCGCCACGAAGCATTGGAAGAACAGCAGCGCCTCCGTGGCCTTGAAGTGAAACGACGACAGCGCCGCCTTGTTCAGCAGGGTCATCGAGCCGCTCGCCAGGCAAAAGCACGCGCCCGCCATGATCGTCTGACTCGGCATCGACGCAGATGTTTTCGTCGGTGATTTGGATGACTTAGATGCTTTCCGAGGGGAGCCAGATGACCCATTCGTGTGACTCCGCGTCTCCCTCATGGCCGTCGGGGCTGTGGACGACAGATTGTTCAGTAGTGGCTCCTTTTCCAGTGTCACGGTGGTGCCGGTTCGCCCTTCCTCAGCCAGGCTATCTAATGATTCGTCACGAGCTACAACTGAGGGTCTGGTGTGCGTGCCATTCATATGTAGGGAGAGAGGGGAGAATAATTTGTGAGCGACGGTCGTGGACGGCTGTTGAGATCGACGTCGACCTCTCGCCGTCGACGACGGGCCGACCTGGGCCGCAGTGCCTGAGGGTCCTTCGGCAGAGGGACGCAGGCCCTTTGCCTTTTGCCTTTTGCCTTTTGCCCTTTTGCCCGCCGCCCCCTCCACCCCCGCCCCCCGACGCCGACGACGGTCCGTCGGGACCGAGCATGTGAGCCCTCTCTCAGGACGGAGAGTCGACGCGTCGGTGG